>Ga0209343_10004323_pt1 | contig 17562 bp, 18 predicted proteins | sample RifCSPlowO2_02_FD_184026 | JGI IMG/M metagenome (GOLD analysis project Ga0209343, IMG submission 184026) | Groundwater microbial communities from Rifle, Colorado - Rifle CSP2_plank lowO2_0.2 (SPAdes) (version 2) | ecosystem: Environmental > Aquatic > Deep subsurface > Groundwater | place... | reverse complement strand
TCAAACAGGACTTCCCAGAACTTGAAATCATCCTCAATGGCGGCATCAAGACCCTGGAAGAGTGCCAGCAGCACCTCAAGACCTTCGATGGGGTGATGCTCGGTCGCGAGGCCTATCACAACCCCTATCTGCTGGCCCAGGTCGATCAGCTGCTGTTCGGCGCCAGCAACCCGGTGCTGAGCCGCCTCGAGGCCATGCAGTCGATGCGCAGCTATATCGCAGAGCACCTGGCCGAGGGCGGCAGCATGCACCATATCACCCGCCATATGCTCGGCCTGGGCCAGGGCTTCAATGGCGCGCGGCGCTTCCGCCAGCTGCTCTCGGTGGACATCCACAAGACCGATAAGCCGCTGGCGCTGTTCGATCAAGCGGCGCAATTGCTGCAAGGGCGCTGACTCGGGTAAGGTCGAGGCATCTGCAACGACAAGGCGCTGTCATGACCTCCAAGCTGGACCAACTCAAGCAGTTCACCACAGTGGTCGCCGATACCGGCGACCTCGACGCCATCGCCCGGATGAAGCCGGTCGACGCCACCACCAACCCGTCCCTGCTGCTCAAGGCCGCCGCCATGCCGCGCTACAGCGAGCTGCTGCAGGGCGCCGTGCGCACCAGCAAGGGCGATTTGAACCTGGCCTGCGACCATTTCGGCGTGGCGGTAGGCGAGGAAATCCTCAAGATCATTCCCGGGCGCATATCCACCGAAGTCGATGCGCGCCTGTCCTTCGACACCCAGGCCACCCTGCGCCGCGCCGAGCGCCTGATCGGCCTCTATGAGCAGGCCGGAGTCGGCCGCGAGCGGGTGTTGATCAAGATCGCCTCGACCTGGGAAGGCATACGCGCCGCCGAGCAGCTGGAAAAGGCCGGCATCCAGTGCAACCTGACCCTGTTGTTCTCCTTCGCCCAGGCCCAGGCCTGCGCCGATGCCGGGGTATTCCTGATCTCGCCTTTCGTGGGGCGCATCTACGACTGGTACAAGAAGGCCGAAGGCCGCGATTTTGTCGGCGCCGAAGACCCCGGCGTGCAGTCGGTCACGCGCATCTACAACTACTACAAGGCCAACGCCTACCCGACCGTGGTGATGGGCGCGAGCTTCCGTAATATCGGCCAGATCGAACAACTGGCCGGCTGCGACCGCCTGACCATCAGCCCTGAGCTGCTGCAGCAACTGGCCGATGAGCACACCCCACTGGCGCGCCTGCTAAGCCCGGGCAAAACCGCCGAGGCGAAACAGAACTTGAGCGAAAGCCAGTTCCGCTGGGCGATGAACGAAGACGCCATGGCCACCGAGAAACTGGCCGAAGGCATTCGCCAGTTCGCCCGCGATCAGGAAAAACTGGAAAAACTGCTGGCAGGCCAAGCCTAGATGCACAACGGGGCGCTCATTTCAGTGAGCGCCCCGTTGCTGTTTCCCTATCGCCGATCAGTGATGCTCTAGGGCATTGACCAGATCGTGGAAGGCTTCGCGATTGGAGTCATTCAGCCCCATCAGAATCCGGTGCGCTTCCAGCACCTTCTCCCGCACCACGTCTTCCGATTGATCCTGCGACGGTAGATCGTCCAGACAATCCGGGCAGGGAACCGGCGTATCGACGATATTGAACACCTGATCGAAGCCCATGGACTGCAGCAGGCGGGTGATGTCTTCGTGGGTGGTGACCACGGTCGGCAGCAGGCCGATCTTCTGCCGCGAGAGAATCGACAGTTTGGCCAGCAAGCCCAGCGTAGTGCTATCGATGCTACGAGTTTCGGTCAGATCTATCACGATGGCCGAGAAGTTCAGCGCGGTGAAGATCTTTTCGATGGTGGAGTCCAGGGCCGAACACAGGGTCAGACGTATTTCACCGACAAACTTCAGCACGAAGGTTCCGTCTTGTTCGGCGAACTGGATTCTACCGGGGTTTATCCCAGGGTTCATGCAAGGTTCCTGCTTAACACCAGCAAGGCGATATCATCCGGCATATCCCTCAGCTTGGCCAGCCCAAAGGCCTTGCGCAAGCCATCCAGGGTGCCTCCTGCGGAACTGACCATCTGAGGCAGTATGGCCTCTTTATCCTTCAGCGTATCACCTGACAGCAAATCGAGAATGCCGTCGGAAAGCAGCGTCAAACTGAACGACTCCGGCAAATCCAGCACCAGATCCTTGTATTCGGCCTCGGCGAACAGGCCGACCGGCAGGCCACGCCCTTCCAGATAATGCGCCTCGCCATTGCTGAACAGTATCGGCAACGGCAGGTGGCCGCCGATGCTGTAGGTCAGGCTGTTGTTTTCCAGGTCGATCACGCCACCGAGCATGGTCACGTGTTTGCCCAGCTTGCAATTGATCAAACCGCGGTTGATATGCCCGAGCACTTCCGAGGGTTTGAACTCAGGCAAGCTGCCGGCACGGCGCGATTCGTAGAGCAGCCGCGTGGTCATAAACTTCAGCAACACGGTGATAAAGGCTGAAGAAGCACCATGCCCGGACACGTCGGCCAGGTAGAAGGCCACACGGCTTTCATCGACGCGAAAGTAATCGACAAAGTCGCCGGACAGATAGAGCGACGGAATGATCTGGTGGGCGAAGTTCAGCCCATCGGTTTTCCAGGGCGTGACCGGCAGCATATTCATCTGCACCTGGCGACCGGCGTTCTGGTCTTCCTGGAGCAGGTGCAGGCTGGCCTGCAACTCACGGTTGGCGGTTTCCAGTTCTTCGCGGTAACGCTGGTTTTCCAGACGCAGATTGGCCCGATCCAGGGCGCGGCGAATCGAGTGCTCGAGCACGGCCAGATCCGCCAGGGGTTTGATCAGGTAGTCGGCGGCGCCGAGGCGCAGAGCCTCGACCGCATCGCTCATCACGCCTGCGCCAGACACCACTATGACCGGGGTTTCCACTTGCAACGCATTGATCCGGCGGATCAGCTCGAGGCCGTCGACCTGAGGCATGCGCAGGTCGCAGATCACCAGATCCGGGGACTGGTTATGGAAGACTTCCAGGCCTTGCAGGCCATTGGCGGCTTGCAGCACATGAAAACCACTGTCTTCCAGGTAGGCCGCGAGACTCGCGCGCACTACGTCGTCGTCGTCGATTATCAGCAGCGTGGCACTGGTTTTGTGCATGGGGTATCCAGGCAAACTGCGCCGGGTATGGGTTGGCTTATGCGCCAGGTTAACCACCTGCGCGCGCGAACTCGGCTTGCATCAAGGCGCAGACGGTACTCCCATCCGCACCTCGATTCAAGCGGGCGCCGATCGTCGCCGTACGACTTTACACCTCAAATCGGCCGAGGTTATAAGGGTCACAGGACAGCCCCGATAATAAGAGGAAAGTGCCCATGAGCCAAAATGATCGTGCCTACAGTGAAAAACGCGATTACATCCGCATGCGCTTGGAAGCGCCGGTCACCTTGCACTATGACGGCCAGGAAGTTCCTGCGTTGTGCCTCGATCTATCCAGCACAGGCATGCAACTGGAGGCACAAAGCGCACTGCGCATGGGCGACAAGGTCAAGGTGCATATCGCCTCCGACCACAACGAACTGCGCGGACTGGATGCCCAGGCCGAAGTGGTGCGGCTCAGCACCATGGAAGATGGCCGTCAGGCCCTGGGGCTGGCGATCATCTCGATGACCTGAAAGCAACTGTGCAAACGCAAAGGCGGCTGATTAAGCCGCCTTTTTTACGCCACCAAGGGATCAGAAGTCGTCTTCCACCTCACCATCACGCATCCTGAACTCGCGGTTCTGCAGGTAGGCATTGCGGATAAAGAGGTACTTGTCGCCACTGATCAGGCGCTCGGCCGACAGCAGGCTGGCGCGGGTATCCACGGCATTGATCCCGTGCACCAGATTGCGCGTCGGCACATGGTCGATATAGGCCTGGGCGGTGAGCATGCTGTCCGGAACCTTGCCGAACGCATCGCGCACCGTGCTCGGCCCCAGCAACGGCAATACCACATAGGGTCCGCTGCCCAGGCCCCAGGCCCCCAGGGTCTGGCCAAAGTCTTCATCGCTACGTGGCAACCCCATCTTGCTCGCCACATCGAAGAAGCCCAGCAGGCCAAAACTGGTATTGAAGATCAGCCGGCCGGTGTCCACCCCGGCATCCTGCACCTTGCCCTGCAGCAGGTTATTCGCCAGATTGCCGACATCGCCGATATTTCTGAAGACGTTGTGCACCCCGTCCTCCAACACCTGCGGCGTCACCGCCTGATAGCCCTTGGCCAACGGCTTCAGGGTATAGGCATCGATATTGTCGTTGATGCGGAACATAAAGCGGTTATAGCCCTGCCAAGGGTCCTCTTCACTGGCCTGAGCCAGCGCCGGCAGCAGCAAAGCCGCACAGACCAGCACGCCGCCCAGCCGCTCAATCCAGTTCGCAGCAATCACACGCATTACAGGCTCTCCTCGAGAGGGGTGGTAAGGCGGCCAGCCGGCAGCCATTTCAAGGCGCGCAGTATAAGACCTCAGGCTCTTCAATGGGCAGCATAGTGAATCAACAAAATCCGCGAATCTCCTTGTGCCCCATGCCCCGCCCCAGGTTCATCGGCCTGTCATCTGCCGGCCTTAGGCTGGGCCTGACGACAAGGATGACCCCAATGCCCATGCTGCCCTCCCCTCGCTTCAGCGCCCTCTTGTTCGGCCTGTCCGGCTGCCTGGTCGATTTCGGTGCGCGGACCGTGCCAGTGGCGTTACAGCGCCTCTACCCGAGCGCCAAGCCACAGCGCGAGCTGCACCGGTTGCTCGGACGCAGCCCGCACGCCCAGGAATTGCTGGCTTACCAGCAAGCCTTGAGCGAGGCGGCCGACGCGCATGCCGAGGCCACCCCCGGCGCCCTGGAACTGTTGGCGCAACTGCGGCAACAAGACGTACCCTGCGCCTGGCTGGATGAACTGCCGCGAGACGCCAGCGTCACTCTGGCCAGTGCCCTACCCGACTGGCTACCCGCCGCCCCGCAGCGCAGCCATAGGCCCTGGCCGGCGCCTGACGCCATCTGGCAGAGCCTGATCGAGTTGCAGGTCGAGCGACTCGACGGCTGCGTGCTGATCAGCGGCGAACCGCGCCTGCTCCAGGCCGGCATCCATGCCGGGCTGTGGACCATAGGCCTGGCCATCTGCGGGCCACTCTGCGGCCAGGCGTTGGAGGATTGGCACAGTCTCGCGTGCGCGCAACGCGATCGGCTGCGCAGTCAGGCCACCCTGAGCCTGTACCGCCTGGGCGTGCATTCGGTGATAGATCAGCTGAGCGACCTGCCCGCCTGCCTGACCGACCTGACGCAGCGCCGGCAGAAAGGCGAAAAACCCTGACGAAGCCAAGTGCCCCTCAAGTGCGTCTGAAGACACCGCAGGCTTGATCCAAAACAAGCAAAGCAGCAGCGCTTGGATTACCCTTGAACACAGGCAAGACCCTTTCGCTCAAGCGCCGGGTCAATCTATTGATGTATCAAGAGGGACAAGCCCATGCCTGCCAACCGCCTGCAGCAACAACTGCAAGACCTGCGCGATCAATTGGCCGAAGAGCCGCCGCTCAGCGAAGAGGAACGGGCCGAGCTGTTGCTCCTGACCCAGGAAATCGAATTGCAACTGGCCCGTCAGGCCGCCGCCGCGCCGGACGCCTCGCTGATCGACGGGGTCAACCTGGCAGTGGAGCGCTTCGAGGTCAGCCACCCGACCCTGGCCGGCACCCTGCGCAATATCATGCAAAGCCTGGCCAATATGGGCATCTGAATCCCCCGCCCCAAGAAAAACCCCAGCTACTCGGCTGGGGTTTTGCGTTACTGGCGGACCAAACGGCGATTATCTGGCGCAATCGGCGCACTGCTGCGGTAAGGATTGATATCCAGCCCGCCGCGGCGCACATAGCGCGCATAGACAGTCAGATGCTCGGGCTTGAGCAAACGCTGCAAGTCGAGAAAGATCCGCTCGACGCACTGTTCGTGAAAATCCGCGTGCTGACGGAAGCTCACCAGATAGGCCAACAAGCTGGCGTGATCCAAGGCCGCGCCGCGGTACTGCACCACCACGGTGCCCCAGTCCGGCTGGCCGGTGACCGGGCAGTTGGATTTGAGCAGATGGCTGTGCAGGCTTTCCTCCACCGTTCGCGTCGGGTCGCAGCGCAGCAATTCCGGCTGCGGCTGCTCATAGTTGCTGATGGCCACATCCAGCTCGTCGATGCACAGGCCCGGCGCACTCGCCACGCCCTCCGCGGTCACGTCCGCCAGGCTGCGCAGGCGCACGCCAACCGGCTTGCCCGCCGCCGCCGAAAGATCCTTGACCAGCACCGCGAGCACCTCGGCGTTATCGGCGAACACCGTCTGGTTCAGCGAGTTGAGGTACAGCTTGAACGACTTGGACTCGATGATATGCGGCGAGTCGGCGGGAATGGCGAACTCGCCCATGGCCACCACCGGCTTGCCCGAAGGCAACAGCCAGGACAGCTCAAAACAGTTCCAGAAATCCACACCCTGATAAGGCAGGGTCTCGGCGCTCAGGCCCAGCTCGGCCCACTTGGGTGCGCGCGGAATGGGGAACAGCAGGGACGGGGTGTAAGTGGCGATATATTCGCTGGCTTTACCCAGGGGCGAATCTTCGGCGGCAGGATGCATGGCGAAAACCTGATTGAGTCGAATTAAGAGCCTGTTGAAATTTTTTAGAATCTGTTTCGGATCTCGCGAGCTAGAGCGAGACAAGGAAAAAACAGCCGAGGAAGCGGAGTTTGCGAGCTGTAAATGAGCATTCCGAGGCTGTTTTTAACGCAGTATCGCCGACGCGCAGCAGATCCGAGACAGGTTCTTAGGACAGCTCGGCGACCACCGCCGCCAAAGCCTGCGCCGGATCAAAGGCCTGGCTGATCGGCCGGCCGATCACCAGATAGTCGGAACCGACTTCCAAGGCCTGGCGCGGCGTCAGGATACGCCGCTGATCGTCCTGGGCGCTGCCGGCCGGACGAATACCCGGGGTCACCAGTTGCAAGGCCGGATAGCTGGCTTTCAGCGCCTGGGCTTCCTGGGCGGAACAGACCAGGCCATCCAGCCCGGCTTGCGCGGCCAGACCGGCCAGGCGCAGCACCTGCTCTTGCGGCTCGATATCCAGACCGATACCGGCCAGGTCCTCGCGCTCCATGCTGGTCAGCACGGTCACGCCGATCAGCAGCGGCTTGGCGCCACTCAGCTGGTCCAGGGTCTCGCGGCAGGCCGCCAGCATGCGCAGGCCCCCCGAGCAGTGCACGTTGACCATCCACACGCCCATCTCGGCGGCGGCCTTGACCGCCATGGCGGTGGTGTTGGGAATATCGTGGAATTTCAGGTCGAGAAACACCTCGAAGCCCTTGCCGGCCAGCGCCCCGACAATCTCCGGTCCGCAGCGGGTGAACAGTTCCTTGCCGACCTTGACCCGGCACAGCTTGGGGTCCAGCCGATCGGCCAGCGCCAGGGCGGCATCACGGGTCGGGAAATCCAGGGCAACGATGATCGGGGTCTGGCAAGCGGACATGGCTGGGCTCTCGGACAAGACAAATTCGGCGCGCATTGTAGCGGAAGCCGTACACAATTGCCGATCCGGCGATCTGACAGCCTCGCCCGCCCCCAAGCCAACCCGCGACATAGGCACCTGGCGGCCATTGGCGAGCCGCCGGCAACGGCTATTCGGCAACCAGGGCGGTGAGCTTATTCGGCGCTGGAAAAGCCTGCCGAAAACTGAACGCCTGCGCGCTCGGCCCTTGCTCGCGCAGCAGCTGCAGGCGCTCAGCGGCCTCGCCGACGCTGGGCAGATGGCCGGCCGGCACCCACCACAGCACCATATGCGCCTCGCCCATGCGCGCGAACCATTCGGTGCGGCGCTTGAGCATCTCGGCGTGGGCGGATTTGTAGACATAGTCCTTGAGCGCCTCGACATCGCGCCAGAGCGACAGGTTGACCAGCACCTCCTCACCAAAGGGGCGAATGGCGGTGGCATCCCCTGCCTCGTCCTGCAGGCGCCAGACAAAACCCGGCGAGGCCTCGGCCAAGGCATTGATGCGTTCCAGATTGGCGACGAAATCCGCCATGCCAGGAGATTCCAGCGGTTGCTGCATGCTGGCGATATTCAGTTGCGCGAGTTGGTAAAGAGGCACGTTCACTCCTTGGGCGGTTACAGTTCGAGGGTCACTTCACTCATCACCTGCGCCTTGCCGCCGGCCAGCAGACGCTCGATGCGCCCCTCGGCCACTTGCAGGTCGACGGTGATCATACTCGCCGAGGGCGGCCGCATCAGGTAGCCCTGCTCGATCAACAGGCGCGGGCCGGCCACGCCCAGGTAATCGTGAAGAAAACACGCCAACGGCCCCGCCGCCATGCCGGTGGCGGATTCTTCAGCTATGCCATAGCGCGGCGCGAACATCCGCGCGCCGGCATCCCGCCCGGGCTCACGGGTCTGCGGGGAAAACAGATAGAAACCGATCAAGTCAAACTGCTCGCTGAGCCGCGCCAATTCAGCCTGATCGGGAACGACGGCGGCCACGCTGGCCTCGTCGCTCAGCGGCACTAGGATAAAGGACGCCCCGGTATTCACCCGCGTCGGCCACAAGCCGGGGAGCAAGTGCTCAGGTGTTATGCCCAGGGCGGCCAGCACCTCGGCGAGGGCCTGCGGCTCGCTGCGCAGATCCAGGTACTGCGGCTGGCGCTGCTCCATAAAGGCCATATCGCCCCGCAGCAGGATGTCGCGGTTACCGTCGAGGGTTTCCTTGCTGCTCCAGCCTTCGCCGACCAGCCCCAGCTGACGCAACAAGGAAAAAGTGGCCACAGTGGCGTGGCCGCAATGGGCGATCTGCCGGGTTGGCGTGAAGAACTCCAACTTGCACGCCGCGCTTTCCGAGCGGGACACGAAGGCGGTCTCCGACAGCCCCACCCGCGCGGCTAGCGCCTGCTTCTGCGTCGTACTCAGCGCATCGGCCTGCAACACCACGCCGGCGGGATTGCCGCCCTGCTCGCCGTCGACAAAGGCGTTGACTATCCGTACCTGCATATCAGCGTCCCTGTTGGTGGTTTTTCAATGTGTGCGCCAGCGGATCATCCCAGAATGGCCGCTCGAATTCCTGCAGCACATCGGCCCGGCTCAGGCCAAGATCCTTGAGCGCCGCCTCATCGAGCGACGCCAAACGCCGGCGCTGTTCAGCCAATTGATACCAGCGCTTGAGGTGCTGTCCAAATTTTCTGGCCAGTGCGCTCAGGCTCAGATGCCGGGGTGCTGCCGCCGCTAGTGCATAACCTTTTTGACCTTTCATCTCGTCGCCCTCCTGTGGGGTTGGCGACAGTCTCGCGCCGGGCTTATGATCAATCAAACGAATGTTTCTTATGCAATGCATCTCGGAGATTGATGAATGGCCAGCTACCCCAGTATCGACAGCGAGTTGCTGCGTACCTTTGTCGCCATTGCCGATCACGGCGGCTTTACCCGGGCGGCGGAGATGGTCAACCGCACCCAGTCGGCGGTCAGCATGCAGATGAAGCGCCTGGAAGAAGACGTGGTGCAGCGCCCGCTGTTCCAGCGCGACGGCCGCCAGCTCAGCCTGACCGCCGAGGGCCAGCTGCTGCTGAGCTACGCCAGACGCATTCTCAAACTGCACGCCGAGGTGATGAACAGCATGCGCGAACCGCACATGGTCGGCACCGTACGCATCGGCACGCCGGACGATTATGTGATGCGCTTTATGCAGGGCATCCTGGTGCGTTTCGCCGAATGCTATCCGCTGGTGCAGGTGGAGCTGCATTGCGAGCCGTCCTTCCAGTTGCTGCAACGCCAGGACCTCGACCTGACCATAGTCACCCGCGAACCGGGTACCGAGATCGGCCAGTTGCTGCGCCAGGAACATCTGGTCTGGGCCCAGGCCCGTGGCAGCAATCTGCATGAACGCGACACCCTGCCCCTGGCCATGTTCAACTCCCAGTGCTTCTGCCGCTCCTGGGCCTGCAATGGCCTGGACGCCCTGGGGCGCAGCTACCGCATCGCCTACACCAGCCCCAGCCTGTCGGCGATCATGGCCGCGGTCAGCGCCGGCCTGGCGATTACCGCGCAGCTGCAAAGCCTGATCACCCAGGATTTGCAGATCATCGGCGAAGCCGAAGGCCTGCCGAGCATGCCCATGGCCAGCATAGTGCTGCTACGCAACAACCACAGCCTATCCCAGGTCACCGACACCCTGGCCGAGCAGATAGTCGAGGGCTTTAGGCTTTAGGCTTTAGGCTTTAGGCTTTAGGCTTTAGGCTTGTCGCCAGCAGCGCACCGCCCACCCCGAACAAACCGCCGAGCACCGCTGCAGAGCGGGCCTAACCGCGACTAAGGCAGGCCCAGGCTAAATCCCGGGCAGAAAAAAGCCCGGTGCTAAGGCCGGGCTGTTTTTTCTCGCGATTAACGCCGATCTTAGACCGGAGCTTTAGCGCGGGATTTGTACTCGCCGGTACGGGTATCGATTTCGATCCAGTCGTCGATGTTGCAGAAGTCAGCAACCTTGATCTCGGTACCGTTGCTCAGCTTGGCTGGCTTCATCACTTTGCCGGAGGTGTCGCCACGGGCGGAACCTTCGGTGTAGGTGATCTGGCGCACGATGGTGGTCGGCAGGTCAACCGAAACCACTTTGCCTTCGAAGAATACGGCTTCGCAGACATCGGTCATGCCATCGACTATGTAAGGCATAACGCTTTCCAGGTCGTCTTTGTTCAGCTCGTACTGGTTGAACTCATTGTCCATAAAGACGTAGTTCGGTTCGCTGTAGTAGGAGTAAGTCACGTCTACGCGATCGAGGATAACCGGCTCGAGCTTGTCGTCGGCCTTGTAAACGGTTTCGGTCGAAGAACCGCTCAGCAGGTTCTTCAATTTCATCTTGACGATGGCGCTATTACGACCGGATTTGGTGAATTCGGCTTTCTGGATCAGCCAAGGTTGGCCGTCGATCAGGGCCACACTGTTGGCCTTCATTTCTTGTGCGGTTTTCATACGAATATCCGGGTTTGGATGGAGTTACAGAATTCTAGGCCGCATATCATAGCCAATTTAGGTAAAACTGCACCAGCGTCGTGGCAAGATCGGTCTGCGAGGCCCGCGCTAGACACCAGTCTTCGGCATGCTCAGCCTGTTCCGGCCAGCTCCCGAGCAGCCTTTGCCAGCTGTCGGCCATTGCCTCGCCGTTATTCCAGGCCCGCCAGAAGTCAGCCAAAGCCTCGCTCGCGGCCGGCGACAAGCCTTCTTTATAGAGCGCAAGAAAGGCTTCGAGCTTTTCCAGATGCACGTTTTCCGTCTGCTGGTAGATATGCCAGAGCAGCGGCCGCCCCGCCCACTGCGCGCGCACGAAGGAGTCCTCGCCGCGCACCGCATTCAGGTCACAACACCAGAGCAGGCGGTCGTATTGATCCTGCTGGATAAACGGCAGCACCTGGATATGCAGCTGGCCGCGCTGCTGCGCCGCGCCGACCGGCAAGGGTCCATCGCCGAGCCAGGTTTGCAGATCCGCCAGGATGCGCCCTTCCGGCACCAGCAACTGGGTTGGCTGGCTATCGGCGGCCAAGGCATCCAGCCAACCGGCCAGCGCCTTGTTCTCATAGGCAAACAGGGAGATCAAGCGCGCCCCAGCCACCGGTTCTACGCCGATGCCGCACAAGAACGCCTCGCGCGCGGCGCTATCGGCCTGAAACGCCTGACGCTGCGCCAACAGCTCAGGCTCACGCAGCAAGCCGCCGCTGCCCGCGGTAAAGCCTGGGAAGAAGAAGAACTTCTGCAAGCCATTGGACTGCAATGACGGCAGCCCATGGCAACCCTCGACCCACTCCTCGGCGCTGAGGTATTCCAGATTCAGCCACAGCACCTTGGCTGGCCGCGCCGCCATGGCGGCGACGTAAGCAGCGGGCAACTGGCAGGCGAAGGCCTCGATCACCACATCGGCCGGCTCCACCGGCTGCCAGGGCGCTGGCCACTGGCGTATCTCGACCCCCTGCAGCAGCTGCTGCGTCGCCTGCGTATCGGCTTCTGGACAGAGGCGCACGAAGGCGCCCAGATCATCCACCCACAGACGTACCTCCACCTTATGCTCGGCGACCAACTGCCGGGCCAGGCGCCAAGTCACGCCTATGTCGCCATAGTTGTCGACAACGCTACAGAAGATGTCCCAAGTGGGGCGCATGCGAGGCTCCGGTAGGTGCTGAACCAACCTTAAAGACGAATAAGCATTCAGCAAACAGCCAAAACGAAAAAGCCCGACTCTAGGTCGGGCTTTCGCGTGTTTCTATCTGGCGGTGAAGGTGGGATTCGAACCCACGATACGATTTCTCGTATACACACTTTCCAGGCGTGCTCCTTCAACCGCTCGGACACTTCACCGGGTCTCGACTGTCATTGCTGTCTGTCGAGGCGCGCTAATGTAGCCGAACAGTCCGCCAAAGGCAAAAGTTTTTTCAGAATATTCATGCGCTTATGCCCGGTGCAGGTTATCGGTCAGGTTGGCCTGCTCGCCGAGCAGCAGAAAGCCCGGGGAAATCCACGGGCTAAAGGCAAACACGCCCAATGAGTCCAAAGAGTTCGGGTCATTACACTCGAGTAGCGAGCACCCGCAAACCCAGCCATAAGCAGGCAAAGCCGCACAGACACTGACTTACCAGTCAGTCATGGCGCTTTACCTGGCCAGTGCGGATGAGTAACGTCTGCTGCACTTCAGTCCAAGGAACCCGACCATGAGCGACCTGATCAGCTACCAACTCGAAGATGGCATCGCCACCCTGACCCTGTGCAACGGCAAGGTGAATGCCATTTCCCCGGACGTGATCACCGCCTTCAACGCGGCCCTGGATCGCGCCGAGCAGGACAAGGCCATCGTCATCATCACCGGCCAGCCGGGCATCCTGTCCGGCGGTTACGACCTCAAGGTGATGACCTCGGGCCCGCAGAATGCGATCGACCTGGTCGCCGCCGGTTCGACCCTGGCGCGCCGCATGCTCGCCCACCCCTTCCCGATCATAGTCGCCTGCCCCGGCCATGCGGTGGCCAAGGGTGCCTTTATCCTGCTCTCGGCCGACTACCGCATCGGCGTCGAAGGGGCGTTCAGCATCGGCCTGAACGAGGTGCAGATCGGCATGACCATGCACCATGCCGGCATCGAGCTGGCCCGCGACCGCCTGCGCAAATCGGCCTTCCAGCGCTCGGTGATCAATGGCGAGATGTTCGACCCACAAGGCGCAGTGGATGCCGGCTTCCTCGACAAGCTGGTGCCGGCCGAACAGCTGACGGCAACGGCCCAGGCGGTCGCCCAGCAGATGAAGAAAATCAATATGACCGCGCACAAGAACACCAAGCTGAAAGTGCGCAAGGCGCTGCTCGAAGCCCTCGCTCAGGCGGTCGAGCTGGATAAACAGCAGCTGATCTAAATGTCCTAGCGTTTCACTCGAGAGCCCGGCCTTGAATGCCGGGCTTTTGCATTGCGTGGCGAAATAATGGCCAGCCGCCAGGCAATCTCCCCAGTCTGTATTACTTTTAATTGATAAGGCTGCCCCAAGGATTAGAGGCACCCACCGATCCGTTCGCGATTGTTGCCTGGAGCCTGTCATGAAGATTGCCCACAAGGTTGGCTTAGCCGCCGCCATAGTGCTGTTCCTCACCACCAGCCTGCTGTCACTGGCGCAAGTCACTCAGGTGCGCGGCACGCTGCGCAGCCAGGTGGAGGCGAGCATCGCCGAAACCAGCAATGCCCTGGCCCGACAAATAGAGAACTGGCTGAACGGCAAACTGCAATTGATCGACATGATTGCCCAGAGCATCGATGCCCGGTTCAGCCCAGAGGGCATCCAACAGGCCTTCAACCCGCCCGTGCTCAAGGAGCAGTTTCTGCTGGTATTCGGCGGGCTGGAGACAGACGGCAAGGCCATCTCCAACGACTCCAGCTGGACGCCCCCCGCCACCTGGGATGCACGCCAACGGCCCTGGTACGCCACAGCCAAGAGCGCCTCGCGGGCCGTATTGACGGAGCCCTACGTGGACGCCACCACGGGTGACATTCTGATCTCGGCAGTCGGCAATTTTACCGACAAGGGCCAGTTCAAAGGGGCCTTCGGTGGCGATATCAGCCTGAAAACCGTATCCGATGCGGTCAACACCCTGGACTTCAACGGTGCCGGCTACGCCTTTCTGCTCAGCCGCAGCGGCAATATCATTTCCCATCCCAATACCGAGCTGAACGGCAAGTCCTTCAGCCAACTGTTCGACGGCAAGAGCCCGCCCCTGAACAAAGAACTGCAGGAGGTCACGGGTGGCGACAAGGATTTGCTGGTGTCCTTTACCCCACTGGCGAATCTAAAAGGCATGGACTGGTATATAGGCGTGGTGCTGGATAAGAGCATCATCATGGCCGAGGCCAACGCCCTCAGTTGGCGGGCGGTGGTGGGCACAGTGCTGGGCGTGATCATCAGCCTGACAGTGCTCGGCGTGCTGATGAACAGCCTGCTCAAACCCCTGGATCACCTGGGCGCCTCCCTGCGTGAAGTGAACAGCGGCAAAGGCGACCTCACGCGCCGCCTACCGGCCACCGGCAATGATGAAATCGCCATGGTGTCCAAGGAGTTCAACAGCTTTCTGCAAAACCTGCAGAGCCTGATCAGTGAGGTGATGAGCAGCTCGCAGCTGGTGCGCGCCAGCACCACCCTGACCTCCAGCGAGGCCAACCAGGCGGCTAACCGCCTGCAGCAACAACTGCAGGAGCTGGATCAGCTCGCCACCGCCATGCAGGAAATGGCCTCCACCGCCGAGGAAGTGGCGCGGAATGCCCAGGCCGCCGCGCAGGCGGCGATTGCCGCCAACCAGGAAACCGAGAACGGCGTACGCGTGGTCTCGCGCTCCACCGCCGCGATCAAGAACCTGGCCGAGGAGATGGATGAGACCAGCCATGCGATCAACGAGCTGGCCAAGCTCAGCCACAATATCGAGTCCATCCTCTCGGTGATCACCAGCATCGCCGACCAGACCAACCTGCTGGCGCTCAACGCCGCGATCGAAGCCGCCCGCGCCGGCGAGTCCGGGCGCGGTTTCGCGGTGGTGGCCGATGAGGTGCGCTCGCTGGCCTCGCGCACCCAGCAGTCGACCCAGGAAATCCGCCAGATGATCGACCAGCTGCAATCCGGGGTGAAGCAGGCCGAGGCACGTATGCAACAGAGCCGCGATACCGCCAGCAAGACCGCCGAGGACGCGGGCGCGGCCAACGACATGCTCGGGCGCATCCGCGAGGCCATCACCCGCATCAACGACATGAACCTGCAGATCGCCACCGCGGCCGAAGAGCAGAGCGCCACCACCGAGGAGATCAACCGCAACACCACCAATATCCGCGACATCAGCCATGAGGTCGCCGGTGGCGCCGATAAACAGGTACGCCAGTGTGCGGTGATGGTCGAACAGGTCGGCCAGCAGGATCATCTGCTCGGCCGCTTTAAAGTCTGACCCCGCCAGAGCCTGCCCAAGGCCAGAGCAGGCCTGGGCAAGGCCTCTGATCGGCTGTAATTGCCGAAAATAGTGCACACCCGTACACTGCGCGCCTTTTTTCCTATGACGGGCGACCCCAATGCTTTTCCTTCTGCGCATGCTGGGCATGGGCGTGCACTTTATCCTCGCCGGGACTCTCGGCTTGCTGCTGGGTATCTGCCGCCCGTTCAACCCGGATAACAGCCGCCTCTGCGCCCGCCTCTACAGCCTGCCGGCCCTCCGGCTGTTGCGCCTGCAACTGAGAACCCAGGTAAAACCCCTGCTCGAGCATGCAGAGCCCTGCGTGATAGTGGCCAACCACCAGTCCAACTACGACCTCTATGTGCTGGGGCGGGTGGTGCCCAAGCGCACCGTCAGCATCGGCAAGAAAAGCCTGAAATGGGTGCCATTCTTCGGCCAGCTCTACTGGCTGGCCGGCAACGTGCTGCTCGACCGCGGCAATGCCATACGCGCCAAACGAGCCATGCTCACCACCACCGACACCCTCAAGCACCAGGACACCTCGATCTGGGTGTTCCCCGAGGGCACGCGCAACCTCGGCCAGGGCCTGCTGCCATTCAAGAAAGGCGCGTTCCAGATGGCGATTGCCGCAGGCGTGCCGATCATTCCGGTGTGCGTCAGCACCTACGTCAAGCATATGCGGCTCAACCGCTGGAACAGCGGCCGCATCCTGATCCGCTCCCTGCCGGCCATCCCCACCGCGGGCCTGAGCCAGGATGATCTGCCGCAGCTGCTGGAAAGCTGCCGCACGCAGATGCAGCAGTGCATCGAGGCCATGGACCTTGCATTGACGCACAACGCCCGCTAACGCTTGCGCGGTAACAAGCCCGAGTGCCGGGCTTTCTCCGGCCTGGATAAAAGCGGGTGCCGGCTTCAACTCAACCCCGGCAAGCCAGTAAGCTGAGCGCTTATGCCATCCGCCAGTGAAAGGACAAGGTTATGGGCCGCATCGTTGCCGCCGCCGTCTACAGCAAAGGCAAGAAAGTCACCGACATCAGCCTGGATGAAGGCAAGGACTGGTCGAGAAAACCCGGCCACTTTGTCTGGATTGGCCTGCATGATCCTGGTGCCGAAGAGCTGATCAACCTGCAGCGTCAGTACGACCTGCACGAGCTGGCGCTGGATGATGCCCTGCAACGCCATACCCGGCCCAAGCTGGAAACCTTCGGCGACGCCTTGTTCCTGGTGCTCTATTCGCCCATCCGAGTCAAGGCCGAACTGGAGTTTATCGAAACCCAGCTATTCGCCGGCCAGGGCTACATCATCAGCGCCCGCTACGGCCAGTCGGCGCCCTACTCGCAGGTGCGCCAACGCTGCGAAGCGCGGCCGCTGCTGCTCGAGCACGGCGAAGACTTCGTGCTCTACGCCCTGCTGAGTTTCGTGATCGAAAACTACCGACCGCTGATAGACAGCTACCACGCCGAGTTGGAAGAAGTGGAGCAGGATGTGTTCAAGCGGCCACTGGCCCAGACCGATATCGAACGCATCCAGCGCCTGCGCCGTGACCTGCTGCGCCTGCGCCGCTATGTAGGGCCGCTGACGGAGATCTGCCAGGAACTGCAACGCCTGGACTTCCCCTTTATCGACAAGAATATGCGCCCCTACTTTCGCGACGTGGCCATCCACGTCAACCGCCTGCTGGAAGACCTGGCAACCCTGCGCGAGATAGCCGACCACGCCATCGAGCTGAGCCTGTTACTGGAGTCTTCGCGGCAAAGCATCACCCAGCGCAAGTTCGCCGCCTGGGCCGCGATCCTGGCCTTCCCCACCGCAGTGGCGGGCATCTACGGGATGAACTTCGAACACATGCCAGAGCTGGCCTGGCAGTTCGGCTATTTCGGTGTACTCGGCTTGATCGGCACCGGCTGCATCGCGCTGTACGCCAGCTTCAAGCATTACGGCTGGCTGTAAATCACCCACCGTGCCTTGCTCGCCCTGGCGGGTTTCACCCGCCCTACTAAGTTGTTGGGCTTCGCTGCGCTCAGCGCCAACCTACGCGCCGTAGGGCGGACATGCCGAAGGCTTGTCCGCCATCTACGCTGCCAGCGGTGGACAAAGCTTCGCATCGCGGCATGCGCCGGGCTTTGCTTAATCGACCA
>Ga0209343_10004322_pt1 | contig 17562 bp, 16 predicted proteins | sample RifCSPlowO2_02_FD_184026 | JGI IMG/M metagenome (GOLD analysis project Ga0209343, IMG submission 184026) | Groundwater microbial communities from Rifle, Colorado - Rifle CSP2_plank lowO2_0.2 (SPAdes) (version 2) | ecosystem: Environmental > Aquatic > Deep subsurface > Groundwater | place... | reverse complement strand
ACCTGGAGGCGCAAGTTTGTCCATACAACAGACAGCAAGCATGACCTGCCGATAGCGGGCAATATTCTGAACCGGCAGTTCAATCCTGAAGCGGTCAATCTGGCCTGGGTCGCTGATATCACCTATATCCGCACACGCAGCGGCTGGCTGTATCTGGCAGCGGTAATGGACTTGTACTCGCGCAAGATCGTCGGCTGGGCGATGGCACCGAACATGCCGGCAGAACTGGTCTGCTCGGCGCTACAGATGGCGATTGCGCAACGCCAGCCTGCGGCGGGCTTGGTCATCCACTCGGATCGGGGGAGCCAATACGCCAGCGCGGCCCATCGCGCCGTACTCGATCAGCATGGCTTGGTGATGAGCATGAGCCGCAAGGGTAACTGTTGGGACGCGGTGATGGAGCGCTTCTTTCTGAACCTGAAAATGGAGCGGGTCTGGCAGCATGACTACGCCAATCACGCCGAGGCGATGACGGATATCGCCGACTACATCGCCGGCTTTTACAACAACGTGCGCCTGCACTCGAGTCTCGGCTACCAACCGCCAACGACTTACGAGCGGAAACAGGCAAAACAACCTATCGCAGTGTCCGAAATTATTTGACCACCACACTCCGCCTCCTACTCGATTGCGTTGGCTTGAAGAGCCTTATCAGGCTATTGCCGAGCGCGCCAAAAGGTGTTCCCGATTCTGGACAACCTGAGCGTGCACCATAGCAAGCCGGCGAAGGCCTGGTTGACCACTCACACCGATCGGATCGAAGTGTTTTATGAAGGTAGTGAGCTCCTATCGGCGCTTTCCAAAGAAAACGGATAGCGATCTCGTGAAAACGGATATCTCCTGCCTGGACACTAGGTTAGTGTAGTGAAAAATATAAAAATTGATTGTAAAATACAAAACTCCACACGTTCTGTGAATCATTGTCTAAACGCATATAATTATAAGAGCGTAATGGCTTATGAATCTTTGTCTGCTACAAAATGAGAAGAGCCGGGTTTTCGCCAATTCCTATCCTGGTGTAGTGTCAGACTATGCCAACGAGCACGCGGGCGCCCACCGCGTCATCCAGCGCCGCGTTAGTGATCCGGAGGCTAGCTTGAAACACCGCACTATCGGCAGCTTGGATTTGTTCCAGATGAGTTACGGCAGCCGAGTGCAAATCACTTCACCGGAACGAGAGGCTCTCTACCATTTGCATATCATACTCAAGGGACACTGCATGTGGCGAAGCTGCGGCGAGGAGCACAGCTTTGCCCCCGGCGAGTTGTTGTTGCTCAACCCAGGCGCCCCGTTCGACCTGACCTACTCGGACTGCTACGAGAAGTTCATTGTCAAACTGCCGGCCCGCTTCATCGACAAGGTCTGCAGCGAGAACCAGTGGAGTTACCCGAGCGAGGGGGTGCGTTTTGCCCCGATTCATCGCCTTGAACAACTGGATGGTTTCCTCAGCTTGCTGAGTCTGGTCTGTCAGGAGGCAGAAACTGATCAGACTATTTTTCAGGTGAAGGAGCACTACGCCAAGATTATAGTAAGCAAGCTGCTCAGCCTGCCGGGTAGCAATGTCAGTCGCGAGCCGTTGGGGGGCGCTTGCCGGTCGTTCGAGCGCCTGGAAGAGTTCATCGAGAAGAACCTTAAGCAGAGTATCAGTCTTGAGCGGTTGGCCGATTTGGCGCACATGAGTGCGTACTCGCTATACGCGCTGTTCGAAAAGCACGTCGGCACCACGCCCAAGCGCTTTATACGCCAGCGCAAGTTGGAAGCGATCTATGCTCGCCTGAGTGACCCGCTGGTCGCAGTAAGCAGCGTTACCGAAGTCGCCCTCGACTACGGTTTCCTGCATCTCGGACGCTTCGCCGATTACTACAAGAGCACCTTCGGCGAACTGCCCTCGGACACCCTGCGCCGTCGCGGCTAATCTCTTTTCACGTGGGGGCGCCTGCCCTAGCCGTGTCCCGGCGCGCCGCCAGGAGCGTGCTGTCTGGACCTAGATCGTGAGTGGTATGCAGCACGGACTGTGGCTGTTTTTGAATCGCCCCTAGTTTCGTAGACACCTCCAAGCCTTAAACTGAGGCCCATTAGGAGGTGCCATGAGCAACCAGCGTTACCCGAAGAATTCAAAATAGAAGCGGTTAAGCAAGTGACCGAACAAGGCTTGCCTGTCGCCGAGGTGGCCGCCCGATTAGGCATGTCCGTGCACAGCCTGTATGCCTAGGAGGCTGTCCGAGAATAGCGACCGTAGCGAGGGAAGGCCGGTTTGAGGCGGTTTTTGCGCTCTTTTGAGGCGAATAGTCGCTCTATTTAACGAAAATAGCGCAAAAAATGACCAATCCGGATTTTCCGCAGTAGGTCAGTCTGTTCTCGGACAGACTCCTAGATCAAGTTGGTGGGTTTCAAGCCCGGAATAACAGGTCTAGGCAGAAGCTTCGATCTGCTGGGATTCACTCACTACTGGGGGGGCGATCCAAGTCAGGCTGTTGGACGATTTATCGGAAAACTGCCAAGGATCGCTTTCGGCGAACGCTCAGGCAGATCAGCCGATGGTGCCGTGCGAATCGGCATCAATTCGTGCGAGACCAGCACGTTCAACTGGTTCGCAAGCTGAGAGGGCACTTCGCCTACTTTGGGATTCGCGGCAACTATCGGTCGATGGGTGTTCTACGTTTTCGCGTCGAGCGCATTTGGATCAAGTGGTTGTCGCGTAGGTCGCAGCGCTGGAGGTTGAACTGGGAGAAAGCAGCGCAGCTATTAAAGTTGCTTCCCTTGACAGCATCACGGATTAGCAAACCCTGTTACTGAGGAGCCGGATGCGTGAATTGCGCACGTCCGGATCTGTGGGAGGCCGGCCTAGGTAACTGGCCGGTCGACCCGACTGAGGTAGTCATGGCTCCAACCTCTCAAAGGTTGGAGTCTCCAGGAAAGCCGGGGCGATTCAGTGCCTATCTGTTCAGGAAGTCGGAGGTCAGACTCGGTAGCGTACAACGGGACGACCTGGAGAACCGCAGCTCCTTGCTCTACGGGGGGGGGGGCAGACCTCCGGGGCGGGCTGTTCCTGCTGCCGCGCACTCATCCTGCTCTTATTCTCCGGCCAAGTGCTAATGGGCATCTGTGAAGACGAGTCGTGGGGCGCGCTATTGGGTACAAAGTGCCTTTCGCCATCGTCATCTCCGGTACCTTGCTTGGTAATGCTGGCCTGTTGTTACGGATGACGATTTTAAGAAATCGGATATCGATAGTTGAATAACGGATATCCCCCCGCGTCTCCGCTCCGTAGGATTATACCCATGGAGTGAAAGCAACAGCGGCGGAAATTCACATGCCCGAATAACGAAGATCAGCACTCACCCGTTTCGTGCTGGCAGAAAGATGGAATGGGGCCGAGCTAAATACAATCCCACGGGTGGGGCTAGATTAAGGGTAAGGAGCACGACGTCAAACTTAAAAGTTTAGAGTTTGGCTGTTGCGAGCGCATATTGAATGGTCGCTTTCTGTGTTTCAGAGAATCGGCTTGTTACGGTGATGTGCCGGCATCGTAGGTATTGGCTTTCGACGTGAGCAAGAGAAAGAAATTTATTTTTTTGCTCTAAGCAAGAGCATCTTGAAGGAGGCTATAGGTCATGAGTTCAATGATAAAAAAAGAAGTGCAGGAAACGCCTTTGAAGTGGGTGAAAAGTTGGTCTGCTGAGGAGATGAAGGCACTCGTTGATCAGGAAAAGGGGTTGCTTGATCCCCGTATTTTCTCTGATCAAGATCTGTATGAGATTGAGCTTGAGAGGGTTTTTGCTCGATCCTGGTTGCTGCTTGGACACGAGGGGCACATTCCCAAAGCCGGGGACTATCTAACCACCTATATGGGTGAAGACCCCGTAATTGTAGTGAGGCAGAAGGACCGCAGCATCAAGGTCTTCCTAAACCAATGCCGGCATCGCGGCATGCGTATTGAACGCTCGGATTTTGGCAACGCCAAGTCATTTACCTGCACTTATCACGGGTGGGCCTATGACACCGCCGGTAATCTGGTCAATGTACCCTACGAGAAAGAGGCCTTTTGTGACAAAAAAGAGGGTGACTGCGGGTTCGACAAGGCCGACTGGGGGCCGTTGCAAGCGCGGGTGGATACCTACAAGGGTCTGATTTTTGCCAACTGGGATGCCGAAGCGCCTGATCTGAAGGCCTATTTGAGCGACGCAACCCCCTACATGGACGTGATGCTCGATCGCACCGAGGCGGGTACTCAGGTCATCAGCGGCATGCAAAAGACGGTAATCCCCTGCAACTGGAAATTCGCCGCCGAGCAGTTCTGTAGCGATATGTACCACGCGGGCACGATGTCGCATCTTGCCGGTATATTGTCCAGCCTCCCACCTGAGATAGATTTGTCCCAAGTAAAGTTGCCGTCATCTGGAAACCAGTTCCGGGCTAAGTGGGGTGGGCACGGGACCGGCTGGTTCAATGACGATTTCGGACTTCTGCAAGCCATCATGGGGCCTAAGGTTGTCGATTACTGGACCAAAGGTCCAGCCGCTGAACGTGCGCAAAATCGTCTGGGACAAGTGCTCCCGGCTAACCGCATGGTCGCACAGCACATGACAGTTTTTCCGACGTGCTCATTTCTCCCTGGCATCAATACAGTCCGCACTTGGCACCCGCGTGGCCCTAATGAGGTCGAAGTGTGGTCTTTCATCGTAGTGGATGCTGATGCACCCGAAGATATCAAGGAGGAATATCGTCGGAAGAACATCTTTACCTTCAACCAAGGGGGAACCTACGAGCAGGACGACGGTGAAAACTGGGTGGAGGTTCAGCGGGTGTTGCGCGGCCACAAGGCTAGAAGTAGAGCTTTTTGTGCCCAGATGGGTGCAGGTGTGCCGAACAAAAACAATCCGGAGTTTCCTGGGAAGACCAGCTACGTTTATAGCGAAGAAGCCGCGCGCGGTTTTTACCACCATTGGAGCCGCATGATGTCCGAGCCAAGTTGGGACACTCTGAAGCCTTGAGCAGATAAAATGACGGAAGAAAGTAATCGATTGTATCCTGTTTTTTGGTTGCTGGGAGTGCGTGAGTGAGTTGAATTACTTGGGTAAACCCCGGCTTTGCCGGGGGTGGTATTTATTTCGGTGTTTTCCAAAATGTACAGCTCTAAGTTTGGTGATAATTGTCATGCGACGGGTTGGCTATTTGCATAAGCAGAGAATACCGGTCGCCCAACATATATACAGGGAACTAATTATGACATCTGCTGATTTGACCAAAGCCATTGAATGGCCAGAAATGGCCGTCAGTCTTGAATTGCAAAACGCCGTTGAACAATTCTACTACCGCGAAGCACAGTTGCTTGATTATCAAAACTATGAGGCCTGGCTGGGTTTACTGACCGAAGACATTCAATACTGGATGCCAATCCGTACTAGTCATACCTCCCGGAACAAGGCGCTGGAGTACGTGCCCGCCGGCGGCAATGCCCATTTTGACGAAACGTATGAGAGCATGCGTGCGCGCATTCGTGGAAGAGTTTCGGGGCTTAACTGGACTGAGGATCCACCGTCGCGCAGCCGGCACATTGTCAGCAACGTTATCGTCCGCGAAACTGAGGTTTCCGATACTTTGGAAGTTAGTTCTGCATTCCTTTGTTACCGAAACCGATTGGAACGTATGACGGACATCTATGTAGGTGAGCGTCGAGATATTTTGCGCCGTGTAAGCGATGGGTTGGGGTTCAAGATTGCCAAGCGAACGATCTTACTCGACCAGAGCACGATTACGGCGAATAATCTCAGCCTCTTTTTCTAAGTAAAGAGTACTGGCCGTTCACCCTAAATCACCGAGGAGTTGTTTTAGGGGTTGGTTTGTTTGTTCGTTTAATCAGGAATTAAAGTTAGCTATAAGAGAGTAAAGAGAATGACTTTCTCCAGGGTTTGTGAAGTGTCTGATGTGCCCGTCGGTGAAGCCTTGAAGGTTGAAAGTAAGGGGAGCGCCGTCGCGATTTACAACGTCGATGGAGAGTTGTTCGCAACACAGGATCGTTGCACTCATGGCGACTGGTCCTTGTCCGAAGGCGGCTACCTAGAAGGTGATGTTGTCGAATGCTCGCTGCACATGGGTAAGTTCTGTGTTCGCACGGGCAAGATAAAAGCAGCGCCGCCCTGCGAACCGCTGAAAATATTTCCGATTCGAATCGATGGCAGCGATGTGTTCGTAGACTTTGATGCCGGGTATCTAGCGCCATGATTAAATCAATCGTCATTATTGGCGCTGGCTTGGCCGGCGCAACTGCCACTCGCTATCTTCGCGCCCAAGGATATCAGGGAAAGATCCATCTGGTCGGGGAGGAGTTGCACGTGGCTTATGATCGCCCCTCCTTATCCAAGGACACCCTGGCAGGAAAAATGGTCGAACCACCCGCGATCCTGGATCCTGATTGGTATGCATCGGCCGATATAGATCTCCATCTGGGGGTACGCGTGATCGGTATTGATGTGGTAAACCGCCAGGTACTTTTCGAATCCGGTGACCTTCTGGCCTACGACCGGCTGCTATTAGCCACCGGCGTACGCGCGCGGCGTATGGCTATTACGGGAAGCGAGTTGGCCGGCATCCACACCTTGCGTGACCGCTCCGACAGCCAGGCGCTGAGGCAGGCGCTTGAGCGGGGCCAGTCTCTGGTAATTGTCGGCGGTGGCCTGATCGGTTGCGAAGTGGCGACCACTGCTATTAATGCCGGTGCCAACGTCACGATTCTGGAGGCCGGGGACGAACTGCTGTTGCGTGTGCTAGGCCGTACAACCGGGGCCTGGTGTTGCAACGAGTTGGAGCGTTTGGGTGTCCGGGTTGAACTGAACGCACAGGCATCGCATTTCGAGGGCGAGGGACATGTGCATGCCGTCGTTTGTGCCGATGGACGACGGATAGCAGCTGACACAGTTTTGGTGAGCATCGGTGCAGAACCAGCCGACGAGCTGGCTCGTGCGGCCGGTATCGCATGTGAGCGCGGGGTGGTGGTTGACGCTACGGGTGCAAGTTCATGTCCTGAAGTGTTCGCCGCAGGTGACGTAGCAGCCTGGCCCCTGAGGTCCGGTGAACAGCGCTCGCTGGAGACCTACCTGAACAGCCACATGCAGGCTGAAACTGCTGCCGCGGCCATGTTAGGTAACCCTATCCCCGCTCTTCAGGTGCCAACCTCGTGGACGGAGATTGCGGGGCATCGGATACAGATGGTTGGCGACATCGAGGGCCCCGGAGAAGTTGTCTTGCGCGGTAACGTCGAGAATGGTCAGCCGCTGGTGCTGTTCAGGGTTCTTGATGGCCGCGTTGAAGCAGCAACGGCTATCAATGCCCCGAAGGATTTTTCCGTTGCAACCCGATTGGTGGCTGACCACATTCCTGTTTCGGCAACAAAGTTGCGGGACGCTAGCTTTAATTTGCGGGATTTTATGAAAGCTAAAGCTAAAGCTGAGCGATGCGAATGAACTTCGACTTATCCTTAATAACAAGAAGAGTTTAAAAGTGAAACTAAAAGACGAAGTGATATTAATCACAGGGGGAGCATCTGGGTTGGGGCACGCCCTTGTGGAGCGGTTCGTGGCCGAAGGTGCCAAGGTGGCTGTTCTCGATAAGTGTGCAGATCGACTTCAACAGTTGGAATCCGATCACGGCGAAGATGTGGTATGCATTGTCGGTGATGTGCGTTCAATGGAAGACCAGAAACTGGCTGCCAGTCGTTGTATTGCCAAGTTCGGGAAAATTGACACTCTGATCCCCAATGCCGCTATCTGGGATTACAACACGGCACTTGTCGATCTACCTGAAGACAGTATCGACAAAGCATTTGATGAAGTATTTCAGATTAATGTCAAGGGCTATATTCTCGCCGTCAAGGCTTGCCTGCCAGCATTGGTTGCCAGCCGTGGCAGCGTGGTCTGCACGATCTCGAATGCAGGTTTTTACCCCGGTGGCGGTGGTCCTCTTTACACGGCGACGAAGCACGCAGTGGTGGGGCTGGTGCGCGAGCTGGCATTCGAGTTGGCACCATATGTCCGGGTCAATGGTGTGGGGGTTGGCGGTATCAATACGGATTTGAGAGGACCTTGCTCGTTGGGAATGAGTGAGCAGTCGATATCGAATATGCCGTTGGCTGAGTTGCTGCAGGACGTACTGCCAATCGGACGACTGCCTGATGCCGAAGAATACACAGGAGCTTATGTGTTTTTCGCCACGCGTGGCGACTCTGCGCCCGCCACCGGTGCCTTACTGAATTACGACGGAGGCATGGGCGTTCGCGGACTTTTTTCCGCAGTCGGAGGTAAGGACCTGCTCGAAAAACTGAACATTGATTGAGGAGATGAAAATGGGCATTAAAAGCTTGGGTTACATGGGGTTCTCTGTAAGTGATGTACCAGCATGGCGCTCATTCCTCACCGAAAAAGTGGGTTTGATGGAGGTTGTTGGCTCCGATGAGAATGCCTTATACCGCATGGATTCACGCAGTTGGCGGATTGCCGTGGAAAGGGGGGAGGCTGACGACCTGGCATTCGCCGGTTATGAAGTGGCCAATCCGCTGGCCTTGAAGCTGATTACGGAGCGGCTACGGGAGGCTGGTGTGCAGGTGAAGACCGGCGACACTGAACTGGCAGAAAAGCGTGGCGTGATGGAGCTGGTCTCTTTTGAAGATCCATTTGGAATGCCGCTGGAAATTTACTACGGGGCTACCGAATTATTCGAGCAGCCTTTTGTTTCTGGCACTGGTGTCACTGGGTTCCTGACTGGCGACCAAGGAGCTGGGCATTATTTTTATGCTGTCCCGAATATTGAAGAAGGACTGGCTTTTTATACTGGCATACTGGGTTTCCAAATGTCCGACGTCATTGATATCGCGATGGGGCCGGATATTACAGTGCGGGGGTACTTTCTTCATTGTAACGGGCGCCACCACACAATGGCGATCGCGGAGGCTCCGTTACCCAAGAGAGTTCACCATTTTTTACTGCAGGCCTTGACGCTTGATGATGTAGGTCATGCGTTCGACCGAATCGATGGATTGGGTGACAAATCTACCGACTCCAATCTTCGGGTGCCGGCAAATAGTGATAGTACGTCCAGCAGGATCACGGCGACGATCGGACGCCATGTCAACGATCACATGATTTCCTTTTACTCTGAGACGCCGTCCGGGTTTGAACTTGAGTTTGGCTGGGGAGCGCGCGAGGTAGATGATCGGTCTTGGGTGATGACGCGGCACAAGCGGACGGCCATGTGGGGTCATAAGTCTTTGCGTAACAAGTAAATACTTGGTCCTGAGTTAATGTTTACTGCAGTTTTTCACTTACAGTCTGTCGCCGCATGTCGCACTGCACGAGTCGATCCTGGATTTAGATTCGGTCAAGTTTTATCTAGCCAGCAAGAAAACGGAGTAGGGCTAAATGTTTGCGCCATCAGCCGATCTGGTTATCTGTCGGTGCTGGAGCTTAAGCTGAAACATACTTAATGGGGTTTCGGCAATGGTGCAGCACGTAAGCGGTGAATAACCTGGTTCTGAGCACAACGGTGCACTAGCACCAATGGCCTTAGCGGTGCAACAGCACTTTTCGATGAGGAGTTCAATGAAGTTCTGAGTATGAGGCTCACCCATAATTAATAAACAACCACTTAATCAATGGAAACTCGGCCAACATGTCACCTGAACTCATCGAAACTCTCGGCGACGAGCTCTATGCTGCCCTGTGTACGCGCACAGTGGTGGATCCGCTGACTAGCCGTTACCCAGATATTACGATCGATAATGCATATCACATCCAGCAGCGCATGATTTCGCGCCGATTGCAGGCCGGCGAGAGCATCGTTGGTAAGAAAATCGGCGTTACCAGCGTTGCGGTGATGAACATGCTGGGCGTGAGCCAGCCCGACTTCGGCTACATGCTCGATGGCATGATCTACGGCGACGGTGCGGCCATCGACGCTGCTACGTTGATCCAGCCAAAGGCTGAAGGAGAAATCGCCTTCGTACTGAAGAAAGATCTGATGGGACCCGGAGTCAGTGCAGCCGACGTACTGGCCGCCACCGAAGGCGTTATGGCCTGCTTCGAGATCGTCGATTCACGCATCACCGACTGGAAAATCCACATTCAGGACACCGTGGCCGACAACGCATCCTGCGGTGTGTTCGTGCTAGGTGATCGCATGGTTGATCCGCGGGGGCTTGACCTGCGCACCAGCGGCATGGTTTTGGAAAAAAATGGCGAAACGGTGGTCACCGGTGCAGGCGCCGCGACCATGAATTCTCCTGTCAATGCGGTAGTTTGGCTCGCAAATACACTGGGCAAGTTGGGCATCCCACTGAAGGCTGGCGAAGTGATCCTGTCGGGGGCACTCGGTGCAATGGTCCCAGTCAATGCCGGCGATAACTTGCGCGTTTCGATAGGTGGCATCGGTAACTGTTCGGTGCGTTTTTATTAAAGCAAAGAGTATGTGAGATGAACAAAATTAAATGCGCACTGATCGGCCCCGGCAACATTGGTACCGACTTGCTTTATAAGTTACAGCGCAGCACGATGTTGGAGCCGGTCTGGATGGTCGGTGTAGACCCGACCTCTGAAGGATTGCGGCGCGCCGCCGCCATGGGATTGAAAACTACTTCCGATGGCGTTGATGGTCTGTTGCCGAATATCGCAACGGATGGGATCCTGATTGCCTTCGATGCCACCTCGGCCTATGTCCACGCAGAAAACTCGCGCAAGCTCAACGAGCTAGGCGTGATGATGATCGACTTGACCCCGGCTGCAATCGGTCCGTTCTGTGTGCCGCCGGTGAATCTTCTTAAACATGTTGGTCAGCGTGAAATGAATGTCAACATGGTGACCTGCGGTGGTCAGGCGACTATCCCGATGGTCGCTGCGGTGTCACGTGTGCAGCCTGTAACTTACGGAGAAATCGTAGCCACCACTGCATCCAAATCGATAGGCCCCGGCACCCGCTCCAATATTGATGAGTTCACCCGGACCACCGGAAGTGCGATTGAAATCGTCGGTGGCGCAAAAAAAGGCAAGGCCATCATTATCATCAATCCGGCCGAACCGCCGATGATTATGCGCGACACCGTGCATTGCCTGACTGAAACAGAACCCGATCGCGAAAGAATCACTGCGTCGGTGCATGCAATGGTCAAGGAAGTTCAGAAGTATGTTCCCGGTTACAAACTGGTCAACGGGCCGGTATTTGACGGTAAGCGCATCTCTTTGTTTTTGGAGGTTGAGGGCCTGGGTGATTACCTGCCCAAATATGCCGGCAACCTTGACATCATGACTGCCGCAGCTGTCCGCACTGCGGAGATGTTCGCCGAAGAAATCCGCAGCGGAAAACTTACACTTGAACCTACGACAAAGAAGCAAAAAATAACTGCTGCGTGAGGAATAAAGCATGGCACTCAAAGGCAAAAAAATTACCGTTCATGACATGACACTGCGTGACGGCATGCACCCGAAGCAGCACCAAATGACGCTGGAACAAATGACCAGCATCGCACAGGGACTAGACGCTGCTGGCGTGCCACTGATCGAAGTCACGCATGGCGATGGTTTGGGCGGCTCGTCAATCAACTATGGTTTTCCCGCTCATACCGACGAGGAATATCTGTCGTCGGTGATCCCTCTGATGAAGCAAGCCAAGGTGTCTGCGTTGCTGCTGCCCGGTATCGGTACCGTAGACAATCTAAAGATGGCGTACGAACTGGGTGTACATACTATTCGTGTGGCTACCCATTGCAGCGAGGCCGATGTCTCGCAGCAGCATATCCAATATGCCCGCAATATAGGCATGGATACGGTCGGCTTTCTGATGATGGCGCACATGGCATCGCCTGAGCAGCTATTGGAGCAGGCGCTGCTGATGGAAAACTATGGAGCCAACTGCATCTATTGCACTGACTCGGCCGGCTACATGTTGCCGGAAGACGTTAAAGCACGCATCGGGCTGCTGCGGGAAAAACTTAATCCGGAAACCGAGCTCGGCTTTCACGGCCATCACAATTTGGCGATGGGCGTGGCTAACTCGCTGGTGGCGGTGGAATATGGAGCCAACCGGATCGATGCCGCTGCTGCAGGTCTCGGTGCTGGTGCCGGCAATACGCCGATGGAAGTTTTCATCGCAGTTTGCTCCCGCTCCGGGGTCGAGACTGGTGTCGATGTGTTCAAAATCCAGGATGTAGCCGAAGATTTGGTGGTACCGATGATGGATTTCCCGATCCGCATTGACCGCGACTCGCTCACACTAGGTTACGCCGGTGTATATGGCTCGTTCCTGCTGTTTGCCAAGCGGGCAGAGAAACAATACGGGGTACCAGCACGTGACATTCTGGTTGAGATGGGCCGGCGCGGCATGGTCGGAGGCCAGGAAGATATGATCGAAGATACGGCGCTGACTATGGCACAAGCCCGCGGTCTAATTCCATCTTAGTGAGCGGAATGATTAATTCGGGAATTTATAAAATACACACAGAAGCTTGATTAGGGGCGCGGCAGTTCGCGCATTCATTCTGCTGGATATATTCGATAGATACTCAAGTCGACTAGGCGGATGATCCGGGTGTTTTGCGGTAAGGCCTACTTCCTAGTCTGCACCAGTTGTTCACGAAAGTATTGGATAATAAACATTGTTTCGGCGATGTGCACCTGCACGTGTTTCTGCTGAAAGTATAGTGAGAAGTCTTGGCCACGATAAATTAGAAGATGGATGCGAAGGGTGCGGTGTTCGTCTGGCCATAACCAATAATCCCCTTAGAATAATAAGAGATATAAATGAAGAGAATATTGATTGGCGCAATAAGCACAGCGGTATTGGTAACCACCTCTCAGGAGGTCCTGGCTACCAGCGACGTGTTTAGGTTCGTTGGACATGGTCCAGTGTCGGCAGCGATGGGCGGAGCAGCCACCGCATTCGATGTGGGAGCGGCCGGTATGATGACGAATCCGGCGACGCTGTCTTTGATGTCGCCAGGTTCGGAGATTCATCTGGGGCTGGATGTTGTAATGTCCGATATTGTGGTTAAAAACCAGGCTACTGGGGAAAGTACCTCCTCCAGAGATCACTCGAAAAACCGCGGGCCATATGCCGCCCCCCAGTTGGCTTACACCTATCACAGTGGCTCCTTGGGACTCGGCTTTGGTGTCTTTGCTCAAGGAGGGGTTGGAACGGAATACGGGCGCAGCAGTTTTCTGTCTCGTGCCACTGGCGGACTTGATACTGGACTCGAGAACTCAAGCCGGCTATTGACCTTGAATATTCCGTTTGCGGCGAGCTACGAAATCAATGACAACTTGACGGTGGGGGCCAGTGTCGACGCCGTGTGGCAGGGCTTGAACCTGGAGATGTTGATTGGGGCGGATCAGGTTGGTTCGCTGATCGGGGCGGGCCGGGTGAGAGGTAGCCTTGTTCCTGTGCTTGGGGGTCTACCTGACTTTCGTGGTGCGCATTTCAGTTTTACCAAAAATGAGCCGGTGGCAAGTGGTGTGGATGCGTGGGGTATTGGCGGACGACTAGGTATGATCTACAAGGTCACACAATATACGGTCTTGGGTGCCGCGTATTCTATGGAAAGCCGGATGGCTGATATGGAAGGTAATGCAACTCTGACGGCGGTAGACGCTGTAGTAGGCCAGGTTGCGCTGGCAGGCAAGATCAAGGTACGTGACTTTCAAACTCCCGCGCAATTGAATCTGGGTATAAGCCACCAGCTTAATGACCAGTGGTTGCTTGCTGCCGACGTTTCCCGGATATTCTGGAAGCACGCAATGAAGGATATTGATGTTGGTTTTGTGGAGGATAATGGTGCTAATATCGATATTTTATTGCCGCAGAATTACAAGGATCAGACGGCTCTGTCGTTTGGAGTTGCTTATCAGACTGGCAAGTGGACGCTGCGAGGTGGTGCCCGCATAGCGACTCAGGCGTTGCGCTCCGATACTATATTCGCGGTAATTCCTGCCATTCCCACTACGTTTGGTTCTGCAGGACTTTCTTATCAGTTTTCATCGGTAAGCAGGGTGGACTTTGCCTGGACCCATTCCTTTAAGAAGAAGATGGATAACTCCAGCCAGCCCAACACATCCGAACCAATAAGGGTGGAGCATGCTCAGGATAGTATTAGCGCAGCTTATATCTACGGGTTCTGAATATTCCGTCCTGTTCCGAGAACAAGGGCAGTATCCATCTTGCTTTATGAGCTGGGTAATATCCTTACGGTGGATACTGGTGATTTTTATTGGCTTGGTAAATGTATCCCGGTAAAGTCGGGGTACTCAAGTCAATTGAATCCATAAATAACTATAAGTGCCGAGGGTGGAAAAAATGGCTAATCTTGAAATAGGCAAGAGTGTTTTGGCTGCTGGTATTCAAACTAATTATCACGACTCTGGAGAAGGGCGCCCAGTGTTCCTTGTTCATGGCTCTGGGCCTGGTGTAAGTGCTTATGCCAATTGGCGGCTTACCATGCCTGCGCTGAGCAAATATTATCGTGTTATTGCCCCCGATATGGCCGGTTTTGGCTTTACGGATCGACCTGAAAACTATAATTACTCCATGGATAATTGGGTCAAACATATAATCGGTGTCATGGATGCCTTGGAAATTGAAAAGGCTCACATCGTAGGTAACTCATTCGGGGGGGCTCTGGCGATTGCTACCGCGCTACGTTATCCGGAGCGCATTGATCGTATGGTTCTGATGGGGGCGGCTGGTGCTCAGTTCAAACTTACAGAGGGTCTGGACGCAGTTTGGGGTTACATACCGTCGATAAAGAATATGCGTAATCTCCTTGATATCTTCGCTTATGACCGCTCCTTGGTCAGCGATGAGTTGGCCAGGCTTCGATATGAAGCGAGTATTCAGCCAGGCTTTCAAGAGTCTTTCGCCAGCATGTTTCCAGCGCCGCGTCAGCGCTGGGTAGACGCACTGGCGAGTTCGGACGCAGATATCAAAGGTCTTTCCAATGAAACGCTGATTATTCATGGTCGAGAGGACCGGGTGGTTCCGCTATCCAGCAGCCTGCGTTTAGTCGAGCTCATCGAGCGCGCGCAGTTGCATATTTTTGGGCGTTGTGGGCATTGGACACAAATTGAGCAGACCGACCGATTCAATCGTCTTGTGGTCGAGTTTTTTAATGAGGCCAACGTAGTACCTAAGGATCCTCTGAAGTAGCCATGCATTTCTGGCTGACTTCAGCCTCCGCCGATTTTGAAAGCGGAAAATCGATCAAAAGCGATCAGATCACCCGCTTATTTCTGTGTTTTTAGCCGCCGCGAGCACCTCGCGGCAGCCATTCCCCGTATTACAGGCGCACCTCTCCCGCATTGGTCAGTAAGTGTCGGCGTGCCATCCACAGGTTCGACAGGGCGAACAGCGTCACCAGTTGTGCCGTGTTCTTCGCCAGGCCACGGAAGCGCACCTTCACGTAACCGAACTGGCGCTTGATCACCCGGAACGGATGCTCGACCTTGGCCCGTACCTGAGCCTTGGCCTTCTCGATCTTGCGCTTGGCTTTGTACAAAGCACTGCGCTTATCAAGCTTCTTGTAAGTACTGCGGCGGGCAGCGATCTGCCAGATGACCTCCCGACCTTCATGCTAGGTACGCTTCTCGACGCCGGTGTAACCGGCGTCGGTACCGATCATGTTCTCATCGCCGTGCAGCAGCTTATCGACCTGGGTGACATCTGCCACGTTGGCCACCGTGCCCACACACGCTGTGTACCAGTCCCGATTCGTCATCCACGCCGATGTGGGCCTTCAGTCGGGTAAAGCAGGGGTATTACCACTCCTGCCTCCCCTAAGAACCGTACGTGAGAGTCACCCCTCATACGGCTCAAGCCTTCCAGCAGCCTGAGTAAGACTGGGCAACCTGACGATGCGCTCTTCGGCGCTCAAGGTAAAACGTCCATGCCGGATCGAACGGGTTCGCTGCACTGCATATTTTGATATGCCGCACGATCGAAACACTGGCGGCGGCATACAGCCAAGCGGGTTGACTCAAGCCGCGCGCTTTCTCCTGAGGGGCGAAAACCTAGTGCCGTTGACCCACGACACGAAAGTAGCGTTGTTTTACCCAATGGGCATTTTTCATGGCGTGCCGACGAACTGCCCAGCGCCATAACACTTGCCAAATCTGATGGTCGATCCATGCGAAACGCTTGGCAGCAACAACATGGCGATGATACATGGCCCATCCTAGGATTACCGGGTTCAGTGCGGATTCCACGCCATCCGGCCACCCAGTCCACGATTATCCGGCCAGGCATTCCACGCACATCCGGCCATCTATTCCACGGCCATCTGGCCGGGCAGTCGGAGCGCAGCGACGCAGGTTTTGCATTGTTAGTCTGATGCGCCCGGCGTCGTCAATTTCTTCGTCCGCTTACGCATCGATTCACCCTTGAGGTTGATCCGGTAGGCGTTGTGCACCAGGCGGTCGAGGATGGCGTCGGCCAGGGTCGGGTCGCCGATCAGTTCGTGCCAGTTGTCCACCGGCATCTGGCTGGTCACCAGGGTCGAGCGCTGGCCGTAGCGGTCGTCCAGTGGCTCCAGCATGTCCCGCCGTTGTTCGGCGCCGCTGGAGGAAAATGCCCGGCATGACCTGCTGGAAGTGATCGACGACCGTGCCGGCACCCGCTCCACCATCCTGACCAGCCAACTGCTGGTCGAGCACTGGCATGGCTGGATCAACGACCCCACGCTGGCCGACGCCTTGCTCAATCGTCTGGTGCATATCGCCTACCGAATCGTGACCGATGCGGCTACAATCCAAATCCCGTGCAACCGGGGTGAAAACACCGGTCACGAGTTAGCGAAATGAGCGGTCACGTTCACCGAAATCCGCATTCAGACAAAGCCGTTACCAGAAATGCCTGTCTTCTTGGGCTACTGCTGGTCGTACAGCAGGTCAATCTCCACCCGAGAAAACGGCCTTCGGGTGTTTGACAATGAGGGTCAAAGCTTCTAGCTTATCTTCTCGTAAAGCCTCCTATATTGTTGATATATAACGATAAATAAGCGACAACGTGTCGCGCCTAGAGATACTTCTTGAAACTCGCGGCGGTAATGCACACCGATACCCCCAGCAGGGCGGCGCAGGGCAGCAGGATCAGCAGCGGGCTGATGCTGATCGGGATCGCCAGGTAGACCGTCCACGGCACGATGGTGAGCGGCACGATGGTGGCCCGGGCCTTGTGGTACAGGTAGCTCGACTCCCGGCCGGATCCGAATTTGCGCAGGTCGCGGCGAACCAGGCCATCGACCAGTCCGGTGAATGCTGCCATCGCGAACAGCGGAATGGTGAGCGTCAGGATCACCATCCGCACGCAGAAGGTCAGGACGGTATAGAGCGCGGCCAGGCCATAGTCCTGGAATTTGATGAGCACCCAGCCGATCTGATAGCGCAGGTCGAGGCCGTCAGTCTGCCGATTGGCTCGCGCGTAGTTCGTCAGTGTATTGATCCCGTCCTGCAGGCCGGACTTGACCATGGTCCAGTCGTAGACCAACTGGGCCAGCCAGGTAGCGGTTCGTCCTGGCTCTTGAATGATCACGCT
>Ga0209343_10004320_pt1 | contig 17566 bp, 15 predicted proteins | sample RifCSPlowO2_02_FD_184026 | JGI IMG/M metagenome (GOLD analysis project Ga0209343, IMG submission 184026) | Groundwater microbial communities from Rifle, Colorado - Rifle CSP2_plank lowO2_0.2 (SPAdes) (version 2) | ecosystem: Environmental > Aquatic > Deep subsurface > Groundwater | place... | reverse complement strand
CATCCCGGCCGGCACCTTCATCATGACCGGCGGCATCACCGCCGCCGTGCCGGTGGCGCCGGGCGACAACATCAGCGTGCGCTACCAGGGCCTCGGCTCGGTGACCGCGCGCTTCGTTTAAACCTTGTGCGGTCGGCCTGCGCGCCGGCCGCTTTTTGCAGGAGTAGAACCATGCCCATCGCCCAGCTGTACATCCTCGAAGGTCGCAGCGACGAACAGAAGGAAACCCTGATCCGCGAAGTCAGCGAGGCCATGTCGCGCTCGCTGGACGCGCCGATCGAACGGGTGCGGGTCATCATCACCGAGATGCCGAGCAACCACTTCGGCATCGGCGGCGAACCGGCGAGCAAGGTCAGGCGCTAGGAGGCCAGTCAGACTTGACCGTCCGTCGCGAGGGAAAGTCCGGTTTGAGGCGGACAGTAGGTTGGGTTAGCGGCGCAGACTGCGTGCTTGCCAACGACGCGTTTGCCGGGCGCCGTTAATCTGCGCTGCCCGACCCACCACAGTGATCCGACACTTCAACCTGGTTGCGACACCAGAGCTGCCATGCCGAATCTGTGCGTCAACATGGGTAATGGTGCGCCAGCATATCCGGCTTGCGAGGAATAACAGGTAAGCCCCGCCAAGCCGCGCCTGCAGTCTGGTTTGGCAAACCCCACGGAAAACCCTACAGATAAGAGGCGGCCCATGCTGAACGCCCATACCCCTCCCGCCCACGGCGGGCTTTCGCGCTCGTCCGGGTGCGCCGCCGCGCACACCCGGCTGCCGTTCGCCGCGCGTCCGCTGCTGAGTTCCCGTGACCTGGACGAGGCGCAGGTGCAGCTCAACAGCCATATCGAGGAGCGCCGCCTGCAGCCCTGCGGGCACGGCGCCACGGACATCCATTTCACCCTGCAAGCCTTGCCGCAGCTGAAACTGTTCGGCGCCGGCTTTGGCCGTGAGGTGCGCGTCAGCTCCTCGCCGCTCACCTGCTGGCACGGCATCCTGCCGCTGCGGGGAGCGGTGAGCAGCCGCCCGGATGGTCAGCAGGCCGGTGCCGGCGAGCTGCTGATGTTCACCCCGGGGCATGCGGTGGACGTCATCTGGCACGAGGGCACCCAGGCGATTGTGCTGGCCCTGGATGTTTCGCTGTTGTTCGATCACCTGCAGCATCATCACCAGACCGAGGTGGCGCGGCTGCCGGCCCAGGCCCAACTGATTGGCGGGCAGCACCCGGCACTGGCCAGCCTGGGCAACCTGCTGCGCCTGGTCGATGGCGAGACGGGCAGCCCATCGGGCCTGCTGGCCACCCCAACCGGTCAGTTGCACCTGCAGCACCTGTTCTGCGAGAACCTGCTGCACCTGATCCCATCGTTGAGCACCCTGCCGCAGCGCAGCCTGCTGCCCGGTACGGTGAAGCGGGTGGTGGACTTCATCCATGCCCATCTCGATCAGCCGCTGTGCATCAGCCAACTGGTGAGCATCAGTGGAGCCAGCCGGCGCAGCCTGGAGCAGGCTTTCCGCCACAGCCTGGGCACCAGCCCGCAGCGCTATATCCATAATTGCCGGCTGCGCGCCATCCGCGAGTTGCTGCTGCGCCACCACCCCGGCGAGCTGCAGCTGTGCGACCTGGCTTTCCGCTGGGGCTTCACCCAGCCCAGCCATTTCACCTCGGCCTACAAGCAGGCCTTCGGCGAACTGCCGTCGCAGACCCTGGCCCGGCGCAGCTGATGCAACAAGGCCCCGGAGTTTCCTCCGGGGCCTTGTTGGGCTCGGTTTACTCGAAGCAGTGATCGTACAGGCAGGTTTCAAAGCCGTACTTGATCTTCACCGGTCCCAGTAGCACCTTGTTGCGCTGCACATAGGCATCCCATTCCTTTGTCAGTTCGGCCAGCTTGGCAGGTTCCTGTCGGGCCAGATCGTTGGCCTCCACCGGATCCTTGGCCAGGTTGTACAGCTGCCATGCCGCGCTGCCGTAGGGCGCGGTCATCCAGGTCATCTTCCAGTCACCCTTGCGCAAGGCGCGGCGACCGAACAGCTCCCAGCCCACGGCCCGCTCGGGCATGGCCTCGCCGTGCAGTCCGGGCAGCATGGAGCGGCCTTGCATGGGTTGGACGCTGCGGCCTTTGAAGGTATTGCCCGGATGCTTGACCCCGGCCAGTTCAAGAATGGTCGGCATGACGTCCATCACATGGAAGAAATCGCCGTTGATCTGGCCGGCCTGCCGCTTCAGGCTCGCATGCTTGACGATGACCGGCACCGTTGTCCCGCCCTGGCTGGTGAAGCCCTTGAAGAACGGGAAAGGGGTCGCGCCTACCTGCGCCCACTGGGCGCCGTAGTCGATGTAGGAACCTTTACGCCCCATATTTTCCAGGCTGTTGTCAAAGTCCGAGGCCATCCATTCACGGTTGCCTGGCAGATCCACGGGGCTGTTGCCGTCGGCGCCATTGTCGGACATGAACAGCACGAAGGTGTTCTCCAGTTGGCCACTCTGGCGCAGATAGTCGAGCATGCGGCCGATATGGTGGTCCATGTTGTCGACCATGGCGGCATACACCTCCATGCTGCGCGCCTCACGCTGGCGTTGTTCCTCGGTGAGCTGTTCCCAGGTCGGCAGTCCTTCTGCCATCGGTGTGTTGGCGCCGACCCCGGCGGGCACAATGCCCTGCTCTTGCATGCGTTTCAGGCGTTGCTGGCGCAGGGCCTCGTAGCCTTCGGCGTAGCGCCCCTGGTACTTGTCGATCCACTGATCCGGGGCGTGCAGCGGCCAGTGCGGCGCGGTGTAGGAGAGCACGGCGAGGAACGGCTTTTCTTCAGTCTTGTCGCTCTCGATGTACTGGATCATGCGATCGGTATAGAACTCACTGGAGAAGAAGCCGGTGGGTACTTCCACCTGCTTGCCGTCTTCACGGTAGATAGCTTTGGGGTCGACACTGATGATCGCTTTCTGGTCGTCGAAGTGACTGGCGCCGCCTTGTACCAGGATGAACGAGCGGTCGAAGCCACGCGCTTTGGGGCTCAGTTCCTCGGTGCGGCCGAGGTGCCATTTGCCGGTCGTGTAAGTGTTGTAGCCGGCGTCCTGCATGACCTCCGCCAGGTTGGCGACGCGTTGGTTCAGATAACCCTCGTAGCCCGGCTTGCCTTTCTGGTCCTCTTGCAGCAGTTCGCCCATGTTGCCGAGACCGGCCTGGTGGCTGTCGGTGCCGGAGAACAGCATGGCGCGGGTCGGCGAGCAGGTGGGGGCGGTGTGGAAGTCGGTCAGGCGCAGGCCGTCGCGGGCCAGTGCGTCGAGGTTGGGGGTGTCGATTTCGCCGCCGAAACTACCGATATCGCTGTAGCCGAGGTCGTCGGCGATGATGATCAGAAAGTTCGGTTTCTCGACGGCCTGGCAAGGCAGACTGGCAAGACCGGTGATGCATAACGCTAGGCTGAGTTGCCTCAGGTTCATGGTGGTTTCCTCTCTTCTTGTTATCAATGGCCCTGGTGGCCTGGTCACAGCCCGGACTCCCCTGGGAGAACCCGGTATCTTTGTCGGGTGTCTTCGTGCGCAGTGCTGCGGCCTACCAGAGCTTCCAGGTGTAGGTGGTGATCAGCCGGTTCTCGTTGAAATCGCTGCCGGGCTGCAGCTTGGCGTCGATATTGAGCCAGCCGACGGCGAGGCCCTTCAGCGGGCCGTTCTGCACGGCATAGTTGAGGTAGAAGTCACGCTCGCTCTCGCGCGCGTCGCCGAGGTTTGCGCCGCGATCGATGCCGGTGCCGCGGATGTAGCGGGTCATGAGCGTCAGCCCCGGTAACCCTTGCGCGGCGAAGTCATAGTCATAGCGCACTTGCCAGGAGCTTTCGTTCGGCCTGATGAAGGCCAGTGCCGACCAGTTGACCAGGTGGGGTTGCGGAGTGAAGCCATTGAGGGTTGGGAAGCCGCTGTCGCCGAGCATGCGTTGGTAGCCCAGGCCGAAGGTATGTGCGCCCATCTTCAGTGAGCTGAGCAGCCCATAGGTGTGATTGTCGATTTCGCCGTACAGCGCCTCGCCATCGGTGCTGTTGTCGTAGTAACGCAGGTCGGTCTTCAGGCTGTAGCCGTTGCCTAGCGAGACGTTGTGGGTCAGCCCCAGGTAGTGCTGCTCATAGATGTCTTCCAGTTGGCCGTAGAAATAGGTAGCGGCTAGGCTCGGGCCGAAGCTGTAGGTGCCGCCGGCGAAATTCAGGCCGTCACTGGGATGGCGCGGTCCGAAGGGGCGGGTAAACAGATAGGGTTTCTCGTGATCGGAGGATTCGCGCGTGGCGATCCTGGTGAAGCGGCCTGCGGTCAGGCTCAGGTTGTCGATGTCCTGCGAGGCGATCTGGAAACCGTGGAAGGTGCTGGCCAATTGGCGGCTGTCGTCGAAGAAGGCGACTGGCAGCCGTGGTCGATGCTCGCCGATGGTGAGTTCGGTTTTCGAATAGCGCACCTTGGCGGTCAGCGCGGCGCGACCGTAGTCGCGAACCTGCTCTCCTGCGCTGCGATCATAGGGCAGGACGGTATCTGGCCCGCGGCCACCGCCGCCGTCGAGGCGATAGGCGTATTGAGCGGAAGCATCGAGGCCGAACTGCAGGGTGCCCTCGGTGTACCCGGAAAGAAAGCGCAGATCAAACCCCTGGCTCCAGCTGCCAACACGCGAGGCAGGCGGCGTTTCGCCGCGGAAGTCCCGATCGAGATAGAAGTTGCGCAAGCCCAAATTGAGTTGGCTGTCTTCGGCGAAGCCGGCGTGCGCAACCAGGGGGAACAGTAGGCCTATGCAGCTGGCCGCCTTCAGGCAGGTGCCTGTCAGGCTGACTGAGCGCAGTGGTCTGCACCGCCTGATGGCGGCGGCATTCAAGTCATCGGGCAGGATCGTGACGGGTGAGGTCGGGGGCATGGAAATCTCCGCAGGCGTTGTTGTTATTGTCCGAGGTAAGTATTTGCACGCCTGATTCCGCGCCGTTATCCGCTCAACGCAACAGATGTCGTTAAAGCGCAGTTATTCAACGAGGGGGCTAGTCGCTCATTCCGCCTGACGTCAGCATGGTTCCAGCGCCTCATGACCCGACTCCGCTTGTTTCAGGATGCCTCCATGCCGAATGTTGCCCGATCGTCTTTCGCCAGCCGGCGCATCCTCCGCATGACTTTGCTGCTGGCGGCGCTGTTGCTGCTGTTCGGGCTGGCCTGGTGGCTCCGCTCGGGCGTTGCATCTGACAGGCTAGCCAATGCACCCGACTATGTCGGCAGCCAGGCCTGCGCCACCTGTCACGGCCGCCAGTTTCGGGCCTGGCAGGGCTCGCAGCATGCGCAAGCCATGCAACATGCCACGACCGCCACGGTGCTCGGCGACTTCGCCGACACGGCCTTCACCTATGCCGGGATCGAGTCGCGCTTCTATCGCCGCGACGGCCAGTTCTTCGTGCATACCGATGGCCCGGACGGCCAGTTGGCCGAGTTCAGGATCCAGTACACCTTCGGCGTTGAGCCGCTGCAGCAGTATCTGGTGGAGTTTCCCGACGGCCGCCTGCAGGCGCTGTCCATCGCCTGGGACAGTCGGCCGCTGGAGCAGGGCGGGCAACGCTGGTTCCATCTGTATCCGGATCAGCGGGTCGGCTTTCGCGACGAATTGCACTGGACCCGGCCGGCGCAGAACTGGAACTTCATGTGCGCCGACTGCCATTCGACCAACCTGCGCAAGGGCTACGACACCGAGGCGGATCGCTTTGCCAGCAGCTGGTCGGAGATCAGCGTCGGCTGCGAGGCCTGTCACGGTCCCGGTTCCAACCATCTGCGCTGGGCGCAGCAGGGCGGCAATGATGCGCACAAGGGCCTGACCCTGCTGCTCGACGAGCGCCGCGGTGCCGGCTGGCGCCTGGAACTGGACCAGCTCACCGCCAGCCGCAGCCGGCCGCGAGGTGAGGGGCGCGAGATCGATGTCTGCGCCCAATGCCATGCGCGGCGCAGCCAATTGGCCGAGGGCTATCACCCCGGCAAGCCGTTGCTCGACCACTACCGGCCGGCGCTGCTGGAGCCGCCGCTCTACCATGCCGACGGCCAGCAGCGCGACGAAGTGTTCGTCTGGGGCTCCTTTCTGCAGAGCAAGATGCACGCCCAGGGCGTGACCTGCAGCGACTGCCACCAACCGCATACGCAGAAGCTGCGGGCCGAGGGCAATGCGCTCTGCGCCCAGTGCCATCTGCCCAGCCATTTCGATGCGCCCGCCCACCACTTCCACCCGCCGCAATCCGCCGGCGCGCAATGCGTGAACTGCCATATGCCGGAAACCACCTACATGATGGTCGACCCGCGGCGCGACCACAGCCTGCGCATCCCGCGCCCCGATCTCAGCGTCAGCCTGGGCACACCCAATGCCTGCACGGCCTGCCATGCCGAGCAGGGCGCCGAGTGGGCGGCCGAACAGATCCGCCGTCGCTATCCGCAGCCTGCTGCCGGTTATCAAGGCTTTGCCGAGACCTTTGCCGCCGCCGAACAAGGGCGGCCGGGGGCGCCCGCCGCGTTGCTCAACCTGCTCGCCGACCCCAGTCTGCCCACCCTGGTGCGCGCCAGCGCCGCAGGCCGCTTGAGCCTGACCGGGCCTGTCCGGGACTGGCAGGTCCTGCGCGCGGGTCTTGACGATCCCAGTCCCCTGGTGCGCCAGGCGACTATCGGCGCCCTGGCAACGGCCCCGGCGCAACTGCGCGCCGCCTGGTTGCCGGTATTGCTGCAGGACCGCCGGCGCAGCGTACGCAGCGCGGCGGCCCGTGCGCTGGTGGCTGTCGAGTTGCCGCCGGAGCACCAGACTGCCTTCGCCAAGGCCCTGGACGAATACCAGGCCGAACTGGAGCTGCAGGCGGACCGCGCCGAGGCACGCAGCGCCCTGGCCCTGCTGCGCCTGCGCCAGGGGCGCTTGGAGGAGGCCGAGCAGCAGTTGCAGGCGGCAGTGCGACTCGACCCTCTGCATACGCCGGCCTATCTCAACCTGGCCGATCTGCGTCGTGCCCAGGGGCGCGAGGCCGACGCCGAACAGATGCTGCGTCAGGGCTTGGCGCAGCGGCCGGAGGATGCGCTGTTGCACTATGCCCTCGGCTTGGCGCTGGTACGTCAGCGCCAGGCCGAGGCGGCCCTGCAAAGCCTGCAGCGAGCCCATGGCTTGCAGCCCGGCGATGCGCGCATCGCCTATGCCTATGCGCTCGCCCTGGAGCCCGGGCAACCTGAGCAGGCGCTGGCGCTGCTGGGGGAGGCGCTGCAGCGCAATCCGTTCGATCCCGACCTATTGTGGGCCGCGGCCAGCTACAGCCTCAAACATGGGCGTACCGCCGCCGCCCGGTCCTACGCCGAACGCCTGCTCGCTATCGACCCGCAGTCCGCCCAGGCGCAGGCCTTGCTGCAACGGTCACAAGCGCAATGACAACGTGCAGGGCAGGCCGACCATTAGAATCCGCCAGCGAGGTCGGCGGATTGCTTACGGGTGGCGATTTGCCGCACCTTCGCTATGGCGATCTTCTCGAGTCGACAAGCTTCAATCGCCTCGTGCCAAGCAAAAATCTCGGCCTGCCCTGTAACGCCAAGCCGCGACCTCGCTCTAGTTGAATGCCGGCACGCAAAACCCTGCGTCGACCGACACTCCCAGACTATTCGAGGATTACCCCATGACTACCAAGACTATGGCCACCGGTGCCGCCCTGGCATTTGCCGCCGCTACCCTGTTCGCCGGCCTGACCAGCACCATGGCGGTGGCCGAAGAGGCCAAGGTGCACTGTTATGGCGTCAACGGCTGCAAGGGCCAGAACGACTGCAAGACCGCGAACAACAGCTGCAAGGGCCAAGGTGCCTGCAAGGGCCAGGGCTTCAAGAGCATGACCCTGGCCGAGTGCAATGCGGCCAAGGGTACTGTCGGCGAGTGACGGCACACGGAGTGGCCGTAAGGCCACTCCGCTCCCGCGGTTGTTCAAGGAGCCTGACATGTCCGCCGAATCATCCAGCCTGGGCTATGGCCTGGGCCTGCGTACTCCCTATTACCAAGCGATTCTCGAGCAGCGACCGGCTGTCGACTGGTTCGAGATCATCTCGGAAAACTACCTGGTCGAGGGCGGCAAGCCGCTCTATTACCTGGACGCCATCGGCGAGCACTACCCGCTGGTGATGCATGGCGTGTCGCTGTCGATCGGCGGCCCGCACCAACTGGATCGCGACTACCTGCGCCGGCTCAAGCGCCTGGCGCAGCGGGTGCAGCCGGCGTGGATCTCCGATCACCTGTGCTGGAGCCGCGGTAACGCCCACCAGTTGCATGACCTGTTGCCGCTGCCCTACACCGAGGAAAGCCTGCAGCACGTCGTCGCGCGGGTGCGCCAGGTGCAGGACGTGCTCGAACGGCCGCTGGTGCTGGAGAACGTCTCCAGCTACCTGCGCAGCGCCGACGATCAGTTCAGCGAGTGGCAGTTCCTCGCCGCGCTCAGCGAACTCAGCGGCTGCGAGCTGCTGCTCGACGTCAACAATGTCTACGTCAGCGCGCGCAACCATGGCTTCGAGCCCTGGGACTTCATCAGCGGCCTGCCCAAGCAGCGGATCCGCCAACTGCACCTGGCCGGGCACAGCGATTACGGCAGCTACCTGATCGACACCCACGATCAGCCGGTCAGCGATCCGGTCTGGCAGTTGTATCAGCGCACCCTGCGCCACCTCGGCCCGGTGGCCACTTTGCTCGAGCGTGACGACCACTACCCGGTGTTGAACGAGCTACTCGGCGAACTGGAGCAGGCGCGCGCCTATGCCGCCGTGGCTCTGCAGGAGTACCGGCCATGCGCCTGAACGACTGGCAGCGCGAACTCGAGGCCTACCTGCTCGGCGGCGACCCGACAGCCAGTCCGGCGTTGCGCGCCAGCCTGCTCGGCAGTCCGGCGCTGAGTGCCGAACAGGGTCTGGCGATCTACCACAACGCCTACCGCGCGCGCCTGCTGGAGGCCTTGCGCGGCGATTACCCGGCCGTGCACGGCTGGCTCGGCGACACGGAGTTCGACTCCCTGGCCGGCGCCTATATCGCGGCGCACCCCTCGCGGCACTTCAGCCTGCGCTGGCTCGGCGCCGAGTTGGCGAACTTCATCGATACCTATCTGGTGCCGGCACAGGCGGCCCCGCTCGGCGAACTGGCGCGGCTGGAGTGGGCGTTCGGCCTGGCCTTCGACGCGGCCGAGGCTGACCCCCTGACCCTGGCGCAGGTGGCCAGTCTGCCCGCCGAGGCCTGGCCGAACCTGCAGGTGCGCCTGCTGCCCAGCGTGCATTGGCAGCTCTGCCGGCACAACAGCCTGGCGCTCTGGCGCGCGAGCAAGGCGCAGGATGCCTTCCCCGCCAGCACTGCCCTGGAGCAGGCGCAGGTCTGCCTGATCTGGCGCCACGGCCTGGTCAGCCAGTACCGCAGCCTGGAACCCGACGAGGCCGCGGCCTTGCACGGCATGGCGGTGGCCGGCTGGAGTTTCGCCGAGCTCTGTGCGCACTTGCACCAGCTGGGGCAGGAGGCGCCGCTGCAGGCCGCCACCTGGCTGCGCCAGTGGCTTGGCGACGGCCTGTTGCAGCGACATGGCGGATAGCCATCGTCTATGGAACCGATAGCCTGACAAGCGGGTCAGTTGAACTAGTCTTTCAGTGATTTTGTTCAGCTGGAGGTTCCTATGCTCGCGTACCTGCCGCCTAACCTGCGTGATCTGCAATTGCCGCTGCGGCTACGGCTGTGGGACGGCAAGCAGATCGATCTGGGACCCGAGCCGCGGGTCACCATGGTGGTCAAAGACCCGAGCCTGGTGGCGCAACTGGCCCACCCGAGCCTGGCTGCCCTGGGCGGCGCCTATGTCGAGGGGCGCCTGGAGCTGGAAGGATCGATGAGTGCGGTGATCGAACTCGGCGATGCCCTCAGCCAGGCGCTGCTCGACGAAGAGCCGGAAGCCGAGCAGCCGCGCAGCGCCCATGACAAGGCCACCGACGCGGCGGCGATCAGCTACCACTACGACCTGTCCAACGACTTCTACGCGCTCTGGCTGGACCGCGAGATGGTCTATTCCTGCGCCTACTTCGAGACCGGCGGCGAAGACCTCGAGCAGGCCCAGCAGGCCAAGCTGCGTCATCTGTGTCGCAAGTTGCGCCTGCAGCCGGGCGAGCGTCTGCTCGATGTCGGTTGCGGCTGGGGCGGGCTGGCGCGCTTCGCCGCCCGTGAATTCGGCGTCGAGGTGTATGGCATTACCCTCAGCCAGGCGCAGCTGCAACTGGCCCGGCAACGGGTCAAGGATGAAGGGCTGGCGGCGCAGGTGCAGCTGGAACTGCTGGACTACCGCGACCTGCCGCAGGACGGCCGCTTCGACAAGGTGGTCAGCGTCGGCATGTTCGAGCACGTCGGCCACGCCAACCTGCCGCTGTACTGCCAACGCCTGTTCGGCGCGGTGAAGAGCGGCGGCCTGGTGATGAACCATGGCATCACCGCGAAACACAGCGACGGCCGTCCGGTCGCGCGTGGCGGTGGCGAGTTCATCGGCCGCTACGTGTTCCCCCACGGCGAACTGCCACACCTGGCGACCATGACCACAGTGCTCAGCGATGCCGGCCTGGAAGTGGTCGACGTGGAAAACCTGCGCCTGCACTACGCGCGCACCCTGGAGCACTGGAGCGCGCGCCTGGAAACCCAGCTGGAGCAGGCCGCGCTGCTGGTACCCGAGCAGGCCCTGCGCATCTGGCGCCTGTACCTGGCCGGCTGCGCCTACGGTTTCGCCCACGGCTGGATGAGCCTGCACCAGATCCTCGCGGTCAAGCCGCACGCCGACGGCAGCCACGAGCTGCCCTGGACCCGCGCCGATCTGTATCGCTGAAGCTGGGCAGGGCACTTTTCTTCAATACCGCACGGGTCGCGCCCGTCAGTCTTGCCGCTCTATCGGCGAACTGAATGGGTGTGCGATGACGGTGCTACTTTCCATGGCGGCCTTTGCCCTGGCCGCTTCGATTTCCCCTGGGCCGGTCAATCTGGTGGCGCTCAGCGCCGGCGCCCGCTACGGCCTGCGCGCCAGCCTGTGGCATGTGACCGGGGCGACCCTGGGCTTTACCCTGCTGCTATTGGCCATGGGCCTGGGCCTGCAACAGCTGTTGCAGCAGTGGCCACCGCTGCAGACCCTGCTGCATGGGGCCGGCGTGGCCTTCTTGCTCTATATGGCCTATGGCCTGGCACGCGACGACGGTCGGCTCGACAGCGGCAAGGCGCAGCGTGCGCCCGGGCTGTTCAGCGGCGCGGCGATGCAGTGGCTCAACCCCAAGGCGTGGCTGGCATCGCTGGCCGGCATAGGGGCATTCGCGGCCGATGGCGAGGCGTATCTGGTCGGCCAGTTCGCCGCGCTGTATTTCGTCATCTGCTACCTGTCCATCGCCTGCTGGGCCTATGCCGGCGCCTTCCTGCGCCAGTACCTCGAGCAGCCGCGGCGCATGCGCCTGTTCAATCGCGGCCTGGCCCTGTTGCTGGTGGCTTCCGCGCTTTATCTGCTGCTGTGCTGATCAGCGCGTGTGGCGGTATTGCCCGGGGGTGGCGGCGAGCAGCTGCTTGAAGGTGCGTTGCAGGTGTGCCTGATCGGCGAAGCCGGCCGCCAGGGCGACCTCGGCGATCTGCCCGCCACGCCTGAGGCGGGCCTGGGCGAACTGGACGCGGCTGTTGATCAGGTAGGCATGCGGGGTCATGCCGTAGCAGCGGCGGAAACTGCGGGTCAGGTAGGACGCCGAAAGCCCGGCCGCCGCACAGATGTCCTCCAGCTTCAGCGCCTCGGTGCAGCGTTCGCGGATCAACTCGGCGGCCAGGCGCAGGCGCGGGTTGTCCTCGCGCGGCTTGGCCGGTGCGGGGTCGAGGCGTTGCTGCAGCTCGGCGAAAAAATCCAGCAGCGCGCAATGCTTGTGCATGACCTCGGCCTGGTCGTCGCCGAGCAGGCGATAGAGGCGGTTGAGGCCGCGGTAGAGCACGGGATCGTGGCTGAGGATATCGGCGAAGGCGCGCAGCGGTTGGTTGCGGCTGAAGCCCAGCTGGTGCTGCAGTTCGCTCAGCCAGGCCACGTCGACATAGAACATGCGGTAGGACCACGCCTGGCCGTCCAGAGGGTTGCAGGCATGCACGTCGCCCGGGTTCATCAGCACCACGGTGCCGGCGGCGAGCCGCTCGCGGGCCTTTTCGTTGAGGTAGGTGCTGCGTCCGCGGGTGATGGCGCCGATCGAGAAAAACTCATGGGAGTGCGGCGCGTAGCACAACTGACGCCCATCCAGCACATCGCGCGCCTCGACGAACGGCAACTGGGCATCGCGCCAGAAGCGCGGACTGGTTGCTTGATCTGCCTTGGTCTTTGCCATGCTGATTCGCTCGTTGGCCGGACCGGCCGAGTGACGACTATAGCCGCTGGCGGCCGCCGAACAAACCGGCAGCGATGCCGGGCGCTTTTGCCTTACCATGCCGGGATTGCCTTGCTGCGAGCCGTGCATGCCCGCTTTCTTCCCGCGTTACCGCGTCATCCTGATCGTGCTGCTGATCCTCCTCGGCCTGCTCGCCAGCATGTGGCTGGCCGGCCGCTATGCCGAGCAGCGCGCCTGGCAGGAGCGCAGTGTCGAGGCGCGTGGCCAGTTGCAACTCTATGCCCAGTCGATTCATACCCTGGTCGAGCGCTTCCGCTCGGTGCCCGAGGTGCTGGCGCTGGACAGCGATATCAAGTCGCTGCTGCATGCGCCGAACGATCGCCTGCTGCGCGAAAAACTCAATCAGCGCCTGGAACAGTTGAATGCCGCCGCCGGCTCCACCGTGCTCTACCTGCTCGACAGCCGGGGCGAGACGCTGGTGGCGAGCAACTGGCGCGACTGGAGCAGCTTCGTCGGCAACAACTACGCCTTCCGCCCCTACTTTCAGGATGCCGTGCGCCAGTCTTCCGGGCGCTATTTCGCGGTGGGCGTGACCACCGGGGTTCCCGGTTATTTCCTCTCCCATGTGGTGCGCGACGATGACGGCAGCGTGCTCGGCGTGCTGGTGGCCAAGCTCGAACTGGAGGCGTTGCAGCGCGAGTGGGCCGGGCAGTCCGGGGTGTTGCTGGTGGCCGACAGCTACTCGGTGGTGATTCTCAGCAGCCGCCCGGCCTGGCGCTTTCTCGCCCTGGAGGCGTTGAGCGAGGAGGCCCGCGCCGAGCTGGTGGAGGTGCGCAAGTACGCCGAGCAGGCGCTGCAACCGCTGGCCAGCGAGTTGCGCCAGCGCATCGGCGAAGACAGCGAATGGCGCCGGGTCGATGGCCCGGACGGGCGCCGCGACTACCTCTGGCAACGCCTGGCGCTGCCCGAGGAAGACTGGACCCTGCACCTGCTGGTCGAGCCGCAGGCGCTGGTGAACAGCGTGCGCAGCTACCGCCTGGCCGCCGCCGGGGTGTGGATGACCCTGGCGTTTCTGCTGTTGTTTCTCGCCCAGCGGCGCAAGAACCAGCGCCTGCAGGCGGGCATTCGCGAGCGCCTGGAACGCGAGGTGGCGCTGCGCACCGCCGAGCTGCGCGAGGCCCAGGATGGCCTGGTGCATGCGGCGAAGATGGCCGCCCTGGGGCAGATGTCGGCGGCCATGGCCCATGAAATCAACCAGCCGCTGACCGCCATGCAGATGCAGCTGGGCAGCCTGCGCCTGCTGCTCGACAGCGGTCGCCAGGCCGATGTGCACGAAGGCTTGCGCCGCATCGACGGCTTGCTGCAACGCATGGCCGGGCTCACCGGGCACCTGAAGACCTTCGCCCGCAAGAGCCCGGCCGGTCTCAGCGAACGCTTGCGCCTGGGTGACGTGCTGGAGCAGGCGCTGCAACTGCTGGCGCCACGCCTGCGCAGCGAACAGGTGGAGTTGCACTGCGAAACCGACAGCAACGCCCTGGTCCTGGGTGATGCGATCCGCCTCGAGCAGGTGCTGCTCAACCTGCTGAACAATGCCCTGGATGCCATGGCCGGCGCCGAGCAGCGGTTGCTCAGCGTGTCGATCCAGCGCCAGGGCGAGCAGTGCCTGCTGCGTATCGGCGACACGGGCGGCGGCATCGCCGCCGAGAACCTGACGCGCGTGTTCGAGCCATTCTTCACCACCAAGCCGGTGGGCCAGGGCCTGGGCCTGGGCCTGGCGGTGTCCTACGGCATCGTCCGTGAGCTGGGCGGGAGTCTGGAGGTGACCAATGGCGAGCGCGGCGCGCTGTTCACCCTCAGGTTGCCGGCCGCGCCGGGCGTCTAGCGGCCGGTTAAGCTGCAGACCAGCGGCAGCGGCGCCTGCTCCGCCTGCTGCACTAACCATTGGCAAAACGACTCGGCGTGCTGGTGCCGCGGCCGGCCACGCGCCACGTAGCGATAACCGCTTTGCTGAAAACCGAAGGGCGCGATCAAGCGGCCGCCGAGCACGTCATCGGCGACCAGATGCCAAGGCGCGACGCAGACACCCAGGCCGCCAAGAGCGGCTTCCAGGCTGAAGAAATAGTGCTCGAATTCGGGGCCCGAGGCCGCCAGCGGAACCACGCCCACCGATTGGCACCACATTGCCCAGGCATTGCGCCGGGTTTTGGTGCGCAGCAGTGGCGCGCCCGCCAGATCCGCGGGGCCGTGCAGGGTCAGCGTGGCCGCCAGAGCGGGCGCGAGCACCGGGCCGAGACTCTCTGGGAAGAGTTCGAGGGCTGGCGCCGCTGCAGTGCTCGCTTCGACATCGATGATGACGTCGTAGCGATCACCAGGGGGCAGCGCCTGCTGGTTAGTGGTGCTCAACCGCACGTCAATGTCCGGGTGCAGTTCGTTGAAATGGTAAAGCCGGGGGATCAGCCAGCGCATGCTGAAGCTCCCCAGGCAGAAGACGTCCAGTGTGCCCCGGGCGTCCTCGGTCACCGCGCGCAAGGCGCTCTCCATCTGGTCGAACGCCGCCGACAAGCTGGGCAGCAGCGCCCTGCCGTGGCTGGTCAGGCTCGGCTTGTTCTTCGAGCCTTCGAACAGCTGCAGCCCCAGGGTGGATTCGAGCTGTCGTACCTGACGGCTGATGGCGCCCGGCGTGACCGACAGCTCATCGGCCGCCGCGGTCATTCGACCGAGCCGGGCGGCGGCTTCGAAGGCGCGCAGGGCGTTCAGGGAGGGGAGTCGGCGTTTCATTATGTGAGTTTATGTCACATAGATTGGCCAAGGAAATCGCTTTTCGGCAAGGCTGATTTATCCAAATCTCTGACTCGCCTGGATCTTCCAGGCAAAGAGCCGGCAGGCCTCTAGTGCCGCGCCCCCCTATGGATCAGAGAGGAAAAATCAAATGCCATTCGTCCGTACCCATGTTCATGAAAATACCAGTCAGATGCACCGCCAACAGCTTGTCGAAGGTATCCATAGGGCCTTGGTCGACAGTATCGGCATGCCCGAGTCGGAACTGTTCAACCTGGTTTCGGCGTACAGTGGCGAGCAGTTCTTCTATGACCGCAGCTTTAACGGCATCGCGCGATCTGAGCAGCTAGTGGTGGTGGAAATCACCCTGCGCCGCGGCCGCAGCGATGCGATGAAGCGCGATCTTTACGCCGCGATCGCCCATAACCTGGAGCGGATGGCTGGCTTGTCTGCGCGGGATATTTTTATTTTCATGCATGAAAACGACTATTCCGACTGGTCGGTGGGCAACGGTGTCTTTGCCATGACCCTGGTCCAGCAAGCCGGCAACGACGGCTGATGGCGCTGCGGATTGCACCTGTGCCTCGAGTGGCGGTCGCAGCGGGCCTGTGACCGGGAGCGGGTATCCCCCGCCTCGCATTCGGGCTACCGGATCGCGCGGGTGGCGCTACACTGCGGCCGTCGAGTGAGGAGGTGCTATGAGCGGTCAGGTAATTGTGGTCGATGACGAGACGGCGATCCGCGAGGCGGTGCAGCAGTGGCTGGAGCTGTCCGGCCTGCAGGTGCAGACCTGCGCCAGCGCGGCCCAGGCCCTGGCATTGATCGACCGCGACTTTGCCGGCATCGTCATCAGCGACGTGCGCATGCCCGGCACCGATGGTTTGCAACTGCTGGACAAGCTGCTGGAGCTCGACCGCGACCTGCCGGTGATCCTGGTCACCGGCCACGGCGACGTGCCGATGGCGGTGCAGGCCCTGCGTAACGGCGCCTACGACTTCATCGAGAAGCCCTTCACCCCCGAGCGCCTGCTCGACAGCGTGCGCCGCGCCCTGGACAAGCGCCGGCTGGTCTGCGAGAACCGCCAGCTGCGTCAGCAGTTCGCCCTCAAGGACCATATCGAGGCGCAGCTGCTCGGCGTCTCGCGACCGATGGAAAACCTGCGCCGGCAGATCCTCGAACTGGCCGGCACCTCGGTGAATATCCTGATTCGCGGCGACACCGGCAGCGGCAAGGAGCGGGTCGCCCGTTGCCTGCATGATTTCAGTTCGCGCGCCGGCAAACCCTTCGTCGCCCTCAACTGTGCGGCGATCCCGGAACAGTTGTTCGAGAGCGAGTTGTTTGGCCACGAAAGCGGCGCCTTCACCGGTGCCCAGGGCAAGCGCATCGGCCGCATCGAACACGCCGACGGCGGCACCCTGTTCCTCGACGAGGTGGAAAGCCTGCCGCTGGCGCAACAGGTCAAGCTGCTGCGCGTGCTGCAGGAGAAGACCCTGGAACGGCTCGGTTCCAACCGCAGCATCCAGGTCGATCTGCGGGTGATCAGCGCGGCTAAGCCGGACCTGCTCGATGAGGTGCGCGCCGGGCGTTTCCGCGAGGATCTGTACTACCGCTTGAATGTCGCCAGCTTGCGCATTCCGCCGCTGCGCGAACGCCGCGAAGACATTCCCCTGCTGTTCGAGCACTTCGCCCGCGAGGCCGCCGAGCGCCACGGGCGGGAAATGCCGGCGCTGTCGCCGGCCGAGTTGACCCGGCTGCTCGGCCACGACTGGCCGGGCAATGTGCGCGAGTTGATCAACGCCGCCGAGCGCCATGCCCTGGGTCTGAGTACCCCGGTCGACAGCGCGGGCGAGTTGCCGGCGCAGTCCCTCGCCGAGCAGATGGAAACCTTCGAGGCGCAATGCCTGCACCGCGCCTTGCAGCACTGCCAGGGCAATATCGCCGAGGTCATGGCGCTGTTGCAGCTGCCGCGGCGCACCCTCAACGAGAAGATGCAGCGCCACGGCCTGCAGCGCAGCAGCTATCGCCCGGCCGGCAGTGGCGACGAGGATTGAGAGGGGGCGGCTCGGGCAGCGTTCCGTTCGGAGCGCAGCGACAACCCGCCAGCTTTATGTCGCGCCGCTGAACCACGGTGCACTGCCTGCGGCGAGTGACACCCTACGGACCGCCAAAAGCGCCCGCTGCGGCGTTTCCGTTCATACCCACGCTCCGCGTGGGCACGCCGCGCCGGACGCTCCGCGTCCATGCCTCTCTCGGTGCTGACGCGGAGCGGCGCAGGTGAGGTTCCTACGCTGGAGCGTATAAACGATCAACACGCCCGAGCAGGCGACGAACTTCCCGGATGACGCTGCGCTTATCCAGGCTATACGGGTGGAGAGCGTCGGCGGATTTTTGCCTATGGTCGTTCAGGGGTAGGCATTATTCCGCTCATTACCCCTCGGGTCATTCGGGAGA
>Ga0209343_10004319_pt1 | contig 17570 bp, 8 predicted proteins | sample RifCSPlowO2_02_FD_184026 | JGI IMG/M metagenome (GOLD analysis project Ga0209343, IMG submission 184026) | Groundwater microbial communities from Rifle, Colorado - Rifle CSP2_plank lowO2_0.2 (SPAdes) (version 2) | ecosystem: Environmental > Aquatic > Deep subsurface > Groundwater | place: Rifle... | reverse complement strand
CCGCTACCTCAACCACAGTGGCTGTGGCAACAGCTTGAATCTGGCCCAGCCCTGCGCTATTCAGCTGGTGATGGACAGCCTGCGGTGGTGGGTACAGGCCTTTGGTGTGGATGGATTTCGTTTTGACCTGGCCACCGCCTTGGGTCGCGATCCACTATTGCAGCACCACTTTCATCCCATGTCGGGCCTGCTCACGGCCATAGGGCAGGACCCGGTTTTGGCGGGAGTCAAACTCATTTCCGAGCCTTGGGACATGGGCCCCAGAGGCTACCAATTGGGACAATTTCCTGCGGGGTGGCATGAGTGGAATGACCGCTTTCGGGACACGACCCGGGCTTTCTGGCTGGGTTTTGAGAGTTCTTGCGGCGAATTCGCACGCCGACTCACAGGTTCCAGCGATCGGTTTCACCATGACGGACGCAGCCCCCTGTCCAGTATCAACCTCATCACCACCCACGATGGAATGACGCTGATTGACCTGACCTCCTATGGCCACAAGCACAACACAGCCAATGGGGAGGACAACCGCGACGGTCCTCAACATGACCTCAGTGCCAATGCCGGTATCGAAGGTCCAACGCAAGACAACTCCGTGCTGATGTTGCGTGGCCAATGGCGGCGCGCATTGTTGGCGACCTTATTCTGTGCCCAGGGTGTGCCGCAGTTGCTGGCGGGCGACGAAATGGGGCATTCGCAACAAGGCAATAACAATGCCTACTGCCAGGACAACGAAATCAGTTGGCTGAACTGGCTGGCGGCCGACCAGCATCTGACCGATTTTGTTGCACAACTGATTCACCTGCGCCGGGCGCATGCAGCGCTTCGCCATGCGCACTGGTTCACCGGTGGCACCGACATGGCGTGGAGGAACCCTGATGGAAGCGGTCTGACCGTCACGGAATGGGACGCGCCGGAATTGCGCAGTTTTGCCTGCCTGATTGAGGTTGCCAATGGCGACGCTCACCCCACCGAGCGGTGGCTTATGGCGTTTCACGCCACAGACCAGCCGCAGGCATTTGCACTGCCCCCGGGCCCGTGGCTGCATGTGCTGGACAGTGCTGCGGCCATGGTGCGATCCCAAACACAATGGGCATCTCTCAACGCCTGCGTGGATGCCATCACACTCACAGCCTACACGGTTGTTGCCCTGATCCAATCCCCGATCACGCCATGAACCGTGCACAACACCCTGTTTTATCGGACCGCAACAGTGGCGTCCTATTGCATCTCACCTCACTACCGGGTGCGCATGGTTCGGGTGACTTGGGGGCCAACGCCTACCATTTTGTGGATTGGCTGGTGTCCGCCAAGCAGCGCCTGTGGCAGATATTGCCCCTCTCTCCGGTAGGTTCAGCTTACTCGCCGTACCACAGCCCCTCCACTTTTGCCGGCAACCCACTGCTGGTGGACCTGGATGAATTGGTGCGCCATGGCTGGCTCTCACCCCGCACCCATGAAGAAATTGATACCAACCGCTGCAACTTTGAATGCGTAGCGCCCTACCGAATGGAACGCTTGCAAGAAGCGTGGCGAGGTTTCCTGCAAAAGGTGCAGAAAGCTGAATGGATGGAATTTGAGCACTTTCGAGCACAGCAGGCGCACTGGCTGGAAGGCTACGCCCTGTTCATGGCATTGGAGGCGCACCATGGCGCACCCTGGACCCATTGGCCCGCGCCAATGGCGCAATGCGACCCTGGCGCACTCGCTGAAGCAGCCGACCACTTGGCGGACCGGCTGGGGTACTTTAGCTTCATCCAATGGCGTTTTAGCGTCCAGTGGAAGCGTCTGCGGCAATATGCCCACACCCACGGCATTTCCATCGTCGGGGATGCGCCCATTTTTGTCGCTCACCACAGTGCGGACGTGTGGGCCAACACAGAACAATTTCACCTGGACCCACAGGGCGAACCCACCGTGGTGGCAGGCGTTCCCCCGGACTATTTCAGTGCCACCGGCCAGCGCTGGGGCAATCCCTTGTACCGCTGGGACGCCATGGAGAAAGACGGATTTGGCTGGTGGAAGGCCAGATTGGCGCATCTGCTGGAGATGGTGGACGTGGTACGGCTGGACCACTTTCGCGGATTCGACTCCTATTGGGAGATCCCTGCCAGCGAACCCACGGCGGTCGCGGGTCACTGGCGACCAGGGCCGGGCAAAGCGTTGTTTGATGAACTCGCCGCGGCTCAGGGTCCCCAAAGCACGACACAGCATTTGCCGATCATTGCCGAAGACCTGGGAGACATCACCCCTTCGGTTACCGCATTGCGGCAGGCTTGCGGGTTTCCGGGTATGCGTGTGCTGCAGTTTGCTTTTGGTGACAACAGCACCAACCCTTACTTGCCCCACAATTTTGAGGCCCAAACGGTGGCCTACACCGGCACCCATGACAACGACACGGCGCTGGGCTGGTGGCAGGCCGCAAGCCCGTCGGAACGGCAAGCGGCGCGCTGCTATCTTGGTCCGCAGGTGGACACCGAAATCCATTGGGCCATGATGCAGGCCCTGTCGCAATCGAAGGCCGACACGGTGGTCTTTCCCTTCCAGGATGTACTGGGGCTGGACAGCAAACACCGCATGAATACACCCGGTGTGGCACAGGGGTGCTGGCAATGGCGTTTTGACTGGGGCCAGGTCCAGGACGAACCGGCACGGCGTCTGGCTGCGATGACCAGCGCACACGGACGCAACCGTCGCATGCAAGTCTGATTTTTACCCCCCTATTTTGGAAAGGCTTCTCATGAAAGTTGGTGCCTATCACAGACCGGTCCGTCGGACCATTGCGCTCGTACTGGCGGGGGGCCGAGGCTCGCGGCTGCAAGCCTTGACCGAAAACTGTGCCAAGCCTGCCGTGCACTTTGGCGGCAAGTTTCGCATCATCGACTTTGTGCTGTCCAACTGTGTGAACTCCGGGGTGCACCGCATCGGCGTGTTAACGCAATACAAATCCCACAGCCTGCTTCGCCATCTGCAACATGGCTGGTCCTTCTTGCGCAACGAAGTCAATGAATTCATCGATTTACTGCCAGCGCAGCAGCGCCTTGACGAAGGCTCCTGGTATCGGGGCACCGCCGACGCGGTATTTCAAAATCTGGATATCCTGCGGGAGCACGATCCCAAATACATTTTGGTTCTGGCGGGCGACCATGTTTACAAAATGAACTATGCCAGCCTGATTGAAGACCATGTGGCACAGGGCAAGGCTTGCTCTGTGGCCTGCATTGAGGTTCCGGCAGCGCAAGCCACTGCGTTTGGCGTGATGACGGTGGATGCCACGCGCCGCATCACCCGGTTTGAAGAGAAGCCACCACACCCCCAGGGCTTGCCAGATCGGCCCGACCGGGTCCTGGCCAGCATGGGCATCTATGTATTCAATGCGGAGTATCTTTTTGCAGCGCTGGCGCAAGATCTTCAAAATTCTGCGTCCAACCACGACTTTGGCCAGGACTTGATCCCGTCCATGGTGTTGCAGGGTGACGCGGTCGCCCATCCGTTTGATATGTCCTGTGTCCGGACCAGCCCCGAGGCACCTACGTACTGGCGCGATGTGGGCACAGTTGACGCTTACTGGGCCAGCAACATCGATCTCACGGCCACCACGCCCGAACTGGATTTGTACGACCGGGATTGGCCCATCTGGACCTACCAGCCCACCTCCCCCCCTGCAAAATTTGTCTTTGACGATGATGGACGCCGTGGCATGGCGGTGGACTCCTTGGTCTCCAGCGGGTGCATCGTCTCAGGCGCGCTGGTACGCCGTTCGGTGCTGTTTACCGGAGCCCAAGTCCATTCTTACAGCGAAGTCGAAGACGCAGTTATCCTGCCCGGCGCAGACATTGGAAGGCATTGCCGTCTACGCAAGGTGGTCATCGACGAAGGTTGTCGCATCCCCGAAGGCATGTCCATCGGATGGGAAGCCAACGTGGACGCGCGGCGTTTTTACCGCAGTCCGGGCGGCATCGTGCTGGTCACAAGCGCCATGCTGAAAGCTCTGGAGGCGCGTTCAGCATGAAGGTTTTGTACGTTTGCGCGGAGTTGTACCCATTTCTCAAAACGGGCGGTTTGGCCGACGTCAGCGCGGGCCTGCCGCCCGCCCTGAAAGAGGTGGGCTGCGAGGTGCGCCTGCTGCTCCCCGCCTATCCGGCCATCACCAAGGTCGCGCGCCCATTGCAGCCTGTAGCCCCCTTGCCCCAAAGCCCCTCCCCCTGGGGCCCACCGCCTGCCCTCCCTCCAGCAGATCTTGTTCTGGCCACCCTGCCGGATGTGGATATGGCGGTCTACCTGCTTCGCGCGCCCACTTTGTATGCACGCCCGGGCTCCCCCTACCTCGGCCCCGACGGCCGGGACTGGAGCGACAATGCCTTGCGCTTTTGTGCACTGGGGTGGGCAGCCGCCACCCTAGGCCAGGGGCTCGACCCGGAGTGGGTGCCCGATGTCATCCATGGCCACGACTGGCACGTCGGTCTGGCCCCGGCCTATACACGCGCCTTCGCCGATGCGGGGTGCGACACACCGGCCACGGTGTTTACCATCCACAACCTGGCTTACCAGGGCTTGTTTTCCAGCGCCACCTTTCCCCAACTGGGCCTCCCTGCAAGTTTTTTCAGCATCACAGGTCTAGAGTATTTTGGTCAGCTGTCTTTCATGAAAGCGGCCCTTCAATACGCCGACCGCATCACCACTGTCAGCCCCAGTTACGCCCGCGAGATACTGACCGCACCCCACGGTTTCGGGCTGGATGGCCTGCTGCGTGAGCGCGCTCCAGCCCTCTCCGGCATTCTGAATGGGGTGGACTACCAGGTGTGGAACCCGGCCACCGATCCCTTGCTGCCCAGAAACTACGATGGGGACACGCTCCCAGGCAAGGCTGCCGCCAAACACACCCTGCAGACCCGCTTTGGACTGGAGCCCCGTGCCGACGCCTTGGTTTTTGGCGTCGTGAGCCGCCTGACGGAGCAAAAAGGCCTGCATCTGTTGCCCCTGGTCATGGCGGAATTGGTGCAGCATGGCGGGCAATTGGCCGTGCTGGGCCAGGGCGATGCGGTGTTGGAGCAAGCGTTTGCCGAGGCTGCCATGCGCTACCCCCAGCACGTGGGCGTGTGCATCGGCTACGACGAAACCAGCGCGCATACGGTGCTGGCTGGAGCCGATGTCATCTTGGTCCCCTCGGCGTTTGAGCCCTGCGGATTGACACAACTCTACGGACTGCGCTACGGCACACTCCCCTTGGTTCGCCGGGTCGGCGGTCTGGCCGACACGGTGGTTGACTGTGCACTGGAAAACCTGGACGCGGGGACCGCCACCGGCTTTGTGTTCGAGGAACTGAGCGCCCAGGGCTTGCTCCGTGCCCTGCAGCGGGCCTTTGCCTTGGCCCGGCGTCCCCAGGAATGGGTGGCGGTCCAAAAACACGGGATGACCTTGCGATTTGACTGGCAAACCGCCGCGCGCCACTATTTAGCCCTGTACCGGTCACTACGGCCACATGCCAGTTCCTTCACTGGCCCTCATTCTGGGAGTAGCAGCGATGCCCACCAACCCGATTTTTCAGTTTGACAAGCCCACCAACAGTGTGGAGGCCCTACGCCGGGCCATCTCCAACCGGCTGGTGTACCAGGTCGGCAAAGATCTGCGCTCCGCAACCCAGAGAGACTGGCTCTTTGCGGTCTTCCATGCCGTGCGGGACCGCATCATGGACGCCTGGCGCGAATCCCTGGCCCAGGCGGAAGACCAGGACGCCAAGCGGGTGTACTACCTGTCCATGGAATTCCTCACGGGGCGTGCGCTCACCAATGCCATGTTGGCGGCCGAGATCTACGAACCCGTCAAACAGGCTTGCGCCCTGCTGGGTGCCGATTTCGACACCTTGATTGACCTGGAACCCGATGCGGGACTGGGCAACGGTGGCCTGGGCCGCTTGGCCTCCTGTTTTTTGGACTCGATGGCAAGCCTGGGCCTGCCCGGCATTGGTTATGGCATCCGCTACGAATACGGCATGTTTGCCCAGCGTATCGAAAATGGGCAGCAAGTGGAGGAGCCTGACTATTGGCTGGTCACAGGCTCGCCCTGGGAATTCATGCGCCCTGAATTCAGCTACACCATCCGGTTCAACGGGCGCCTGGCTCCCCAAGACAGCCGTTGCGTCTGGATCGACACCGAAGAGGTGATTGCCACCGCTTACGACATCGGTGTGCCTGGCTACAAGATGCGCAGCGTGGTCACCATGCGTTTGTGGACCGCGCGTGCCAGCGGCGGTGTCAACTTGGATGCATTCAACCGGGGGGACTATATCCAGGCCGTGGAAGCCAAGAACCAGTCAGAAAACGTGTCACGCGTGCTGTACCCGGATGACCGCACCGAACATGGCCGTGAATTGCGGCTGCGGCAGGAGTATTTTTTTGTCAGCGCCTCGCTGCAAGACATTTTGCGGCGCCATCTCAAGAAACACAGCGGCTTTGAGCAACTCGCAGACAAGGTGGCCATTCATCTGAACGATACACATCCCGCACTGGCGGTGCCGGAACTGATGCGCTTGCTGATGGACGAACACCATGTGGTGTGGGAGGCCGCCTGGAGCCTGTGCACCCGCATCTTCTCCTACACCAACCACACCCTGATGGAGGAGGCGCTGGAGACCTGGCCGGTGGACTTGCTGACACGGGTTTTGCCACGGCACATGGGGCTGATCTACGACATCAACGCCCGTTTTTTGGCGGAGGTGCACCACCGCTACCCGGAAGACAACGCCCTGATGCGCAGAATCTCCCTGATTGAAGAACGTGGCATACGCCGGGTACGCATGGCACACCTGTCCGCGTTGGCCAGCCACAAGATCAACGGGGTCTCGGCCCTGCACAGCCAATTGATGGTGGACACCATTTTTGGCGATTTTGCAAAGATGTACCCGGATCGCTTTTGCAACAAAACCAACGGCATCACCCCGCGCCGATGGCTTGCGCAGGCCAACCCCTCCCTGGCAACGCTGATTGACAGCCACATCGGCCCGGATTGGCGGGGAGACCTGGACCAACTGGAACGCCTGCAAGACCTTGCCGATCAGCCCGCTTTTCAGAACGCATTTCGTCTGGCCAAACAACACAACAAGCGCCGTTTGACCGACGCGATAGCCAAAACCTCGGGCGTGCTGGTGGACCCGGAAAGCCTGTTTGACGTGCAGGTCAAGCGCATACATGAGTACAAACGCCAATTGCTCAATGTGCTGCATGTCATGACCCGTTACCACCGCATTCTGGCGCAACCCCGCGCCAACTGGGTTCCCCGCACCGTGGTCTTTGCCGGCAAAGCCGCCTCGGCGTATTACATGGCCAAACTCATCATCCGGCTCATCAATGACGTGGCGCGCGTGATCAACCATGACCCGCGCATCGATGGGCAGTTGCGGGTGGTGTTCATCCCCAACTACCGCGTGTCCCTGGCGGAAATCATCATCCCGGCCGCCAATTTGTCCGAGCAGATTTCAACTGCCGGAACCGAAGCCTCGGGCACCGGCAACATGAAGCTGGCGCTCAACGGCGCACTCACCATCGGCACCTGGGACGGCGCCAATATCGAGATTGCCAACAAGGTGGGACTGGACAACATTTTTATTTTTGGCAACCGCACTGAGAAAGTGGCGGAAATACGCGGCCAGGGTTACCGTCCACGCGACTATTACAACAACAACTTTGACCTCAAATACGCCATTGACCGGCTCGCCGAGGGCGCCTTCTCGCCTGAAGAGCCACAGCGCTACCGGGATATCGTCAACACCCTGCTGGAATCTGACCACTACCAGTTGCTGGCGGACTACGCCGATTACGTCACCACCCAGGACAAGGTAGACGAGCTGTACCGCAGACCTGCAGCATGGACCCGCAGTGCCATTCTCAATGTGGCAGGCATGGGCAGATTTTCTTCGGACCGCACGATCCGCGAATACGCCAGCGATATATGGGGCGTTGCCCCCGTGCAGTGGCAATAACACACCGTGGTCAGCCCCCGCATGGGTCTGCCTGGGCCACCTTGGCGGAGGCAGGCTCCATCAATGGCATCAGCGTGGGCGCCAGAACATTGAGCAGTTGCACCGGCAAAGCACTGGTGAAATCGTAGTTGGCAGCCTGCGGTCCGTACACATAGGCCGTGATGCTGCCGAAAAAGCGTTCACCGACGTTGAAAACAAAGGTTGCCGAGCGACTCACCACCCGCGACTCCACCAACTGGCCGTGCCCGCCATACACATCAAACCGGTGGTCCCCGGTGCCGGTTTTCCCACCCACCGGGATAACACTGCCGTCGGCCCTGACAAAGGCCTTTTTGACACGTTTGGCGGTGCCCTCTTCCACCACGTCGCGGATGGCGCCCAACACCGCCTGGGCAACCTCCGCCGACAACACTTGCTCGCTTTTTCCGGGCTGGTGCTGCAGCAAGGTTTCGTACGGGGTATCGGCCGCAAAGTGCAAAGTGCTGATCCGTTCATTGGGCTTACGCACGCCACCATTCACCAAGATGCCCATCAGTTCGGCCAGCGCGGCAGGCCGGTCGGCCGAGGCACCCAGCGCCGTTGCGTAGGACGGCACCAAGGAGCCAAAGGGGTAGCCCATGCGTTTCCACTGCCGGTGTATTTCCAAGAAGCCTTCCACTTCCAGCAAACTCAAAATGCGCTGGTCTTGCGCGTGCTTGAGCTTGCTGGCGAACAGCCATTGGTAGACCGCCTGGCGCTCCTTGCTGCTGGCCGCTGCCACCTGGGTAGCGGTGGCCCCGGGGTGTGCGCGCAAATACCCCACCACCCACAGTTCCAGCGGATGCACATTGGCGATGTAGCCACGGTCCGCCAGCAACATGGCGTGCGGTGAATACTGCTCGTAAAGCAAGGCCAGCCTAGCGGCAGGAACTTCGTGTTCGCTGGGCAAATTTTCTTTGAAAAAGGCCACCAGTTGTTCTACCCCGGCTTCAGGCGCAATGGTGCGAAAGATGCTGGCCAGCCGGGCAGGCGTGGGCCGCACATTTTGCAACAGCAACTCCTCGGCTTCCGCAGCCGTTTTTCCCTGGTATTTACCCACAAAGCGGTTGATGAATTCGCGCCCTTCGCGGTCGGCAAAACGGCTGAGATAGACCGCCCGGCGGGGATCGCTGGCATCTTGCAACAAACTGGCGGACGACCCCGGCACCTGGAACATGTAGTGGTGCACCACATCACGCAGCAGCCGCACAAACACCAGATTCACCGAATTACGCAGGCCCTCGCGCACCGACAGCACCTTGTGGTCGTCTTCATGCCGGAAGTTGTTGAACGTGTGCACGCCCCCCCCGGTGTAAAAGCCCTCGGCAGGGCTGGCGGAGTAGCGGCGGTCCAGGGCGGCTTGCAACATGGCGGGCAAATCGCTTGCGCGGTTGTGGTCGAGGTAGTCCAGGGCCCACTGCGAGAGTTTGTCTTTCGGGTCGACCACGATCTTTTTCCGCTCATCGGCATCCAACACGCTGAAGCGTTCGTGCAAATGGGCAATGATGTCCAGGTAGCTCACCAGAGTGCGCAATTTGGCGGTGGACCCGAGGTCCAGTTTGGCACCGCCATTGATGTCCAGCGGTTGGTCGAAGTTATCGGTCTGCAAGCGCAGGTAGTTCGTATTCTCACCCCGCTCCAGCAAAGTGACGCTGTAAACCACATGGGCCGGATCGCCGCGGCCCAGCAGTCCTTTGCCCTGCAGGCCGGCCGCCTTGGCAGCGTCTGCGTCGCGCAGTTGGCGCAACACGCCGGTGACGGCCGCTTGGGTCTGACCATCCAGCGTGCTTGCCACACGCAAGTCCAGCCGGTCCAGATTGTAGAAACTGGAGCCGCCCAGCAGGCTGACGAGTTGGCTGCGAATGGCTGTAGCGGCCTTGCGCGTGACAAAGGACACTGCGGGCGCCACCGCGCGCGCGGTGGCGCCGTCGGTCAGCTTGACGGCCAGCGCGGCGTCCCGCAAGGCGTTGGAAATAATGCCCTGGCTGGCCAGCAGCCGCAGATGGCTGTCCGTCAGGGACTCCAGGTCACTCTCGCTGTCGCCGAGGTAGTAGGACGGTCGGCGCTGCGCAATCACCAGGCTCAGTGCCTGCTTGTACGCCAAAGCCTTCTCGCCAGAAGGCTGTGCGGCCTGTGTGGCGCTGTGCAACAGGGCATTGACTTGTGCAAAATCCCGCCCATACCAGGCCCACAGACCGTCGCCTATGCCATTGACTTCGCCAAAACCCGGCCGCGCCGCCAGTGGCACGGTATTGAGGTAGTCCACCACCAATTGACGCCGCACAGCGGTTGTGTCCTGGCCGGACTGGTAGGCACGCACCGAGGCCGAGGTCATTTGCCGCAGCTTGTCTTTCATGGAGGCGGTGCGCCCTTCCGGTGAATGGCGGTATTTTTCGATCTGGGTTGCCAAGGTGCTGCCACCCGCCGATTTGTAGTCGGGGCCAAAACCATGCAAGGCTTGGTCCAAAGCGGCCTTGCCCAAACGTCCCCAGTCCACCGCCGGGTTGCGCAAGGGATAACGCGTGTCCATCAACTCGCGATTCTCAATAAACAACAAACTTTTGACCAAAAGGTCGGGTGCGTCCTCAAAACGCGGGTAAATCCGTTCTGGATAGTGGGCCGCAAACAAAGCTTGCTTGCGGCAGTCGAGTATCGACAGCCCAAACTGCGGCTTTTCCCGGTACGGCGCGAAAAGTCCCCAATCAATCACATCCGTCATTTCCGGCGCCATGCGGGCCTGCGCTGTGATCGCAAAGCCCTTGTCCTGCAGCCGTCCCAAATATTCCGGCAAGTTGGAGTAACCCAGCCGCTCGTCATACGGACTGTCCACGGGGTAACGAACCGCCGTGGCCGCGCTGGGCCCCGGTTCCAGCGCATACCGCATTTTGTCGGCCCGATCCGAAAAAACCTTGGCCTGCCACTCCGAGCTGCGCATCTCCCGCCAAGCCAGGCTGGCGGCGGCCACCATCAATGCCAGGACCACCCACAGGAAAAATATTTTGACCACACGGCGTGTGAGGAAAGGCAAACTGGAGAGCGCCGGTCCCTGGGTGGAATACGGCGGCACCGATCCAACCAGATGCGGTGGCACCCGGGGCTGGTCTGCCGGTTTTTTAGACCGGAAACCTGCAGTCACCCGCCCGCCCAGCTTATGCACTGCACGCAGGTAGGTATGGGGGCGGCGCCAATGTGCTTTGTTACTCATGGAATCTCAACAATATACAGGCCATCACGCAATCAGCGCGTCCAGCACACCCGGCTCAAAATGCAGACCAATGTAGTCTGCCAAGCCATCAAAAATCCGGTCCAAGGTAGGCACCGGCCCCCGCAACCTGGCGCCGAACAAGGCCTGCAAGGCCGCTGGGTCTTCCAACAGGCCATGCAGATACAAACCCAGCACATTGCCAGCGTCGTTTTGCCACCCCAGGCCGCCGGGCAACACCGCGCGGGCCACATCGCCGCCTTCGGCCATGGCCGGGTGTTGCTGCGTTTGGCCATGGTGTATTTCATAACCCGCCACCTGGACCCCTGCCAAGGCAGCCCAAGGCCCCAGCGTTGCGGCGTCAAAACAGACTTGGGTATGGCGCACCGTTTTGTCTGCCTCAAACACCGTCACCAAGGGCAGCAGACCCAAACCTGGCGCATTGCCGTCAATGCCATGTGGGTCGATCAAGGCCTCCCCCAGCATTTGCAATCCGCCGCACACCCCCAGCACCGTACCACCCTGCCCGGCGTGCCGGGCAATGGCCCCGTCCAGCCCCTGCTGGCGCAGCCAGGCCAGATCGCCGCTGGTGTGTTTGGAGCCCGGCAAAACAATCCAGTCGGTAGCAGCCAGCCCGGCCAGCTCCGACGGGCTGCGCACCCACTGCAAGCGCACGCCAGGGATATTTTTGAGGGGTTGGAACTCGTCCAGGTTGCTGATGCGCGGGTAAGCGATGACAGCCACCGTCAGCGTGACCGCGCCGCTGGTGATGCTGCGGTCGTCAAACACGCCATCTTCTTCCGGCAGACCATGCTGCCACCACATCGGCAAGGTGGCCACCGTGGGCACGCCGGTCAGGTCCTGCAGCATCTGCGGCGCGGGTGCCAGCAGCGTGGCATCACCCCGAAACTTGTTCAAAACATAGCCCTTGATCAAACCCCGTTCGTTCTCGGGCAGCAAAGCCCAGGTTCCGTACAGATGGGCAAAAGCGCCGCCCCGGTCGATATCGGTCACCAGCAGGCAGGCCGCTTGGGCGTGCCGCGCCACCCGCATATTGACGATGTCGCTGCCTGAGAGATTGATTTCAGCTGGCGAGCCCGCGCCCTCAATCACCACCACGTCGTTTTCCGCCCGCAAATCGTCCAGCGCCCGGGCGATCACCGGCCACACGCTGGCGCTGCGACCCCGCCACGGCATGGCAGACAGCGCTTCATCCACCTGCCCCATTAGCACCACCTGGCTGTGGGTGTCGCGCTCGGGTTTGAGCAGCAAAGGGTTCATGCGTACATCGGGCACGGCCTTGGCGGCTAGGGATTGGAAATACTGGGCACTGCCAATTTCGCCCTGGCCGTTGCTTGATGCCACCACACGGGCGTTGTTGCTCATGTTCTGCGCCTTGAAGGGGGCCACTTTCAGCCCCTGGCGCGCATAGTAGCGGCACAGTGCCGTGGCCAGCCAGCTTTTGCCAGCACCGCTGGTGGTGCCCAGCACCATTACACATTTTGCGGTCATGCAGGTAATCTCATTGAACTTTGGGTGTAACGGGCGTTGTAAAAGGTGCATTGCCTGGTGCTTGCTGTGAAGCAGGCACCACAATCAGCTTGGTTCCCGTCTGCTCAGCGAGAACCCGCGCACGCTCAGATGCACGCTTCAGCGCAGCAGTCACTTGCTGGCGGCTGGCGAAGATTTTGGGAGAATTTGGAGTTGTTGCAGCCATTACGAATTCCTTTCATCCATGAGCACGGGCACGGGGCCACTGTTGTCGTATACATCCCAGTCATCCACTAACGCGCAGTAACGCGCCAAGTTGGCTTGACCTGCAGCAAAACGCCTGCGAATCACATCTTCAGGAATGTTATGCCCGCCTTGGGCCACGCGCTGTGCAACACGCTCAATGGCCACGTCTGCATTCGGCAAGGCCAAAAAATGCAAGGCCACCGCGTATCCACCTGCACGCCACTGGGGTATTTGACGTGCGTAACCTAAACCCGAAAGAGTAGTCTCAAGAGCGAAGCTACGGCCGTGTGCCAAATGGTCTGCTATTTGGGAAAGCATCAACCGACCCGCCTGAATGGCGGCCGTCTCGGGTGCAAAAGGTGATAGCCCTGCAGCGATCAGGCCAGCGTTGACGAATTGCAAGCAAGCCTCATCAGTCGGCAAAAACTCATGTGCAAACGTGGTTTTACCTGCTCCATTGGGGCCGGCGATGATGATAATTTTTTTGACACTGGCAGTACTCATGAAAAGGCGCCTTCACTTGTTAGATAGATCACCATGAATACGCCGTGTCACAGCACAATTTTGCTACAAAAAAAGGAGCTGATTGCGCATACTCCATAAGGGCTAGAGTCACTTTTCATCCTCAATATCAAGAGCTGCGCCATCCCCAGGGGCCAGCGCCGCCAAGGTCTTTTGCAGCCAGTCAAAACCAATACGCTCCTGCTCCAGCCGAAGGCCGACACGCAGCCGGTTGTCGCGCAGCTCGTCAAACAAGGCACGTTCTTCCACTGTAAGGCGAGGCAGGTCGCGCAGCACGGGCTGCGGCTCTTCGCCCCACTGCGCGGCATGGGCCAGCAAAGTGGCTTTGTCCATCAACAAGGATTGCACCTGAGGAAACGAAGCGCGCAATTGGTCCAGGATGGCAAATCCGTGGGTGTCGATATCGCCCCAGTAGAACATGCTGCGCGTGTGCAGCCAGCGGGCACCGGCCAGCACCTCAAAGCCGTAACCCGCGCCGAAAATCACCAGGCTACCCGCCAAGGGCGGAAAGGCCAGAAAATTAACCTCGTTCTCGGTGATGAACACGCGCCGCACCGGCACATCCAGCCGCTCAAAAGCGGCCTGGGTTACGCCAATATCTTGCTCACACCCGTCAGGCAACAGTGCAATGGAAGGGTCCAGCAAGCGAAAACGGATGCGCAGGGGTTTGTCCTTGAAGCCGTAGCGGTGGCAAAAATGGCTAAGCCCGGAGGCGCCGGCGTCTATGGCATCCAAGGGCAAGGCCAAATCCAGCAATTCCGAGAGTACGCCCCGGTGCGACTCGATGAATTTGCTGTCCACCCCCGCCAGATCCACCTGCCGCAAATAGATACCGGGGCGCGGATGCACCTGCAGCCAGGAGACGACCGCCAGCAGGCGCGGCCAGGCATCCACCAAAGCTAGCGCATGGAGCGGCCGCTTTTCCAGCCAGGGCAACAAGGCGGGCTGCTGTTCGCAGGTGAATTGCACCAGGCTGGCGAAGCGCTTGGCGTCTTTTTGTTTGCCGATCAGCGCTAGCGCGTCCTCCAGCGTGTCCAGCCAGACTTCGTCCGGCACCGCGTTGGCACCCAGCACGCGGTGGCGAAACTCCCGCAGGACGATGCGGTAGCGCGGCGCGCCGCTGGCTGGTCCGGCTTGGCGCAAGTCCGCCATCCACACCCGCACGTCATCAAAACGCTCGCTCAACTCGGCCGATGTCGGCCCCACCAGCCGCAAACGCCGGGGCGCCATGGCCTCACCCTGCACTAATGGGCGCAGCAAGTCCCCCTTGTCCCACAGCTTTTGCACCTGCGCGCGCAGGTCGGCGGGGGTGGTCCAGCTCATGTGGCCACCTTGTCCGTGCGACTCTTCTCCACCCGATACTCCTCAATACTCAAATTCCGCAGCTTCGAATCCCGCCCTTCCTCGTTGTGCACAAAACCCACACTCGCCACATAGGGCTCGATGATGTGGATTTTTTGCAGCGGGGTGACGATCAGCAGTTGCAAATTGAGCTGCTGGAACAGCTTCAAGCCGTATTGCGCCGACTCGTCGGAGCCACGGCCAAAGGCTTCGTCGATGACCACAAAGCGGAAGCTGCGCGAGCGCTTTTCGCCCCAGGCTAGGCCGAACTGGTAGGCCAGGCTGGCGGCCAGAATGGTGTAGGCCAGCTTCTCTTTTTGGCCGCCCGACTTGCCGCCGGAGTCCGAGTAGTGCTCGTGTTCGCGGTCGTCTTCGCGCCAGCGTTCGCTGCCCGAGAACACAAACCAGTTGCGCACATCGGTCACCTTGGCGGCCCAGCGCCGGTCTTGCTCGCCCTGCCCTTCGCGGCCCCGCAGGCGCTCGATGATGTGTTTGACCTGCAGGAACTTGGCCTCGGAATACTGGCCCTCGTCGGTGTTTCCGCTGGAGCCCGAAAGCGAACCCTCCAGGCAGGTACGCAATTCGGTCTGGAAGTCGCGCACTTCGGCGTCCGTGGTCACTTGCGCTTCCAGCACGATGTAACGGCCGGGGTTGTAGTCGATCTGCGTGAGCGACTGGTTGATGCGGGCAATGCGCGCCTTGATGGTTTCGCGCTCATTGTTCAGCTTGGTATTGAACTGCGCCACTTCGCGGATGGTGTTCTGGTTCAGCAGGTCCTTGAAGCGTGTCTCGAAACGCGGCAGGTCATCCATGGCCAGTTTGTCGAGCATGGTGCGGTACTCACCCGCGGCCTCCACGGCCACATCCACCTCCTGCGTCTCCAGCGGGTAACGGGTGCTGAAGCTGCGCATGGCGTCGATGATTTTGTCGCGCAGGCGCTTGGTGCGGCCATCGTCGGCGTCAATGGCTTTTTGCAAGCCCTCGCGCATCTCGCGCTCCCGGTTGTCGCAGGATTCGATGGTCAGCGTGTGCTCGCCGAGTATCTCCATCTGCAAACTGACCAGGCGCGTGGCTAGGGCGTCCTGCTTTGCCCAGTCGCCTCGCAACGCCTCCGTTTGGCTACGCAGCGCTTGCAGGTCGCTGGTTTTTTGCTCGGTTCTGGCGCGCCGCTCACGCTGCTCGGCCAACTGCTTTTCGGTGGTCTCCAGCTCCGCTTCCAGCGCGCCCAGGCTTTGGGTGAGCGCCAGCAGCACGTCGGAGGCGGTTTTGAGCGCAGCCAGTTCGTCGGCCAGCTTGGCCACTTCCAGTGCAATCACGGGCCAGTCGAGTTCGGCGTAGTCGCGGTACTCCACCAGTTTGGACAGGGTGTCCAGGCGCTCTTTGATCTCGTTTTGCTCGCGGCCCAGGTCAGCGAGTTGTTTGGCGGTATGGGCCAGGCGGGCTTCGAGCCCGCGTTTTTTGCCGTTCAGCGCGTCCAGTTTGGCGGTGTTGCTCCAGCCCAGCACGTAGCGGCTGCGGTCGTCGATGCGGTGCCGATCGTCCTTCTCGTGGCGCTCGCCGCCTTTGCTCTGCCCGGCGCGGGTGATGGCCTTGGGTTCCCGGCGAAACTGCTCCTGGGTGCTGCAGCAGACCACGTTGAATCGCTGCCAGACGGCGTTTTCCAGCCACGCGTAAAACGGCGAATCGGGCTTGAGCGTCAGCTTGCGCACCAGTGCATCGGCATGCGCCGAGGGCAGTTCAGCCTGTTTGGCCGCACGCACGCAAAAATACACCAGGCGACCCTTGAGGTGGGTTTGGTCGACCCATTCGGCCACCTTGGCGTAGTGCGCCTCCGGCACCAGCAGCGAGAGCGCAAAGTTGTGCATCAAGCGCTCGGCTGCGCCCTCCCAGTCGCGCTCATCGTCACGCACCTCGATCAACTCGCCCGCAAAGGGCATGGCATCTTCCCGCACATTCAGGGCCTGGCACAGAGCGGCGCGCACGGCGATTTGCTGCGCGTCGATGTTGCTGCGCCGCCCCTGCAGGCTGGTGATCTCGGCGCTCAGGGCGTCGCGCTCCTGGCGCCCCTGGGCAAAAGTCACACCCAGTTCGTTGAGTTCGTTTTGCAAGTCCACGGCACGGCTGCTCTCCACCTCGTGTTTTTGCACACAGGTCTGCTGCTGCACCACCAGGTCTTCGGCGCTGCGCACCTGCAGCAGCTTGAGTTTTCGGCGCAGTTCGTCGTAGCGTGCGGCGTTGGCTTTGCGCCGGGTGATCTCCAACTGCCGGCGCGCAATCTCCGCGTCCAGGTGGGCAATGCGGTCGCCGCCGCTGTGGGCGATGCTCAGGCGCAACTCACGCTCCTGCACTTGCTGGGCCGTTTTACGCGCTTCCAGCCGTTCGACTTTGGTGCTTTCGCTCTTGAAATTGTCGGCCAAGGTTTCCAGGCGCGCGTCGATCAAGGCCAGCTTGAGCCCGGCAAAGTGGGCCTTGAGCCCTTCGCGGCACGCGCGCAATTCATCGGTGGCCGCCAGCAACGCGCTGTGCCGGTCGCAGTCGGCCACCAGGGGCGAGAGCAATTCCACCTGCTGCTTGGCTTTGAGCACCGCCTCATGGGCGCGGTTCAGGTCGTCAAAGTGCGCAATCAGGCCCTGGATGCGCGGCGCCACGTCAAACGGCTCCAGCATGTGGTGGCGTACAAAGTCGGTCAGGTTGCCCACCGATTTCATGGACACCGTTTGGTGAAACAGCTCCAGCGCCTGCTCGCCCTCGATGCCAAAGCGGCGGCGAAAATGC
>Ga0209343_10004317_pt1 | contig 17571 bp, 16 predicted proteins | sample RifCSPlowO2_02_FD_184026 | JGI IMG/M metagenome (GOLD analysis project Ga0209343, IMG submission 184026) | Groundwater microbial communities from Rifle, Colorado - Rifle CSP2_plank lowO2_0.2 (SPAdes) (version 2) | ecosystem: Environmental > Aquatic > Deep subsurface > Groundwater | place... | reverse complement strand
GCTCATGCTCCGCTCTGTCAGCGACCTCTTTGAGAGCGGAGACCAGACTCCAAAAACGCTGGGCACCAAGCAAACCGGGCAACCGGGCAACCGCCTGTCCGATCGCTCGCGCCGCTGCCCTCAAAGCTTCCCGGTTCCATTCGGATTGATAGTCCTCGGCAAGGATCACCCGCTTTCGGTCATTAGTCGGAAAGAAATCTGCATTAACGTGAAACGGGAGCGCCGTATCCTGTTCAGTCGGTAGGCAGGCGCATAGCAGGCCAGCTCGCAACATGCTTGCGGGAATCGCAAGTGTCACGCGAGAAGAGCGCTTGGCCTCAATGCGACCTTGATGCTTCTCGCGCAGATCGGCAGCCACCTCCGAGAAGTCTCCTCGAATGATGTGCCAAATTTGATCATTCTCCGACTTCCCGTCGCTCAGAATGAGGCTGTCGCTTTCGTCCAACCGCTGTAGCGTACGTACCGGACGCCCGCCGGTCTTGATCTGCATGCTACGCAGCCGTTTCAGAAAGAGCATTGCGACTGGCAGCGAACGCTCTAGCTCTGCAGCCATTCGCAGCGAGCCATCCGGCGATACTGCCTCTGCGCGAAGCGCCCGACGAAGCTCGGAGTCCTCATTTCGAACCCAAGGAAGGATGAACCGCGTGCCTGGAAGATCTGGCTGAACGCACTTCGCACACCCTGGACAGATCGCTATGCGTTCCGCCTCTGGCCTATCTTCCTGCAGTTTCCAATGGCGTCCTCCAGATATTAATTCTGGGATATCAGTTATCTGGTATACGGCAATGAAGCCGATTCCGAATGCACCTGTCGTTCCGACTTCGGCCCTCTTGTCGCCGGCGGCGATGTGCCGAAACCGGTGGAAGTCGCATCGGTGGCCATGGGTTCCATCCGTGCTCCAAGGACACTCGGTTTCCTCTACCTGCCCGCAATCGCTAAACACTCCGTCGTTGTCCACAACAAGTGCTTCATCGCCCACATCGAAGCTCATCGAAGTGGCCCTCGCTGCGTCATCCGCGTTCTGGATAAGCTCATGCGCAAGGGTTCGGTAACCCTGCAGATCGCGGAGCTTCGCGCCGAGATCGCCGAGGTAATCGATTCCTCTCGAGAGAAACTGCATCGCACTCATTTCAGAATTCCCTCGGACGAGCATAGATGTCGTAAGTCGCATTCCTTGCAGATCGCTGCTTCAGGCGGCGACTTCACCTCAAACTCCTGCCCTTGGATGCGGCGGACGGTTTCGTCAAAATGGCGGCCAGCTTCGTCGACACGGCGCGGGTCGTATGGAAGGACCATCAGTGCGTCTTCCTTGCGCGGTTCGCTAGTCCAGTAGAGCAGCAATCGATCGACGTGCCGCCCGTGACGCCGTTCCAAGATGTGAGCGTAGGTGCAGAGCTGGCGCTCATAGCTCGCGATGAGTTCCGGGCTGTTCTTGGGCCGGGGAGATGTCTTGAAGTCGAGCAGTTCCAGCTTTCCGTCTCCGCCGAGGAGCAAGTCCACCTTTCCCGCGAGAATGTAGCCATCCTTCTCCAAAGACACGTCCACCTCGGTCTGGATGACTCGGCGCATTTCGTCCTGGTTTTGTCGGAAGTAATTCAGCACCTGGGTGTGCGCCGCTTCGCGCGCTCGGTCACCGATGGGCCGCACGTCGCTCAAACACAGAAAACGGAAGGTGCGCTCGAACAGCTCTCGGATGCGCGGCTCGTCGAGCATATGGAGCTTGCCATCGAGCGCGATGCGGTGGATCTCTTCGATAGTCTGGTGCACCAGCAAACCGAAAAAGATCACTGCTGAACGTGAAGGCGTGAAATCGTACTCGCGGAAGAATTGGTACTGGCGCGGACAGGTTTCATAGATCCGCAGGTCGCCGGTGAAGCTGTAGGTCCTCTTCACCGGCATGCGATCGCGCAGCGCAAAGCGCTGAGCCAAGAGCAGCTCCTTCTGCACGTACGGCCACTGTGGCAAGCCCTGCGCGATGGAGGCGAAATGATCCTTCGGCGGCTCTGAGGCGGTCAGTACCAACACGTGCTGTGGCCGCGAGAAAGCGACGTAGTGAAGGCGCATCCGATCGAAGAGCGTGATTCGGTCGGCCGGCTCGAAGGGCGGGCGGTGGTAGAACGGCCCGAGCGCGCCGTCGATCTGCTTCGGGCTCGACAACTGCGTGGCCAAAGATCCGACCACCACGACAGGGAATTCCAGCCCCTTTGCTTGGTGGATGGTCATCACCTGCACGTGGCCCTTCGGGAACGGGCTGTCCGGGTCTTCGTACTCGTTGATGCCGCCGTCGTACAGGAGGCGCAGGAAGCTGTTGAAAAGATGAAAACGCAGGAACTCGCGGTTTCTGTGCGTGACTACCGTGTAGTGGTAGTAGCTCTGAAAGACATTCAGCAGCTGGGAAAAGATCGCGAGGTTGCGGGCGGCGTTCTCTTCCTTGACCGCGCCCGCAAACGGCTGCAATGCGAGCAGCCGGTACAGGTAGTCGGCGGGCCGCAGGTCCAATGCCTCGCCTTCCTGCAGGTCCGCGATCTCGCCGGTCCAGTCGCGTAGCGCCGCCGAGAGCGGGTGCGGCGCGCCGAAGCGCCGTCCTAATTCTACGATCGCCCCGTCCACGTAAGCGCCAAGCTCTGCGACCGCACCAGCGACCTGACCTCGCCCAGTACCATGCCAACCGAACAACACCGCCAGAAATGCCACGAGGTCGCGGATCACGTCGTTCTCGAAGTAGGCTCGCGCACGCGGGCAGAAGGCCGGAATGCCGCGCGTTTCCAGCGCCTCCAGGTAGGGGCCGCTGTGGTCCTGCCGCACGCTATGCAGCAGGAGCGCCACCTGACTGTAGTCCGCGATGATGGCGTTCTTCTTCAGGAACTCGACCAAGTCGGCGAACCGCGTAGCCTCATCGCGTCGGTCGCGTCCTCTGATGGCAAGCACTGCCGGGTAGTCCGGGTGGGTTACCGCCTCGTTCGCCGCGATCGTCTTGTCGAAACGGAACGGCCTGCCGCCGCGGTTGGACCAGTCCGCCGACGCCATCCACCGGTCGTAGCGTTCCACTATTACCCGGTGGGAGCGGTAATTGGTAGTGAGCTTGATCTCGGCGCACCCTGGCATGCGCTGCGGGAATTCGAGGATGTTGCGCACAGTCGCGCCGCGAAATCGGTAAAGGGCCTGGTCCTCATCCCCGACAACGCAGAGATTGCGCGTTGCCTCCGTTAGCTTGAGGAGCAGCCGCTCCTGGACGTAGTTCGTGTCCTGGTACTCGTCGACCAAGACATACTTGATTTGACGGGTGATCGCCTCTGCAGTTGACCTATCAGCCAGCAAGTCGAGGACGGTGCGTTGCAGATGCGCGAAGTCGATCCGGTTCGCGTCGGCAAGCGCCTTCTCGTACGCTTGGTAGGCCTTTCCGATGGCACTGCGAAACGCGTCTCCAGAGCTGACGAGCCGCGCTGGGTCCACCAGCTCCTCAGTGATCTTGTCGAAGTAGCCGCGTACCCCTTCGATGGCGGTCCATCGGGTCTTCCATTTGCCGAGAAAAAGGTCGTTCTCCGCCGGCCCAATGATCTCGCTGAAGTGTTCGAAGATGAACAGGAGCTGAGTCAGCTCGTCTAGCGTGTCGAAATTATGGCCAAGTGTGGTTCGGTGCCGGTGCCGCGTCAGGACGCGGTTGCAAAGACTGTGGATCGTTGAGACGGCGAGTTCCGACAGGTCTCCCGTGTACCCGACCTGGCGGGCGGCGGCCGCCAACCGGTCACGCATCTCGAACGCAGCTTTCTCGGTGAAGGTGCAAAGGACGAGTTCCTTCGGATGTGCCTTCCTGAGGAGCAGCAGGTTCAGCGCGCGTAGAACGATGCTGTACGTCTTCCCGGAACCTGGGCCGGCGATAATTAGCAACGGTCCATCGAGATGTCCTACAACATCGCGCTGCGGGCCAGTCAGATCAGGGTAGTGCTCCAGAATGGCCGGCGCGATATTCACAGCAGCCCCGCCTTGCGGAAGCTGAACGTCTCGTTCGCGGAAACGACTAGATGATCCAGGACTCGCAGCTGGACGGTCTCAGCAGCTAACACTACCGCCCGCGTGAGCGTCTTGTCATGCTCACTCGGAACAACGCGGCCGTTAGGATGATTGTGAGCGAGGACAATAGCGGCAGCCCCGCGCTTCAGCGCCGCCTCGACAACTCGCCGAGGATATACGGCCGCCCGGTCTATCGTACCTTGCTCGAGATTTTCAACACCATCGCGCAACAGCCGATAGCCCGTATCCAGATATGCGACTTCGAAGACTTCGTCTTGAAGGCTACCGATGCGCATCCGCCAGAATTCAGCAAGCCGGTCCGGGTTCGCGAGAGAATCCCGTCCTTCGGCGCTCTGTTGCAGGTACAGCGTCGCCGCAGCTTTGATGATTTGAAGAGCGACCGGCGTGACCGGCCCGATACCGTCTACAGAAGAAATTTCTTCGGCCCGCGCATCGAGAATTCCTCGAAGACTGCCAAACTTGGCGGTCAACGCCTTCGCTGGCTCCTTCACGTCGGAGCGGGGAATGGCTAACGTCATCAGCAGTTCGACTACTTCATAGTCGGCGAACCCGATGAAGCCAGCTTTCTGAAACCGTTTACGGAGACGCTGCCGATGCTTCAGGTAGTGCGGATCTCGACCGATCATGCCGCGCCTCCGCACGTCTACCGCGGGCCGATCGTCTCATGCGCGCTTGACTTGAGTATCGAAGAGTTGTCGCGCGCCCCCGTGATTCTATGACTCGCTCTCATGTCGCCTTCTTCGCTCCCTCGCTGATTCTGCCACAGTGATCGCATACTGCAGGGTGGATTGACATGCGTCTTACCGCATGTGTAGCGAGACCCTCTACTATTTAGGTCACTAGCTCGGCAGCAGGCAGCGCTCTCGGAAGTACCTCCACCTGCTCTACTGCCAGGATTTCCCGGCCGTCCGGCACCGCCTTTAGATCCTTGAAGCGCCTGGCCGACACGAGTACCCGGCTTTCGAGGGACGCAACCGCCTTGTTGTACGCCCCCACCGCGTCGCCGAGGCTCTTTCCGACATTGCCCCAGTGCCCTGCCATGACGGAGATACGATCATGCAGTTCACGTCCCAACTCGCAAATTTCCTGCGCGTTGCGGGCAAGCGCTTCCTGCTTCCATCCATAAGCGATCGCGCGCAGCATCGCGATTAGGGTAGTTGGCGTCGCGGGGATGACCTTCTCACCGACCCCGAACTCGATCAGCTCTGGGTCCTGCTCCAGTGCCGCCGAGAAGAACATCTCGCCGGGCAGAAACAACACCACCAGCTCTGGCGTCGGGTCGAACTGCTCCTGGTACGACTTGCGCCCGAGCTTTGTCATGTGATCGCGCACCTGGCGGGCGTGATTGATGAGCTTTTGCTTGCGCAGCCCCTCCTCTTCGGTCTCGATCGCTTCCAAGTACGCCGTCAGCGGTGTCTTGGCATCGACCACGATATTGCGCCCACCCGGAAGGCGGACGACCAGATCCGGCCGCAGAATCCCGTCTTCGCTCATCGCACTTACCTGCTCCACGAAGTCGCAGTGCTCAAGCATGCCGGCCATTTCGATCACGCGGCGCAGTTGAAGCTCGCCCCATCGACCGCGAGCGACCGGCTGACGTAAGGCTCGCCCGAGATTCGAGGTCTCTCGCCGCAGTTCGCCTTGCCCTTCAGCTAGGGAACGGACCTGAGTTGTCAACGCCTGATAGGCGCCCTCGCGAACCTTTTCGATCTCGTGGATGCGCCCGTCGAGCTTGTCCAGCGACTGCTTCACCGGCCCAACAAGCTCTTGAATTGCCTGTTGGCGCTTTTCCAGATCGCCCTGAGCGCCTTGCTGGACCTTCCCGAGGGTCTGCGCCGCAAGGTCGAGGAACGTCTGGTTATTCGCCTGGAGCGCCTGCGCCGAGAGGGCGCCAAATACGCTCGCGAAGTGTTCCTGCGCCTGATTCACAACGCCGAGCTTCTCCGGAAGCATCGCTCGCTCCGCCTCTAGTTCGGCTCTTAGACGCGCGTTTTCGGCCTTCAGCTCCGCGCTGGCGCCGTCCTTGGCCTCGGCGGCGCGCGCGGCGTCGCCGAGGGCGGCCTCGAGCTGCGGCACGCGCAGAGCCAGTTGCTCGGCTGCCGCGCGTTTCTGCGTCTCGGCGCGAAGCGTCGCTTCCACAGGATCGCGTGCTACTTCGAGCACCGAGACCCTCCTCTCCAGCCTCGCCACCTCGGCGTCGCGGCCGGCAAGCCGTTCGATCAGCGCCGCCCGCTCCGCTTCCGTCGCAGCCTGGCCGCGCTCGAACGCGGCATTGGCATGCTGGCGCAGTAGAAGCCAGGCCGCAGCGCTACCAAGCAGCAATCCTGCGGCGATTGCGAGAAGGATTTCCACGAGGCACCTCGTCGAGTGAGGCCGCTGAACCGGCCGGTCGACCAACTATATGGGTCGGGTGTCTCAGGGAATGAGCCTCCGGCCTTTCACCCTCAGTTCCGGGGAATGCGACGGTACCGGTGGCCGACGGTAATCACAGCGCCGTCCGAGCCGAGGATCGCGTAGGTCCGGCGAAGCCGCTCCGCCTCCCGGGCCGCAGCCGGGTTCTGCCTCGCCAGCCGCGCTCGAGCGGCCTTATCGAAGAAGACAATCTCGCGGCCACGATCGACGTGAGCCGTCCTGCCGAAGTCGAGCAGCGCCTCGAGCGCCTCTGGCCGGATGCCGCGCTGCTGCATCCGGCTGCGTGCGTGCGGCGTGAGGTTCGCGGACATCACGGCCTCGCTACGCCATCGCGAAACCCGCTAGGTGAACGATGCGACCGTTGGCGGCGAGCGCGCCGCCCGACACCCCGTCACCCGTCAACCGTATGTCCTCGCCTTCGCCGAGCGCCGGGAAGCGTTCGGTCGCTGCGGCCTGCATCGCTTCCAGAAAACGGCGCACGTCTGCGGCCGAGGGCGCTACCGCCTTTCCGGTCTCTGTCTCGATCGCGTCGAGCGCGTAGCTGGGCACGAGCTTGTGGAGATAGCGCGCGAATGCAGCGGCAGAATCGAAGAGCTCAATTCCGATTGGTTTGCCATCGACCGCAATGACTGCGCCGCGCTGGCCGGCCTCGGCGCGGAAGGCGGCGGCGTATCCACTCAGCCGCGGAGCGCTTTCCTCATACACGTCCGCCATCGCGAGTGTGTCGGAGTCCACCCGGTAGAACGCCGCCTTGTCGGCGACGTCTGCCCATACCTGCGACTGATTGGAGCGCCGGTCCTGGTTTACGCGCAGGGACTCCGTGACCTGTCGCATCTTCTTTGCGCGCGCCTTCGCGAACAGGGACCTGCGGGCGGAACGGAAGTCGCGGCTGTGGTACGACCAGCGCCCCTGCTCCACGCAGGAAACGGGTATGACGATCTTCTGGCGGCTGCCCACCAAAACGCTGAGATTGAGCACGCGGTTCTGCTTCGCGCCGACCAGCTCGTCGCCATCGACGAGGAGGATTCGGTCTGTCGAGTCGTTCTCGAACGCCAGCTCGGGCACCCGCCCGTCGGCGGACACTTCGGTAACACGAGCGAGATTCCGCTCCAGCGCGTCGTCGAGGAGCAGGTAGTCGGGCAGCTCGTTACCCTCGTCGATCAGCGGAAAGAACGCGAGGTTGAGGTGAACCTGCGGGGAACCAAGCTTAAGCCCGGCGAACGATTGCTCGATCTCTTGCGCGACTTGCATGGCGGCCTCCTTGTGGCGAGGCGCCAGTATTTGCGCAGGGGTGACTCAGAGCGTGAGCCTGTCTACGTACTTCTCCCGCTACTACTCGCCGATGCTAATCCTTAAGGTCCTTAACCTTTCTTTTGCCGTTTCCGCTGCGGTCCCTTCGCCGGCTTGTCTGAAAAACGTACGTCGACCTTGCTCCCCGGCAATGGGGCTTCATTCCGCAAGACGGTAATGACGCCCGCATGCTCCGACGCCGCCTGTGCGGCCGTGAAAGAGCCTTCTTTGGAGTCTGCATCGAGAAACAAGAAATGACGCTGCTCATCCACGCATCGCTTGACCGCCTCGTCGGCCATGTAACGGCCTTCATCTATGTACCTAGGGAGATTCTCATGGAAGCGAGCTGGCTCAACCTTGTCACGCTCCATCATCTTGCTCGCCAAGAACTGAGGACAGATGTACACGATTCCGCAAGGCCGGAACCAGGCATCAAAATTCAATGGTCGCGTTAGATCCGAGAATGCGTTGTCGACGATATAGTGCATGCGATACCCCCGCGCTTGCACAACGCCGAAGAATTCTCCTGCGCTCGCCTTAAGATAGAGGCTTAGTGCCTCGTCCCAGATTCCATCCACATTCGCCGATTTGTAAAGGTCATCGCCCACCACGAAAACCAGCTTCCGCAGGTTCTTGTCGGGACACGACTGGGCGGCATCGTTGACCGTCTTGCGCACGACCTCAAGTGCCGCAATCCTGTCTTCGCTCCGCAAGCTCAGCAGGCGCTCGCGAAAGCGCGCGGTTGCATCCGTACGCTGATCCCAATACGAAACAAGATTGGGCTGCCGCCAATCTTCAAGGCTCGTCATCGCAGTCCCTAGATCTCGGGTGCGATGCACCACATGAACGATTGAACATCGATCATGTCTCGCGGCTTGAGATCCTTTAGATCGTTTCGTAGCCGCCTGGAAAACTCCAGGACTCTTTCATACGTGAACCAGTTAAGGTCGGGCTTGTAGTTCAAGTCGAATGCCGACAGCTCAGCCGCCTTCTGGGTCACGGTCGGCTTTACAAACATGTGCGCCTGAGGGAATACCAGATAGGGGAAATAGCTGGCGATCGTACATTTGCCGGCCCCGATATCTTGAAGAACAACGGCAAAACGCGTAAAGCGAGTTTCGTCCAGATCCGGCTGCGCAAGCAGGTCGCACAGCCCCTCGGCGAATCGCTTCGATGACTGCTTGGACTTAAGTCCGTCCTTCAGCGTCATCTTCTCGTTCGGAAAAATGAGATTTGTCGCGTTCACCACCCGCAACGCGTCTAGGCAGATCTCGCCATACTCGCCGCGCTGGCGCTTCTTGCCCGTCACCTTCGCGTCTAACAGTTCCTTTGCGAGGTTGCTGGCCTTGGCCTTGTAAGTGCGCTCTCTGCTCTTGTACTCCTCGCCATAGAATCCTCCAGGATAGAGTTCGAGGAAGCGCTCGATAGCGTGCCGCACGCTGAAATAGCGGGCGCCGGGTTGCAAGGCTTTCACGCTCAGGTTGTCCAAAATCGCGCTTTTGGCCGCAGCACCTGAGATCACCTCATACTTTGCAAGCGATGGCGCGAGTTGCCTTACACCAGCGTTTTCAAAAAAGACCCGTAGGGAATTCGTGGAGCCGTCCTCCACAAGCTCGCCGAGGCCCCAGTCCGGCTTCGCAAGTAACCTGATCCTCGTTCCCTTTTTGACCGCCATCGCCCCTCCCAGCGCCGCCGTCCGCCGGCGCTTCAATCACTCGAAGTCACAAAATTATTCTCCCGAAGGATCGATTCGCCCGTCCATCGGTACGCAACGAGCGGCCCTCCCCTTGCAGCACTATAGTCCACGCATGCCACCTTCTCCGAAAACGGCGTAGGACGCCCATCCGGCGGAAGCCAGTAATGTCCGACGACGACAGGCTGTTCGCCGCCATAGCCGATCCGCACATGCGATGGCACCGCAGAAGCCGGAAGCCGGTCTCTCCATTCTCTGCCCAGAAGCGCCGCTTTCTGGTACGTGTCTGCCTCGCCGTCCCACCACCTCACGCGCACCCGCGAGCGGGGGAAGCCATCCTTGTCGCGAAAGCTATAGCCGCTGGGTAATGGGATCTCGATACCCTTCAGCAGGGCCTCGGTCGCCTTGAACGTAGAAGGCTCAGGCGTGTCTTTTTGTTCGTCAGGAGGCTCGCGCGTAGCCTCGATCAGCAAGTCATAGGTAAGCCGATCTCCTTCGCGAAGCTTCGGCCGCAAGTGCTCCATGAACGGCTGATGCCAGCAAGCATGCACGACCCGGAGCCCTGGCAGATCCAACCACAGTGGCAGCGTAAGAAACCACTCGATGATCTCCTTGTGGAGCCCGGGCCGTGCCTCAACCTCCGCCAAGAACGCTGCATGCTGTTCGCGGTTCTTGCTTCCATATTTCTCTGAAAAATGGGGGCGCAAGAACTCCCCTGGATTGGCTGGGTCAGGAGTGAACCACGCGATCGCGTTGAATTCGTGATTGCCCATCACGGCAAGCGCGCTGCCCGCGTCGGTCATAGAACGCACCAAGTTCACCGTCTTAACCTGGTTGGGCCCTCGATCAATAAAGTCCCCGACAAAGAGCGCCTTGCGCGCAGGATGGCGCCAGGTTCCGCCCGTTTCTCTGTAGCCAAGCTTGGCCAGCAGCGCTACAAGCTTGTCGTACTCGCCGTGTATATCGCCAATTACGTCATAGCTCATGTGCGCCGTTCGGCTCGGTCGTCCGCCTTCGTCAGGGGGCTTCCCCATCAGCCCCGGCGGGGTCGAGAAGCACTCATCCCCTCTTCCCTTCCAAATCGGTGACCTAAGACCGCGTCACGGTATCAGCACTTTCGCGGTCGCGTTGAAAAGACCAAATGCGCTAGTCGTTCTGACGCGTTATGGGTGTAGCACGTTCCCTAAACCATTCAACTACTTCGTCCACTGTGGCGTTTCCGCGGATGTGTTTTCGCATCCAGGCGGGCCACGCTTCGCCAGAGGCCTGGTAAGCAGCAATCTCTTCTTCGCTGATCAGTTGGTCCAATGCCATGTCGACGCTTCCAGACGCCCAATCGCCCGAATTGATAGGGTGTCCTACCCCCGATTCAGCAATCGCCTGGAGCAGGACGATCAGGTTATGTCGCTGATACTCGCCAAGGCGCATCGGTGTGATGTCGGGAAGGTCCATTCGTCTCGCGAATGGGACGAATGTCCCCGGCTTCACGGACTTCAGCGCCTGTGTTATTTCTTCGTTCGTCGCGTCGCGGCGAAGAACGATTCGGCGTTTGTACCCTGCGCGCTCGTTTCCGGACTTCTTCACGGTGGTGCGAGTACCAGCCTCCCCGGCTTTACTGGACGGTGAGCGTTTCTTCTTCTGTGGCATTTTCGTCATGTGGATGCTCGCGCGGACGACTTCCGCTTAAATGCTTTGCCCATTTCTTTCCCCCTTCGGACCTCACCTTAACCAACTCCACGCGACCGGGCCAGAGGCAGCCTGTCGCCGCGTAAATGCGCGTGGCTAGCAGCGCTCGATCAAGAACCGCACGAGCCGCACCATGGCAAGTGTGTCATGCGCGCAATAGGCAAAAAGATCTCGCTCGATGGCCTGCCGCCGCTCTGGCGGCGTATTCGGGTGAATTGCTTCCAGGTAAGCGACTTGTGCCTGCCCTCCTTCCTGTACTCCTCCGAGGGCGGCGTAGTCCAACTCTGGCGCAATCGTCGGGATGACAGACTTGATCGACCACGAGCCCATCATCTGCGGGTGGTAGTAGCTGCGCTCCGTCAACGGCCGCAAATCGACGATGCGGTTCATGATGCCGCCGATGCCCTCGGCAAGATCGGGGAAACGGACGACGCACTGCGCAAGAACCGTCTGCTCGAAACTGCTGTAGGAGAACACCGGCCCGGTCGTTCCCATGAGGCCGATCAACGACTCTGCGAAAGAGCGCAGCGGCGGCTGACCCGAAAGATCCAGGAAACCGCGTTGCTCGAGCGACCCATCGGCTTTCTCGACGTGGCACGACCATTGAAAGGGAAGCTGCTCGTAAGGCCGCGTGCCCGCCCAGATTGGCACGGCCATCTGCGTGGTCTCGAAATCCATGTAGTACCGCGGATATGGAAGCGCGGCCAGCTCCGCCCCAGCGCCCTTGACGATGTCCGCCTGGCCGCTGACGGTCGCCCGCCACACGCGCACATGATTGGCGGACTTCAGCATCGCCTCGGGCACACCCTTCAAGTCCCGGTGCCCAGCCTCGCGTAGGGCCGCGAGCGTCTTCCCGCCTCGCGGCAGGATTTCCACCGGATAGGCGGGCGCACCTGCCGAGCAATGTCCCTGAAACGGGCACTCGAACGGGTCGCTGCAATGCACGCCCATTTCGACGGCCGGCACTGCACCCTCGAGCACGCGCGAGAACTGCTCGACCCAGCCGGGCACCTTACCTACATCCGGGCCGACGGCCGCGGACACGTCCGTGTCGCGCAGCAGTCCTGCGTACTGCCCGTCGCCCGGGTACACGAACGCGTTGTCGATGTGCGTGACGAAGGATCGCGACAGCGGCACGCCGGCGCCACGCAGCGTCCACACCTGGACCGCCACGTCCGGCTGGTGATAGTCCTTCACCGAGGTTGACGATTTCACTTCCCGCAGCTCTGCGTCGCCTGCGCGCCGCGACAGGATATCCGCGCGAATCAGAACGCCGCCATGGGCAAAGGCGGGTTCGAACAACACCTTGTCGCCAGCGATGGAAAGTTCCTGCTCGGTCGCTGCGAGCGCCGCGTTCAGATCATCGTCGGCCATGAGCTTCCCGCCGGGCTGCAGCGAGCGGGCAACCTCCCCAACCTCGTGACCGACCTTGAAGCGGTGCTCGGTCGCGGCATCGACCTCGGCGAGCTCCGGCCGGTGCACTTGGAGATACAGCCGCTTCGCGCACTGCAAGCCGTTCAAGATGCGGGACTTGGAGAGCATCGGCTTATTTTGAGAGGCTCACTGGCTCACCGCGTGAGCCTCCACTAGCTGTAGCGCTCCGCCGCTTGCTTGTGCAGCTCCCTCACGCGGCTTCGCAACGCGGCCGGCTCGACGACTTCGAGATCCGGCCCGAACTTCAATATCTCCATGACCAACTCGCGGTCGTCGGAATATGGGATCTCCAGGACGTAAGTGCCGTCCTTCTCCACGCGCGCGCGCTGCTTGGGATGCCACATCTGCGCAGACACCCACCGCGCGGACTGCGGCGTGAACTTCAGCGTCGCCCACTCGACGTTGCGGCCCGCGAAGATGCCATACCCGCTCGCCAGGTGGTCATCGAGCTCGGCCTTCGATATCTCCTTCGCTCGAGCGTCCCGAAGCACCGCATCACGAATCGCGTCCACCGCGAAGCTGCGCAATCCCTCGCGCATGTGGCAGTACGCGTCGACATACCAGTTTTCGCGGTAGTGGATCAGCCGCTGCGGCGAAATCTCCCGCTCGGTTTCGCGATCGTCGGTGCGGTTGTAGTGCCGAATCCACAGGCGGCTTCGCTTCAGCACCGCGGCGGCAATCACGCTGAAATACGAGGCCTTCGACTCCCGCCGCCCGGGTTGAAAGATGCGGATTCGCTTCTCGACTTCCTCCCACGAGTGGTCGCCCCGGCCCAGGATTCCGCGCAGCCGTTCGACCAGAGGCGTCACCTGCCCGTCCAGCAGTCCGGGCTGCAGATTCCCGAGGAGCTGCAGCGTGCTGAGCAGCGCGTGGATCTCCGCCGCGCTGAACCACAGGCCCGGCAGTTCGTAGCGCGGACCCGAGCGCGGCTTGCCGAAGCGATATCCGTTGGCGTCGCGGTCGTAATCGATCGGCGCGTGGAGCCGGTCGCGCATGTAAGCGAGATCGCGCCTGAGCGTCGCGCGCGATACGCCGAGCGTCTCCCGCAGCGCCCCAAATGACACGACCTTGCGCTCCTTCAGGAGCTGGTCGATCTTGTAGAACCGCTCCGTCCTGTCCACCGTGCCCCCCTTGGCCGGTCAGCGACAGTGCTGCGCTCGCAGCCGCTCGTCCAACTCACCGGCCTTCGCCTTCGCCTCCGCCAGCGCGTCAAGCCGCCAGTCCATTAACCTCCACCAGAGCGGAGGTACGAGCGCCACGCAGAACATGGTGGTGTAGTTTGCGGGCAGGCGCGGCGCACCATACATCGCATGCAGCTCGTAGTATGGGGTCCGAGGACGCAGGTGATGGTCGCTATGGAACGTGTTGTTGAATGTCAGGCAATTCGTGATCCAGCAGTGATGCGCCCAAGCGTGTTGCGCACCTGGTTCCTCGATCTCGTCACGCACCAACCCATAATGGTGAACGTAGGTGAGGACCTCAAAAACGAACACGGCGAACACTGCTTGTCCAACGAAGAAAATGAATCCGTTGATACCCCAGGTCACGACGAACAACAGCACCAGTCCGAGGGCAAGCGCATAGTCTAGTAGCACCTGATTGCGCCACAGTTGTAGTCCGCATCGCCGCAGCCGCGCTGTTTCAACCCTCCAAGCGTTTCGTAGGCCTTGCAGGAAGTCCATGGGAGCAAAACGATAAACTGAAATCCCGCGCGGTGCCGTTTCTCCCGCAGCGACCACGCCCACGGTCGCGTGGTGGTGCAGGTGCTCGATAACCATGTGACCATACAAGCAGAACGCAGTCATCACCCTCGCGAGGAGTACATCGACTTGGGACCGGCGGTGCATCAGTTCGTGCGCGACGGGGATCGCCAGCGCGCTACTAATACCAACACTCAGTATCAGACCGGCAAAGTTGGCCGTGCTGAGATCCGCGTACTCCGCATAACTCGCCGCCCAGGCCAGGGTCGCGATCCAGACCAGCGCGTAGATGCGAGGAAGGAAGTCTAAGTAAGTCACTAACGCGCGCGAGCGGCGCAGTCCAGGTACAGGTAGGGATCGATCCTCTCCTACCAGAAGTCCCAAGATTGGAAGGAGGACGAAAACCACAATCACCGCCAGCCAGGGAGTTCCCAACCACACACCGATCGGCGCAAGAAGGGGGATGCCCAGAGACAGAGGGTAGCCCGCCAGCTTTATCTTCGGGTTGTCAGTCAAGTGCGCTGATCAGGCCGAGTGCAACAGCTTTTTCAACGGCGTCGCGCTTGTTTGAAACTTCGAGCTTTCTCGTGAGCCGCTCGTAGCGCGACTTCACCCGCGAGAGCGTGACACCGAGCTCGCACGCTGCTTCTTCGGCCGTGGCGTGTTCTTTCGCCTTGAGTAGCAGCTCCAGGTCAAGCTCGTCGAGCGACAGATTTTCCAACCCCCAGTCGCGAAGGTTGGCATCCCACCATTCCAGCAGTTCAAGGGCAAACGCCCGCATCAGGTTTCGATGCCTGAGGAGACTTTCGCGCGCGTGCTGCTGGTCTTCGTTGCTCCCAAGGTAGAGGATCCCGATTCGTATCGCTGCGTTGCTGTGCGCGGGAACAACGACGCCTGAACGGAATCCGTACTCTGCCGCTTGCGCCATCATGCGCTCCTGCCCTGGACTGCTCAGAGGGATGTCGGACGCGAGCACCGGGCTCGTGTTCTTGAGCGCGTAGTCAATGAAAGGGTCGATCGCGTACCACTTGTTCTGGTCATAGAGGTAGCACCATTGCGGCACGCAGCCTACAAGGTAGCGATAATGTTCACGGTCACCCGATCGAAACAAAGTACCGAACACAAACGAGGGTAGACCAAAATGTTCGACGATCTGCCTGGCCGCTGCCTCCACTTCAGCCTCGGTCTCGTAACCGCCGATCCACGAGATCCGGGTGTTGGCGTCCTCGAGGGACTCGACCTTGTCAGGAAATCTGCTTCCCATGATGCTCGCGCAACGCCTTGTCGAGCTTTACCAGCGCCCGGACGACCTGCGCCCGCACCTTGGGGTAGTAGGGATCCGACGTGAGCAGTGCCCGCGCTTTCTCGGGTTCGCTGAACGGAAGAACCATCGTGAACGACGTGCCGTCCCGCTCCACGAGCTCGCGCTCGCAGACGAACGCTTCGCGATCCCGATAGATCCGGACGTTTAGAATTTCGCTGCCCAGCCTGCTGCTAAATTCGCTGAGCAGCGTCTTTGCTTTCCCCTTGGCGCGCCTCGTCATGGAGCTGCGCCCCGCAATGTTGACAACACAATCCCGCCAACGCTTCCGGCGCCGGCGTGCGCGTCCAGGTGAACACGCTTTCCTCGCCGCAAGTAAGGCACTCGCGAAACAGGAACGCGAAGTCCTTGTTGCACTGAGGGTTTTCGCAGTGCAGCACGTCCAAGCGCCCGCTGTCAAGACACTCCAGTTCGTCGGTGTGCGCGTGTTGGCAGGATGGGCAGAGGAGCGTAAGCACGTCGAAAACCAGAGAAACTTAATGAATTCAATATACTACGGACACGGCGAATGGACAACAATTCCGTCGCGGATAGACTATAAGCGCCGAGCCTCGATGAGTGCCCCCGATCAAGGACCGTTGAGCCACGAGGAAATCCAGGAGCTCGACCAATTCCTCCTGGAATCGGAGGGCATCGAGGAGTCGATGGACATCTCGACACTGGACGGCTTTCTGACGGCGATCGTCTGCGGCCCTAAGACGATCATGCCGAGCGAATGGATACGCTGGGTGTGGGACATGGAGAGCGGCAAAGACGCCCCGGAATTCAAGGACTAGGCGCAGGCGCAGCGCATTCTCGGACTCTTGATGCGCCATATGAACGACATTGCCCAGACGCTGCACCAGGCACCCGATCAATATGAACCGCTACTCATGGAGAATTCGAACGACGGGGACCCGATCCCGATCCTCGACGAGTGGTGTTCAGGCTTCATGAAGGGCGTGCAGCTCGATTCCGATAGGTGGCTTCCGGTTATCGTCGGCAAGCCGGACTGGATGTCGAGCATCATGCTCTACGGTACCGAAGAGGGTTGGGATGCGCTGAAGAAGAAAAATCTGTCTCTGGAGGAACACAAGGCGCTGGCCGCCGGCTTGGCCGGTACGGTTCAGAAGATCCATGCGCTATGGCTTGAGCAACGCGGCGAGCAGATTGCGCAAGGAAAATTACCCGGCGTCGTGCGCCCCGAACCGGTTCGCAATCCAAACAAGGTGGGCCGTAACGATCCCTGCCCCTGCGGGTCCGGGAAGAAATACAAGCAATGTCATGGCAGCGCCGGCCGGTTGCACTGATTGCAGAAGGCCGGCGCGCCGCCCCTTAACTTCCCCGCGGCGTCGAAGGTGCGGAAGCGCTCGAGCGGCCTCGCGATTACCAGTTGAAGAGGCCTTATCCACGGTCGCGCGTGGAGGCGCCTCTTACGCACGGAACGCGCGGCGGTGGGTAAGCTGTCCGCGTCAACGTTTGTCTTGCGAGATCGTTAGCACTGCTGACACGCACGTTTCCATGTGTGCGGAACTCACGCGATGGTTTGATGGTCACATCGCTAGATCCGCGATCGATGTCTTAGGCGCAATATGCTCTTGCCATCGTTCGCAGGATCGAGGAACAAAGCATCGATTTACTCTGGCTGAGTCAGCCCGGTTGATGCCCGTAATCGCATCGCCCTTGCTCGCAACGTCGAGCGCCAAAGCCGGTCTCATCTCCTGAAAACCGGCAGCCGCAAGGCACGGAGATCCACGTAAGCTCGCAGTAAACGTCCGAGGAACGAGCGCAATTCTGCCGCGGTCGTCCAAGGTGGCACGGACAAAATCAGGCTTCGCCCGTATTGGCGCGTGAGAACCCTACTCCACTGCCCCAGCGGCACCATCTGTTTCAGTCAGCAATCGATCGTTCTGCGCCAGTCGCGGCTGCGTGTGACATGTAGGTGGCAGCTTCGGGCCGGCGGATCGTAGCGGCACCAGCCAACACGGGTACTGCTGCAATCCTTGCCGCGTAACTGCGGCAGC
>Ga0209343_10004316_pt1 | contig 17572 bp, 19 predicted proteins | sample RifCSPlowO2_02_FD_184026 | JGI IMG/M metagenome (GOLD analysis project Ga0209343, IMG submission 184026) | Groundwater microbial communities from Rifle, Colorado - Rifle CSP2_plank lowO2_0.2 (SPAdes) (version 2) | ecosystem: Environmental > Aquatic > Deep subsurface > Groundwater | place... | reverse complement strand
AGGCCGAGCCTTCGCCGCCCGAGCCATCACCCGAGGTTGAACCTTTTGATGAGGGTTCCGCTTCCGAAATCCCTCCGGATTCGCCGCCGGCGGAAACCCCATTAGAACCTTCCGGCGAAGGTCTAACTGGGCAGGCCGCGTCGTCAACTCCAGCCACCTGATGAATTCTAAATATTTAAATGTTTAAATATAAGGTATGTCCACTATAAAACAATTTGAGGATCTGCTTGCCTGGCAAAGGTCGCGTGAGCTCGTCCGCGAGATATATAAATCATTGCAAAACTGTCGCGATATGGGTTTTCGCGATCAAATCCAGCGCGCCGCCGTATCGGTTATGTCCAATATCGCCGAGGGTTTTGAGTCGGGGACGCGGCAGGAATTTTTGAATTATCTATATATCACAAAAGGTTCCGCTGGAGAAGTTCGGGCGCAGTTATATGCCGCATATGACATCGGCTATTTAAACATTGAAACATTTAAATATTTAAAGGGTCTGGCGGAAGAGTGCTCCAAATTAATTTCAAGTTTTATTTTCAAGCTTAAATCCGGAGGCCAACCGGGAATACAATATAAACAAGAAAAATCCAAAGCCCAGCGCGAGCGTGAAGAATTTGACGATTATTTAAGAAAATATATTGAAGAAAAGAAAACAAACCCCGATGCAAAATTTGATGAAGGTCGGTTTAAGAAATAAGTATTTTTTAAGGGCAATTAAATAATTAAATTTTTAAATTTTATGTCCAAATCTAAACTCATCAGTATCATTATTGGTATAATTCTTGTCGTTGGAATCGTGTATGCGGTTTTTCGGAATTCGAAAGAGGCTAAACCTCCGGCGGGAGGTTTAGCCTCGGACGGCGGAGGTTTAGCCTCGCCGGATTCAGCGGGAGGTTTAACTTCAGAGAATCCTTTAACTCCTCAAACCTCTTCATCCGCCGACTACGTCAAACTTTTGCGCGAGCAGGGTAAAATATACGAGGAATTTGATGTGCTTTTCAGATTCCTCTATCCGCCGGATTTTACCGTAACCGAAATTGACGATGAATCGGGCTACACCATTTTGGCGCAAAACTCCGCCAAAAAAGCCGCTTTCCAGATTTTCCTGAATCCTTTTGACTTGTCCACCGAAGCTTCAGCGAAGGCGGGCGAGTCCTGGGTTCTAACTCCGGCGCGCATTAAAAAAGACCTGCCCAACATGATTATTGAAAATCCCCAGCCGGTTTTAATCGGCGCGGACAAAAACATTCCGGCCCTGATTTTTTTCTCGCAGGACCAAACTCTTGGCCGCACCCGCGAAATTTGGTTTGTAGGCAACGGCCATTTGTTCCAGGTGGAGACCTTCGCGGATCAGGATTCCATGATTGGCCCGGTGATGGATACTTTCCAATTTTTACAATAACTACCTGTAATTAAGTAGAAATTTTGTGCAATAAATAAGAACTAAGCAATTCAATGAAATTTTATCAGACAAAAGTTAAAAAAACATCCGGAACCGATTATTCGGAGGTTTATAGTGAGGCGCGTCGCGCATTCAAAAATGTCTCGGCTAAAACAAAGCGCAGACCGTATATTCGCTCGGCGTACTTTAAAAAAGACAAAATATTTCTGGATTATTTTTGGGAGCACCTTTGGCAGAAAAATTGGCGGGATAGAGTGCGCCGTTTGAAATATTATCCGTGCGCGCTGGATTTGATTAAAAATTCCAGGACCGACCCGATCTCTAAACAGAATCCAAATAAATCTTCAGAGATACTGCATCGTTTTGCCGGATCAACCAGAGATAAGGAGTTATTTTTTGTGCAAATTAGCGAAGATAGAAAGACGGATCAAAAACATTTTATGTCGGTATTCCCTGAAGCATAAACGGAAAAAGACCCCCCGCTTGGTGTGGTATATGAACCACGGCCGGAGGCCTTTTTCAGTTTCATTATAGCAAATCCATATCTTATGTCAAATACATTGTCCCCAATTACCTTAAAGAATAGATTTAAAAAAAGGCGTCGCCTTTATACGAAAACTAAAACCCCGCATTACTGCGGAGCTTGAGGATTCCACTTTACAGAGGAATTTCCAGATTCGCCACCATAATCATTATAGCAAATCAGTAGAATTCGTCAAGTGCACGTTGTGGATAACTCCAGAACCCTGGACCTAGAGGGAGTTGCACCCTCGGGATCCTGGTGGCGAACCTGGATGCCCCTGCTTAGTAGGCCCAAGGTATAATAATGGTATCTTATGGAAAATAAAAAATCAAAATTAATTTTATCAATGTTCACACTGCTTGTGATTAATTTTGGAATTGCGAACATTGTGGAGGCGGGTTTAATCTTTAAAGCCCCATCAAGTACGGCATATATAACCCAAAAACCGCCTTGCGGCGGCATGGGCGATCCCATTAGCATGGGAGTCAAGACTTGGTATCTAAGTGCATTATATCAATACTATAAAGACTGTCAAGTAGGCGCCTGTGGATAATTTTATAATATAGCCGGCGGAGGGAATCGAACCCTCGGGATCAAGAATACCAAGTCTCAACCCACGCCAATCGCCGGCTAATAAGCAGATTAGCATGCATAACAAAAAAATTCTAATTTTTATAAGTTTCTTAATTTCGTTTGGCTTTGCTAATGTGGCTCAAGCCGGTCTTATCTTTAAAGCCCCAAGTTCCATAGGATTAATAAGCGGCCTCGTCGGCTACTGGTCTTTTGACGGCAAAGATATGGCCGGCAACACCGCCTACGACCGCTCGGGGCAGGGAAACAACGGCACCCTTACCAACGGCCCAACCCGCGCCATCGGCAAAATAGGCCAGGGGTTGAGTTTTGACGGGGTGGATGATTATGTGACTATTGCCGACTCCGATACGCTTTCTTTAATTGATCAAACTGTTTCTGTTTGGTTTAAAAATACTGGCAGCGGCATTCAGATTGTTGTAGAGCATGAAGCTATCAGCGTGCCCAATGATTGGGGCGTTTTCGTGGACTCAGACGGTACTCTAAAGTATTTTGGTACTTGGTCAGTAGATCAGAGTAACGATAGTAATTATAATGTGAGAGACAATCTCTGGCATAACATCATTATAGTGCGTAGTAGTGTTCTTGATCGACGATATTTTTACGTTGATGGGGTACTAGTCTTTAATGTTGCCGATACTCAAACTGGAACAAACAATCCAGATGGAGTTTTGGCTATTGGTGCCCGCATAGCTAATTTATCATTGTTCTTCAACGGCCTCATCGACGATGTCCGCATCTACAACCGCGCGCTGACGGCGGACGAAATCAAGCGGCTCTACCGCATCGGTGGGACTTTGAAATTGGGAAGTTCCCAGGCGCAAAACACCGGCTCGCTCACGAAAGGTTTGGTTGGTTATTGGTCATTTGACGAATCCACCCACGGCACCACTTCGGTGGCGGATCTTTCCGGCAACAATAACCGGGGATTTATGATAAATGGTCCGCAAAAAGCCATCGGCAAAATCGGCCAGGGGTTGAGTTTTGATGGGGTGGATGATACGGTTGTACTCGGCATTAATGCCATCGGTCCCGATGTTCATGGCGCAGCCGCCGTTACGCAATGTGGACGGATTTATCTTGATACCGCCCCGAGTGCCGGGAACCATCGGAATCTACTGAGTATCTATGGGGGCGCGACTTATGGAGCATTCAATTTAGGCATTAATGAAAACCTCAAAGTAGCCGCGAGTGGGCGCAGTCAAGCTGCTGATAGTTTTCAGAGTTTCGTTGGCACGGCTTCTGTCTCTACAGGTGTGTGGACGCACATTTGCGGAATCTTGGACTATTCCAATGATCTAATCTTGACTTACATCAACGGTGCACTCGATAGCAGCGGGGGCGTTACCTTTGGAGCGTCTACCTATACACACACAACTTCAACGGCAACCTCGGACAGCATCAGTTTTAATAACAGTGGCAATCTGTTCGACGGTCTCATCGACGACGTCCGCATGTACAACCGCGCGCTTTCGGCGGACGAAATAAAACGGCTCTACCGCATCGGCGGGACTTTGAAATTGGGAAGTTCCCAAGCGCAAAACACCGGCTCGCTCACGAAAGGTTTGGTTGGTTATTGGTCATTTGACGAATCCACCCATGGCACAACTTCGGTGGCGGATCTTTCCGGCAACAATAATCGGGGATTTATGATAAACGGTCCGCAAAAAGCCATCGGCAAAATCGGCCAGGGGTTGAGTTTTGATGGGAGTAATGATTATGTGAATGCAGGGAGAAATCCTTCTTTAGATATGGGGGCTAATAATTTTAGCGTTGGCGGATGGATAAAAACGTCTGGGAATCCGTCGGCGCAAGCTGGTAATCCTGGGTATGGACTCCTTGCTGCTAAAGGTTCTTCTGGTGCTGGAGGAAAAAGATATGGTTTGTGGGCTTATCGGCAAACTACCGGCGTCGCCGCACTTAATTTGGATGATAACGCTGCCGAGGCTTATTTTGAGGGGACTACCAATGTTGATGATGGAAATTGGCATATGGTTTATGGCGTGCGTGATGGAAACACCGCCAAAATTTATGTTGATGGAATCCAAGAAAACACTGCAGATATTACTGGACTTGGCAGTCTTGATGATATTAACAAGGATTTTATGATTAGCGTCGACAGCCACGCCCCAACCAATTATTTTGTTCGTGGCCTCATTGACGACGTGCGCATCTACAACCGCGCGCTGACGCCTGCCGAGATACAACGCCTCTATAACCTTGGCAGGTAATTGCTCACTAAACTTTTGGACATCCGATGTCCCAAAGTTTAAGAAAAGATTGTATAATTTAGGAAGGTAGAAATTTTTGTATTTGATTTTTTAAATTAAGCTGCTATAGTAGTATTATGAAAAAACACAAAGAAAATATACTTCAATATGATGCTGTTTTTGAGCCAAACGGAGCCGGATATACGGTTACCGTACCTAAACTTCCAGGACTTGTTACTGAGGGAAACAATTTAAAAGAAGCGCGGGAAATGGGGAAAGACGCGATCAAATGTTATTTAGAGGCCATGCTTAAAGACAGTTTATCCACTGCAATCGGTATTCCTAAACGAGAAAGAATTACAGTTGGAGTTTAACTGTTTTGCCAAAATTACCACGTATTCCTTCGGCATTAGTTATCAGAGTTCTAAAAAGAGCTGGTTTTTATGAATATCATCAAAGCGGAAGTCATGTTCAGCTTAGGCATTCGATTAAAAAAGAATTGAGGGTTACAATTCCTTTCCATAGAAAAGAATTAACTCCGAAAACCTTAAAATCTATAATCAAACAAGCCGATCTAACTGTTGATAAATTTATAGAGCTTTTGTAGTGGCCTCATCGATTTACCCCGCATCGAACTTGTTCTGGTGCTGGGACGACATCCGCGTCTACAATCGCGCGCCCTGCCTGCCGGCAGGCAGGTTTCGGCGGATGAGATTAAGAGATTATATAATTTAGGCCGTTGACCGATTTTTACAATCTGCTACAATACGAGTATGACTACATTGTTAGAAAAAGCGGTAAAAAAACTTGAAGACTTGCCGAAAAAACTCCAGAATAACTATGCGTCAATAATTTTTGAGGAATTGGACAATGAGGCACGCTGGGACAAGCTTTTTTCCGGCACTTCTGGCAAGAAAATAAAAAAAATGGAAAAAATTGGGCGCTCTGAAATTAAGAAAAAAACAAACCCTCTCGGTCAGTTTCTAAAGATTTAATGATCTCCAGTACAATTGAAAAGTTTGAGTTTCGGTAATCACGATGACTATGAGCGATTTCTAGCAAAATTGTAATTTCCACAGGGCCTCATCGACCCCGATACCACAAATCCTGCTGGATTTGGCTACGGGGCAAGCCGCGCGCTAAGCGCTAGCGAAATACACTGTTTATATAATCTCGTGAGATGATAATTACTCAGACGCCAACTTGCAACTTGGACACCGCAACTTGGACACCGAGTGTCCAAGTGCTATGATCAGAACATGAGAAAGGAAATGTTTGCCGGTGGGGAATTTTATCACATTTATAATCGCGGAGTTGATAAACGGGCAATATTCTTGGATAAGTTTGATTATGAGCGTTTCCTTCAGGGGATGAGGGAGTTCAATTCAGTAGATCCGATCGGAAGCATCTATGAAAATTCATTTCTAAAGGATAAGCCAAAAAGAAAAGAAAAACCTTTGGTTAGTTTTGTTGCTTATTGCATTAATCCAAACCACTTCCACTTTATTTTAGAGCAGGTTTCTCCAAAAGGCATTGAAAAATTTATGCAGAGATTGGGCATGGGTTATGCAAAATACTTTAACAACAAGAATAAAAGAAGCGGCACTTTATTCCAAGGCAAATTTAAAGCAAAGCACATAGATTCAAACGAATATCTTTTGCATTTGAGCGTATATGTCAACTTAAACTTCAAAGTCCACAAACTTGGACACTCGGTGTCCAAGTCGAGCTGGGGAAAATATAAAAATGGAAAGTTTGAGAACAATGTCTCGATCAATGATAGAGCTGTTCTTGACCAGTTTGATAATTTTGACGACTATAAGAAATTTGCTGAATCTTCGCTGACGGATATTTTAGAAAGGAAGGAAATGTATAAAAAATTAGAAGAGGTATTGATTGATGATTGATTACTCTGGCACTTGGACACCGAGTGTCCAAGTGCCAAGCGGGTCCAAGTTGGAAAGAAATTATTTTAATACTGCGCCGATTATCTCGCGGTGGCCGCGCAGGAACGCTTCGGGCGTTGTTTCTCTTTTGCCTTCAAGCTTGATTATGGGCGGTTTTATGAAGCCATTCTGGCAGGCGATTTTGAATCCGGTATCGCTTTTTGCAACCTCTCCAGGATTGAGATTGTGTTTTGCTGTTTCGGTCGAGGCCTTAAGAATTAGCAATCTTTTTCCGTTAAAAAAAGTGAATGTTCCGGGATTTGGGGACAGCGCTCGGATCTGCCGCGAAATTTCTTCAGGAGTTTTTTCCCAGTCAATATGTCCGTCTTCGGTTTTGATAAGTTTGGAATAAGTTGCGCTTGATTCATCTTGTTTCCAGGGAATTATTTTTCCGCTTGTCCACTCAGGAATTGATTTTACGAGCAAGGCTTGACCGATATCGTCCAGCTTTCTTTCGATTTCAAAATATGTTTCATTTTTCAAAATTGACGCTTCTTCTTGCGCGATGATTCCTCCTACGTCAGCTTTTGGAGCGACTTTACTTATAGTCACTCCAGTTTTTAAATCACCAGCGAGTATCGCGGCCTGAATCGGCGATGGGCCGCGCCACCTTGGGAGAAGGGAATAGTGAACATTTATAAAACCCATTTTAGGGATATCTAAAATTTTTTTAGGTAAAATTTTCCCGTAATAGGCGATAACTCCTAAATCCGGAGAATCTTCCATTTTGACAATTTCATAGCCGGCCCGAACAATTGCGTCCCGGTATATTTTTGAAAATTTTGAAGTTCCTAGAAAAACTATTTTCATTTTTTTTCTTTTTCTGAATCTTCCAGTTTTTTTAAATTTATGGCCGTATCAATAAAAAGCACCCCGCTCAGGTGATCGGTTTCATGTTGCATTGCCTGCGCGAAAAGGCCAGACGCGGAACGTCTGAATTTTCTTCCGTATTCGTTGTATGCTTCAATAACAGCGCGTTTGGATCTACTTATCTCTCCAAAGATTTTATCCACGGAAAGACAGCCTTCCGAAACTAGATTTTTTTCTTTAGAAACTCTAATGAGCTTGGGGTTGATAAAAACGAAATGCTTCCATTTCTTTCCGGCTTTATGTTTTCTATATTGTTCCCGATCGACTTTCCCTTTGCTTCTTCTCGCGACTTCAGCTTCTTCGGAGATGATAAAAATCCGCAAAGATTCTCCGATTTGCGGCGCCGCAATGCCTATCCCGATATCAATTGAGTGAAGAGTATCGGACATATCGTGAATAAGCCACTGTATTCTATCCGATTTGATTTCTTCTATCGGAACTTCTTTTGTTGCTTGCCTTAAGATCTTTTCCGGCTCTTGAAGGACACGAAGTATCGCCATCGCTATATTATATTATTGACTCAGGATCTACGCTAACTTGCCATATTCCAGAGAGATTTTCAAGAAGTGGCTGAAGTTTATCGTCTCGCCGCCAGCCGTTTGGCATTTTAAGCAATATATTCCGGCGGTAGAGTCCATTGATCTTTTCATGAAACGCAGGGAAGGATATCGGGTTATAATCTTTTAAAACTGATAGCGCTTTTTCTCCCTCCTTCTTCAGCGAGCCTAAATCCTTGCTTCCATATGAAAGCTTTATGACTGCCGCGAATGGCGGATAGCCGAAGTTTTTTCGCGCTTCGATTTCATCTTGGTAGAATCCTGAAATATTTCCAGAAACAGCGTCTTTGATAAGTTTATTATCGTTGAGCCGAGTCTGGAGAATGAATTTTTTTTTCGCGCGTTGTTTAAGCTCAATTATAAGGCGGAATATAGTTTCATTGATGCGGAAATCGGGGATGGTAAAAAGATTGTCGATGGAAATAACGGCAACGAGGTCAAAAGATGTCTCTGGATGTGAAAAAATTGCTTCAGTTCCGATGACAACTTTTTCAGAATTATGAGCGGTCCGACCTCTGGGCACTTCGAGGTCGGACCGCTGGCACTCGAACTCTGCTTTCGGAAAAAGTTTTGAAAATTCTTCCGCGACTTTTTCTATCCCCAATCCGTAGTCTTTAAGTCTCCATGATCCGCAGGATTGGCAGGAGGTCGGCACTTCTTGTACTTTAAAGCAATGGTGGCAGATAAATTTTCTCGCATCTCGAATTTTATGCAGTACAAGAGGCACCGAACAATTGGAGCATAGTTGGGGGCGGGAACAATCTTGGCATATAGTGAAGGAGCTATATCCTTTGCGGTTTGCGAATAAAAGAATTTTCTCGCCTCGGCGCAGACTATCTTTGATTTCACGCGAGAGATCATCTGAAATCCAGAAAAAATTTTCTGTCTTGAGCATCTCGATTATCTTAGTTTCGACAGAATCCCGTATTCTGCCAGAAATGGTATTTTTTGCTTCGATAAGGCCCATCTCTGCTTTATATATTGTTTCAATTCTTAAAACTTGATCAGAGAAGAATAGTTTTAATTTTTTCTCTTCTGATACGATTTCGGCGACGCGTCTGAAATCAAGCGAGAAAAATCCGCGATCCCTCCAGAGGCGCGAACTTTCCTCATCGATTACTAAAGTTTCAAGATCCGGACGATCAAGAAATAAAACTTGTGGGGTCCCAATAATCAAAATCGGATGCGCTTCTCTAAGAGCTTTATCGTACTCAAGTAAATACTTTTTTGCCGCAAGTTCAGAGGAGAAGCAAAAAATATAATCATCAATGCCGCGCCCCAAAAGGTTTTTCAATTTTTCAATATTGTCGATTCTCGGAGTTATTACCATCAGGCTTTTTTTTCTCGCGAAGTGTTCCCGGATAATTCCTCGGAAATAATCGACCCGATCTTCGAACGAACCCTTTAACGCGTATTTGCAGTGTTCTCGGAGGTGTTTCCGAAGTCCGACTTCGGTAAGTTTACCGAAGTCGGACTTCGGATTTGCAAGTATTGCTTTTGGCAGAATGGAAGATAGGATGGCGTGCGAAGGAATTAAGAGGGTCCTCGAAAGTTTCTCGAGTATTTTAAACCAGTCATCCGAGAAAAATTTTTCGCAGATAACCGCTTTTATTGGCTTCAGTTTAAACCCGCTTTTCTTGAGCGCCACCTTTTCGTCCGATACATCCGCGACTTTTCCCACAATCGCGGAAGTCTCCTTATTCCGGAGGCTGATTTTAACAAGGTCCCCGCGCGAAACCGGTTTTATGCTAAAATAAGAGAGCGTTCCTGACGCGAAAATACCGCGCGTTATGGGAATTACTTCTAAAACTTTCATAAAATTAGTATAGATGAATTGGCTGAATAAAAAAATTCATTGCGTTGGGATCAAGGGGTCTGGACTTTCTGGGCTTGCGATATTGCTTAAAAACGAAGGGGCTATAATTTCTGGTTCGGATACTGAAGAAGCATTCCCATCGGAAGATGAATTGAAAAAAAACGGCATTGAGATAGAAATCTTTTCCGAGAAAAATATTACAGAGGATATTGATTTGGTAATTTATTCTGGCGCCTGGAAAGATCATTTTGAAATGGAAAATGCCCGAAGGCTGGGAATTGAAGAATTAAGCTACGGCGAAGCGCTTGGAGAATTCGCCAAGGGCAAAAAAACGATTGTAATTACGGGAACGCACGGGAAAACGACAACCACTGCGCTTTTAGGCCAGATTTTTGAAGCGGGCGGACTTGACCCCTGCGTCTTAACCGGCGATATGGTGAAAGCGTGGGAAAGTTCGGTGCGCCTGCCTACCGGACAGGCAGGCGGAGGAAAAGGAGATTACTTCATAGTCGAGGGAGACGAATATCAGGAAAAATTTAAATATTTCTCGCCAGTCGGAATTATCATCCCGTCGCTAGATTACGATCACCCGGATTATTTTAAAGATAAAGAGAGTTACCAGAAAGCGTTTACCGACTGGATTCGCGCGAATCCCCAAGCTATCGTTGTTACCGAGCCAGAAGAAGCTGATGAAAAAATTTTCTCAAAGGCGCGCTTTATTTTTCCCGGGGCTAACTACAAACGAAACGCGCTTCTCGCAATTCGCCTTTCGAGAATCTTTGGACTCGACGACGCGTCAATTATATCCGGCATTAATAATTTTAAGGGGGTTCGGCGGAGGCTTGATTACTATTCGCTGGCGAGCGGAGATTTGATAATTATTTACGATTACGCGCATCACCCTGCCGAAATCAGATCCACGCTTAAAGCTTTGAGAGGCCAATACCCTGAACACAAGATCGTTGCTATTTTTCAACCTCACACATATACGAGAACAAAAGTTTTTTTAGGAGATTTTGCGCGGGCGTTCAGCGACGCCCAAGAAGTATATTTTGAAGAAATCTATGCCTCCGCGCGCGAAAAAAACGAGAGCATTAAGATAGAAGATCTAATTAACTTAGCGAAAGAATATCACCAAAATGCTTTTAACTTTTCCGACTTCGATGCCAAAAAGTTTTTCGGAAAGCTTCTTTTTGTTTTCATGGGCGCGGGAGATATTTGGCGAGCGGCGGAAAAACTTTCCAAATCACTAGTCAAGCGCTAATTTGATAGAAATTAGGTTTCCAGCGTCGAGGGCGTATATGCTGTCAAGGCCGTATGGAATTTTGAATTCGGGTTCCCTTCCTTTATATATGGAAAAAATATTTCTGCCGCCGCGCTTGTCGATTTCAAGCGCCCAAATTCCGTTACCATAAGCGGCGATGAGTGCGTCGCTTCTTCCGGGATAAAATTCGAAATCCCTTATTTTTTTATCATGAATCAGTATTTCGTCGAGGTCGGAAAAATAATAGGGATAGATTGTATTTTCAAGCCACGACGCTTTTAATATTCCCTCATTCTCTAGGTATTCAGCTCTGACAAATTTCCTGTCGTCTAAGCGGGCGTTGAGCGCTTCTTTTTCCACGTCATTTTTTGAAGGCAGCTCGTCTCCTAAGGGGACTATCATTGCGGTTTTTGCGCCCAAGTCGAACGCGATTCTCCGAATCTTTCCATCGAACGAGAGGACGACTCCGCGAGGCAGCCAGCGGACGAGTTCGAAAGTATCATCGTATTTTACGAGCGGCCCAGTGTCTCTAATAAATTCGCCTTCGACAGGAAGGAACCAGCGAACGATTTTTTTCTCCCCTTTATCCTCGCTGAATAGGAGCAAGGGATTATAAATTGAAGATTCAAGACCGAAGAAATTCCCCTGGGCAATAACTTTTGTGTTATCTTTTTCTGGTATCAATAGGGCTTTGCTTTCTGTTACCAATTGGGAACGGACTTCGAGAGTTTTTTCCCACGATAGGTAATTTTTCTTTAGTACGGTTATTTTATAGCTGCCTGGGGAAAGATTATCGATAAAGGTTCCGCTCTGAAGAAGGTTTGTAGTCTTCATGAGCCTATCGTCTAGGAATATCTCGGATCCCGTTATATCAGATGTTACATAAAGCCCCCCTGTTTTTCTAAGCCGCCACGAGTCGTCAAATCTGTAGCCAAGGGAATACGCGATTACAACAGGCATCAAGGCGAAGAAAGCGATTATAGAAAACCAGAAAAGTATTTTGCGCTTTAGCGTTGTGAGCATTAATAAAATATTAACTCTTATGTTAGAGTATGGAAATGGCGGAGTTTGTTATAAATGGAGGTAGAAAATTGAAAGGGGAGATTAAGGTTATGGGAGCGAAAAACTCAGCTCTGAAGATTCTCCCAGCATCCCTACTTTTTTCAGGACCTTTAAAAGTTGAGAAAGTTCCTTTAATTGAAGACGTTTTCCGTATGGTGGATTTATTGAAAAATATAGGCGCGGAAGTTGAATTCACTGGGAAAAGGGCTATTAAAATCAATGCCGCAGGACAAATTGGTAGTGATTTGAAAAAAGATATTGCTGAAAAATTTCGTGGCTCAATTGTCTTAGCAGGCCCAGTTTTAGCAAGAACTGGGAGAGTAATTTTTCCATATCCAGGAGGATGTGTGATTGGTAAGCGGCCGATTGATATTTTTTTAGCTGGATGGACAAAAATGGGAGCAATGGTACGCGAAAGTGCTAGTGGATTTGATATTGTCGCGAAGCACCTTTCGGGAACGGATTTCACTTTTAGGAATATAAGTGTTACAGGAACGGAAACATTGATGATGACGGCCGTTCTTGCTCATGGAAAAACAATATTGAGGAATGCCGCACTTGAACCGGAAATTCCAAGCTTGGCCGGATTTTTAAATAAGTCTGGAGCAAAAATTAAAGGCGCAGGGTCTCCAATTATTGAAATAATCGGTACTGACGGCAAACTTTTATCCGCCAACAAGGCATTCGAAGTGATACCAGATAGAATCGAAGCCGGAGATTTTCTAATTTTAGGAGCCATGATTGGGAATGAAATCAAGGTAATGGACTGTAATCCAGAACATCTTACGACTCTTATTGCGATGCTGGAATCTTTAGGTATAAAAATAAGAAAAGGTAAAAACTGGATTTCGGTTTCCAAACCGAAAATACTTTCAAGTTCGGACATTAAAACAAAAGAGTATCCAGGGTTTGTTACTGATTTGCAGGCGCCATTCACCGTTTTAATGACACAAGCGCATGGAGAGAGTATAATTTTTGAGACCGTTTTTGATGGTCGCCTCAACTATGTTGACGATCTAAACCGCATGGGTGCTAACATTAGTCCCTTGGACCCGCATCGTGTTCTGGTTCGCGGACCTACTCCTCTTCGCGGGCGCAAAATCGAAAGCCCTGATTTAAGGGCCGGTCTAGCGTTTGTTATGGCCGCATTAATTGCAAAAGGGGAATCAATCGTTAAGAATATATATCAGATCGAGAGAGGGTATGAAAGAATAGAAGAGCGCTTGCAAAAAATAGGCGCGGATATTAAAAGGATATAATGGCATTATTCATAAGAAAACTTGGGATAGATTTGGGAACGGCCAATACTTTAGTTTTTGTGCCGAACGAGGGGGTTGTATTGAACGAGCCTTCGGTTGTCGCGGTTTCCGTACCGGATAATAAAATTCTGGCGGTGGGGGACGGCGCGAAAGCGATGGTTGGGAAGACTCCGGATACGATTATCGCCTACCGGCCGATGAAAGACGGGGTTATCGCGGATTATCGCGTCACGGAAGCGATGTTGCGGTACTATTTGAATAAAGCGCTCGGCCGATGGAACTTATTTAAGCCTGAGGTCATGGTTTCCGTTCCGGCCGGCGTTACCTCCACAGAAAGAAGGTCCGTGGTGGAAGCCGCGATGAAGGCTGGGGCAAGAGCGGCCTATATAATGAAGGAGCCGATACTTGCGGCGATTGGAGCCGGGATACCAATTTATGAGGCGACAGGCCATATGGTTGTTGATATCGGAGGCGGTACTACTGACGCGGCGGTTATATCTCTCGGAGGAATTGTCGCTTCCGCTTCGTTTAAAGTCGCGGGGAATAAAATTGACCAAGCAATCGCGGATTACATTAAAAAAACTTTCAATTTAGCGATAGGCGAGAGAACAGCCGAAGAAATAAAAATAGCCATAGGTTCCGCGATCGCAGTCGAGAAAGAAGATAGTTATGAAGTCAAGGGCAGAGATTTCCTGACTGGGCTTCCACGGTCGGCAAAAATAGGAACGAATGAAATAGTTAAAGCGATTGACAGCGAACTAAAAGAAATAATGAAAACCATAAAACGCGTCTTGCAGGATACTCCCCCGGAATTAGCCTCTGATATAATTGATCAAGGCATCGTTATGACGGGCGGGTCGTCTCTTTTGCGAAATTTGGACGAGCTTGTCTACCGTTCTACTGGGGTTAAAGCAAAAATCGCGGATGAGCCGCTTTTGTGCGTTGCCAAAGGAACAGGAATAGCTCTCGAACATCTCGACGTGTATAAAAAAAGCATTCTTTCCAAAAGATGATTATCGATGGGGATATAAACCAATTTTTTAGGAATTTTTTTAGAGACGGGGGGGCGCAGGCATTTCTCTTGGTGGGGGATGGCGGCGAGACCGAGAATCTTCTCATGCGCTATCTTGCTTGCTACGATAAAAGTTTTTGCAAAAAATGCGAGGCGTGCCAATCGGAATCGTTTCTGGGCGCGCGCGTCTACGAAGGCGAATCTTTAAAGATCGAGGACGCGAGAGAAATCCAATTTGCGGCGAATCAGACGGCGCTTTACGGTTCTAAAATTTTTAGGATAAAAAGCGGATATCTCGCTCCTGACGCGCAAACGACTCTTCTCAAGACGATTGAAGAGCCTCATCCAGAAACTTATTTCGTAATTTCTCTTGCGTCGGATGCCTCGTTATCCCTTCCTTTATTGTCGCGCTTGACTGTATTCAAGAAAAGTAAGCAAGATGAAAAAGCAGAAATCTCGAAATTTAAATTAAACCTTGAAGATATAGGCGCGCTCGCGCAAAATAGAGATGAGGCCGAAGAAGTTTTTCGCAAAATTGAGGCTTGGATGGAGCCAAAGATAAGGACTTTGAATACAGACTCCGCTATGCTTTTTCTCGGCTTCGCAGAAGATTATTTTGAGATAAAAAAGAGATTTTTTGAGCGAACTTACTCGCCAAAAATGCTTCTCGAACATCTAGCTTTATCTAAACATTACATAGAATAATGACTGGGCAAAAGCCTTTTTTGATAATTGTCGTAATAATAATAATTTTTATTTTGGGCTTGTCTTTAATCCCCGTGCTTTTTAGGGCGCGGACTTCCTCGACATCTTCAGGGGGTTCTCAAGGCGGGGGAAACGGAACAACTTTATATAAAAGTGATGACGGAGGGGCGAATTGGAAGGTGTTAAATAATTTTGTCGGAGGGAATATTTCAACTATGACTTTTGACCAATCAAGCCAAAAGCAGATTTTAATTGGGACGGAGGCGCGAGGAGTGTGGAGAGGAAATATATCCGGAGAAAAGTTTGATCAGTATCCCGGAGGGATCGGGGAGGGAGCCAGGGTATTCGATTTGATAAAACCAGCAACGGAGAAAGAATTCATAGCGCTCGTTTTATTTATGAATCGCGGCCGAATTATAAAATATAAAGACGAAAAGCGTTCTGAACTATTCTTCACGCCTTTAGAAAAATATGCCTTTTTGAAAGGATATCGAACCAAGGCGGGATTCTTGAGAGTTATCGGATCCGATGGCGGTTTCTATGAATCTAGAAATAACGGAGCGACTTGGAGATTGGCTTCCCGTTTTCAGTCAGGGCTTATCTCAATGATTTTTAACTCCTCCCACGAAAACCAAGTTTGGGCGCTTGATCCCAGAGGCTCTTTTTACATATCTATCGACGGCGGGGCTAGCTGGAAAGATTTATCTGATTCACTTCGGGATTTCCCGGGGGCTAAGGATGGCCCGACAATATTTATTGATCCGCGAACGCAGTATTTATATCACGGGTCTCGGTACGGGCTTTTGAGGTCGACTAATAGCGGACTTGTCTGGGAAAAGATAAACTTAACTTTGGCTCCAGAGATTTTGCCGATAACCGCGATTGCCATAGACCCGCATGATTCCGCAAAAATTTACGTTGCGGCGCAAAATCAGCTCTATATTTCGGATGACGGAGGTGTGACCTGGCGGGGCATCCAGATTTCTCCGTCTGGAGCGATCTCCTCCGTATTAATCAACCCAGTGAATACAAAAGAAATTTTTATCGGCAGCAGAAAATGATGGCTTACGATTTTAAAAAACTGCAGGAAAAATTAGATTCTTTGACTAAATATTTTGAATCCGATATATCTTCATTAAGAACCGGCAGAGCTTCCCCGGCACTGGTTGAAAGCATAAAGGTTGATGCTTACGGAGCTATAAACCCGCTAAAAAATATCGCATCCGTTATCGTTGAGGACGCAAAAACTCTTCTGGTCCAGCCTTGGGACAAAAGCCTCGTGGAAATTATTTCGAAAGCGATTGAGATGTCTAACATAGGCGCGCATCCGGTAGTTGCTAAAGATTCTATAAGAATTTCCCTTCCTTCGTTGACGGAAGAGAGGCGCAAGTCGCTGGCTAAAATTTTGAAGGAAAAAACGGAGGAAACTCGAATTTCGATTCGCAAAGTCCGCGATGAAGTATGGAAAGATATCCAGGAGAAAGAGAAGGCAAAAATTTTGTCTGAGGACGAAAAATTCCGCCTCAAGGAAGAAATGGAGAAAAAAATCAAGAACGGAAGCGACAGATTAGACGAAATCGCCGCGAAAAAAGAGAAGGAAATAATGGAATAGGGAATAATGCGGCAATTTATGAAACTATTCTATATATACGCTATAGCGCAAATAAGGGATAGTTATATTATTTAATTTTAAAGTGAGATCGGAATGATGCATCTGGTGAGATGGGGGCTTCGAGATAGAATACATTATCATGAATATCAAAAAAATTAATTATAAAATTGATTTCATCTCGGCATGGAAAGGGGAAGATAAAAACACTTTTTTGAAATTCCAGGAAACCTAATTTTTTTAATTTTCGGCGAAGAGCATCGCGCGTTTTTTTCTTTGGTTCGGGTATATCAAATAAAACAATACGCCATTTTTTATCCCATTTCTTTTTCGAGGGAAGATCTAATTTGGCAAAGTTATATTCTAGCGCCCGCGCGCGTCCGCGATTGGTAAGTTTTATTTTTTCAATCCCATTTGTTCCTATTATACTTTCAATATAATTATGAAGCTTAAATCTATGAAGTAGGGAAGTAAGCAGTTTACGGTCGACGGAAAACCAAATCTGATCTGCTTCTTTAAACAATTCAGCGCGAATTTTTCTACTACGCACAAACCCCAGCTGACTGCCGGTAGCCAATAATTCTAAAACCTGTTGCGCTAGCTTCCCATATCTAGCCATCGCTATAACTATACTATATCTACGCTATAGCGAAAATAGGGGATAGTTGAGAGTTAAAGCAGAGAAGTCTAACTAGAGCACATTCGCTTGGGCTTTTTTTATTGGGCGGAAGCGTTTATAATAGCCTAAT
>Ga0209343_10004312_pt1 | contig 17578 bp, 23 predicted proteins | sample RifCSPlowO2_02_FD_184026 | JGI IMG/M metagenome (GOLD analysis project Ga0209343, IMG submission 184026) | Groundwater microbial communities from Rifle, Colorado - Rifle CSP2_plank lowO2_0.2 (SPAdes) (version 2) | ecosystem: Environmental > Aquatic > Deep subsurface > Groundwater | place... | reverse complement strand
CGCGGCTACCGCCTGAGCGACGCCGCGGAGCACGTCACCACCATCTTCCTCAAAGGAGTCTCTGCCGATGGCGTTTGAGACGCTGCTGTTCGCGCGTGAGGAGAACTTCGCCGTCATCACCCTGAATCGCCCGCCCGCCAACGCGATCAACGAGAAGCTGGTCCACGAGCTGAACGACGCGCTCACCGCGGTCGAGGGCGACGACGCCGTGCGCTCGGTCATCATCACCGGGAGCGGCGACCGGATCTTCTGCGGAGGCGCCGATCTCGGCTCGGCGTTCAGCGGCGGCAGCGTGGACGTGTTCATCCGGTTCGGCAACTCGGTGATGCGGAAGATCGAGCGGTTCCCGAAGCCGGTCGTCGCCGCGCTCAACGGCCACGCGACCGGCGGCGGCTGCGAGATCGCGATGGCCTGCCACTTCCGCCTCATGAAGGAGAGCGCGCGGATCGGTCAGACCGAGTCGAACCTGGGCATCATCCCGGGCTACGGCGGCACCCAGCGCCTGCCCCGGCTCATCGGCCGGACGAAGGCGCTCGAGATGCTGATCCTCGGCAGCATGCTCACGGCGCCGGAGGCGCTGGCGCTCGGGCTCGTCAACCGGCTCTCGAAGGAGGGCGAGACGCTCGGCGATGCCAAGGCGCTCGCTCGCCAGCTCGGCACGCGCCCGCCGATCGCGACGCGGCTCCTCATCGAGGCCGTGGACGATGGACTCGAGGCGCCGATCGCCAAGGCGATCGAGGTCGAGGTGCGCGCGTTCCTCGAGACGCTCCGGACGGAGGACGCCGCCGAGGGCATCCAGGCGTTCTTCGCCAAGCGGCCCGCCGACTTCAAGGGGAGATGATCATGGACCTCGGGATCCGCGACCGCGTGGCGCTCGTGACGGGAGGCGCCCGGAGCCTCGGGAAGGCGGACGCCGTGACGCTCGCCGCCGAGGGCTGCAAGGTGGCCATCGTCGACCTCAACGCGGAGGGCGCCGAGGAGACGGCCGGGGAGATCGGCGCCGCGGGCGGTCGGGCCCGCGGCTACGCCTGCGACATCCGCGACTCGGCCCAGGTGCAGGACGCGGTGGCGCGCATCGAGCGCGACCTCGGGCCCGTGGACATCCTCGTGAACAACGCGGGCATGATCTACACGGTGGCGCAGCTCAAGGACATGCGCGACGAGGACTGGGAGCTGAACCTCGGCGTGAACCTGACCGGCACGTACAAGGCCACGAAGGCGGTCTTCCCCGGCATGCGGGAGCGCCGCTGGGGGCGGATCGTCTGCATGGCGTCGATCGCCGGGCTCATGGGCGGCTTCGGCCAGACCGCCTACGCGACGACGAAGGTGGGCCTGATCGGCTTCGCCAAGTCGGTCGCGCTCGAGGGTGCGCGTTACAACGTGACGTGCAACGCGGTGGCGCCGGGGATCATCGCGCCCAACGCCACGCTGTCGCCGCTCTACGAACGGATGGTGAAGCGCGTGGCGATGCAGAAGGAGGGTGAGCCCGAGGACGTGGCGAACGCGATCGCGTTCCTGTGCTCGGAGCGCGCCCGGTACATCACCGGTGCCGTGCTGACGGTCACCGGCGGGATGGACCTCTTCACGTTCTGAAAACAAGGAGGCAGACGATGCCCACGGTCAAGGAAACCTTCGAGGCGATGGCGGGTCGGTTCCGCGCGGACAAGGCCGCCGGCACCAGCGCGACGATCCAGTACGACGTGAGCGGAGACGGCGGCGGCACCTGGCACGCCGTGATCAAGGACGGCACCTGCACGGTCAGCGCGGGCGCCGGCACGAACCCGAACCTGACGCTCCAGGTCTCGGTGCAGGACTGGCTCGACATGGTCGGCGGCAAGCAGTCCGGCCAGATGCTCTTCATGTCCGGCAAGCTCAAGATCAAGGGCGACATGGGGCTCGCCATGAAGCTCGGGTCGCTCTTCTCGATGTAACGCGGCGCGCGAATTTCCCTCCCCCAGCCCCGCGGCCAATGCGATACTGGCCGCGGGGCAGCCAAATCCGACAAGGAGCGTGCGCGGGATGGGGCAGGAGCGCTTCGCCGACGTGGTCGAGCGGTTCACGAACGGGTACGCCGGAGCGGTCGCGGCCGCGGCGCAGGCCTCTCCGGAGACGGTCAAGCAGTGGCAGCAGGAGTTCGAGCGCAATTTCAAGCGGCTCCAGAACCTCCACGCGATGCTCACGAACCCGGTCCAGCCGCAGACCGGACAGACGCCGCGCGAGGTGGTCTACAAGAAGAACAAGTCGCGCCTCTACCGGTACGCGTCGGCGCGGACGCACAGGACCCCGCTCCTGTTCGTGCCGAACCTCGGCATCAGCCGCCCGTACATCTTCGACCTGCTCCCGAACGGCAGCTTCATCGAGTACATGACCCACCAGGGCTTCGACTTTTACCTGCTCGACTGGGGCGTGTTCGGCCCCGAGGACGACGACCTCACGGTCGAGCACTGCGTGACGCGGATCCTGCCGCGGATGACGCGCGAGGTGCTGGAAAGCTCGGGCGCCCCCGACCTGACCGTCCTCGGCTACTGCATGGGCGCGCCCGTGGCCGCCTCGTTCGTCGCCTCGCACCCCGAGGTCCCGGTGCGAAACTTCATCAACATGGCCGGGCCGATCGACTTCAGCAAGGTGGGCCTCTTCGGTCTCTGGCTCTCGAAGGACCGCTTCAACGTGGACCGCTTCGTGGACACGCTCGGTTCGATCCCGGCCGACCTGGTCAAAGCGGGCTTCAAGCTCATCAAGCCGACGATGGATCTCTCGACGAACCTGAACCTCTGGTGGAACCTCTGGAACGACACGTACGTGGAGAGCTTCCAGGCGCTCAACAAGTGGGCGAACGAGTACGTGGCGTTCCCGGGCGAGTTCTTCCGCCAGTGGGTGCGGGACTACTACCAGGAGAACAAGCTCTACCGCGGCGAGCTCGTGATGGGCGGCCGCCGGGTGGACCTCCGGAGCATCACGTGCCCCGTGTTCGTCGTCGGCGCCAAGGAGGACTACATCGCGCCCCCCGAGTGCGTCCGGGCGCTCATGGACGCCGTCGGCAGCCGCGACAAGGAGTACGTCGAGCTGCCGGGCGGACACATCTCGCTCATCGCCGGGCGGGGCGCGGCCGCCCACTGCTGGCCGAAGGTGTCCAGCTGGCTCGGCCCCCGTTCCTGAAATCCCGTCGAAAATCGTTGACGCGAAGCGTCAGCGGGGAATAGGATGCGCGTGATGGCGGACCAGCCGGCGGCGACCCAGCTCTTCGATATCTGGAAGCGCCAGCTCGAGGAGAGCACGCAGGCCTGGACGCGGCTGCTCGGGCAGCAGACGCCTCAGGCACCGCCGCTCGACCCGGCGGCGTTCTGGCGGCCGGTGCTCAACCAGGGGCTCGAGACCTGGGCCCGGATGTTCGCCCAGACGCCGGCCAGCCCGGAGATGCTCACCCAGTGGAAGCAGTTCCTCGACCAGTGGATCGACGCGTGGTCGCGCGCGCTCGGGCAGACGATGGGCACCGAGCAGTTCGCCAAGCTCATCAACCAGCAGCTCGACGCGATGCTGGCCGCGCAGGCGCCGGGCAGGAAGATGTTCGACCAGCAGGTCGAGCAGATGCTCCAGACGTTCAACCTGCCCTCGCGGGCCCAGCTCACGGGGGTCGCCAAGCAGATCGTCGAGCTGGAGGATCGCATCGAGCGGCTCGAGGACAAGCTCGGCGCGGTGCTGCGCCGACTGGAGGCCCGGGAGCCCAGATGATCGGCAAGACCATCGCGGAGCTCGCGCCCGGCGACCACGCCGAGATCGTGCGGAGGGTGGGGGCCGGGGAGATCGGCAGCTTCGTGGATGCGGTCGGCGATCACAACCCCGTCCACAGCGACCCGCGCTACGCCGCGACGACACCGTTCAAGGAGCCGATCGCCCCGGGCATCTTCACCGCGGGGCTGATCTCGGCGGTCATCGGCACGCGCCTGCCGGGCCCGGGCGCGATCTACCTCTCGCAGACCCTCAAGTTCACGAAGCCCGTGATGGCGGGCGACACGATCACCGCACGCGTCGAGGTCCTCGAGGTCATCCGCGAGCGGAACCGCATGCGCCTGCAGACCATCTGCACGAACCAGCGGGGCGAGGAAGTGCTCTCGGGCGAGGCGTGGGTGATGCCGTCGCCCGCGCACATCGTCTACGAGGAGCGGGAGCGGGCCGTGACGGAACCGGCGTTCGCGACGTTCGCGCTCCAGCCGTGGCGCTGGGCGACCCAGGCGATGTCGCTCTGGGCCGACCTCCTCACATCAGCAGCCCGCCGTTGATCGAGATCTCCGCGCCGGTGATGTAGTCGCCGTCGGCGGAGACGAGGTACACGACGGCCCGCGCGACCTCCGCCGCCGTGCCGAAGCGCCGCAGCGGAATCTGGTCGAGCAGCTTGTTGCGGACGCGCTCCGGAATGCCCTGGACCATCTCGGTCTCGATGAACCCCGGCGCGAGCGCGTTGACCGTGACGCCCTTGCCGGCCAGCTCCTTGGCGAGCGACTTCGTGAACGCCGCCACGCCCGCCTTGGACGCCGCGTAGTTCGCCTGGCCGAAGTTGCCGATCTGGCCGATGACCGAGGTGATGTTGACGACGCGCCCGTAGGTCTGCTTGAGCATCTGGTCGATGAAGACCTTGGTGCAGTTGAAGACGCCGTCGAGGTTGATCGCGAGGACCTTGCGCCACGACGCGTGGTCCATCTTCACGAACGTCTTGTCCGAGTTGATCCCGGCGTTGTTGACGAGGACGTCGAGGTGGCCGAACTCGCCGAGGACTTCCTGCGCCATGCGGAAGGTGTCCGGGTAGTCGGCGACGTCGGCCTGGGCCAGGAGGGCGCGCCGGCCCAGCGCGCGGATCCGCTCGGCGACTTCCTTGGCGGCGTGCTCGCTGGAGACGTAGTTGACCGCGACGTCGGCGCCTTCCTCGGCGAGCGCGATGGCGATCGCGCGGCCGATCCCGCGCGAGGCTCCCGTGACGAGCGCCGTCCGGCCCTCGAGCTTCATGGCGATTGCCTCCCCGGTGACGTCTGGGTCAGTCTAGCACGCCGGGTCCCGGGCCCTTGACGCGGGGTGTTACGCCCGTCATCATTGGCGTACCGGGTCTTCCCGGCCGAGGAGCGTCATGGCTTACGTCATCAAGCGGTACTCGAACCGGAAGCTCTACGACACGCAGGAGAGCCGGTACGTCACCCTCGAGGAGATCGAGGAGATGATCCGGGGCGGCAAGGAGATCTCGGTCGTGGACGCGACCTCCGGCGAGGACCTCACCGCGGTGACGCTCACGCAGATCATCCTGGAGAACGAGCGCAGCCGGCGCGCCACGCTGCCGACGGCGTTCCTGCACCAGCTCATCAAGCACGGGGAGGCATGGCAGGACTTCGTCACGCGGTCGATGCGCTCGAGCCTCGAGGGCATCGTGTCGAACCAGCGCGAGGTGGAGCGGGTCTTCCAGGACTGGGCGTCGCGCGCGGGGTGGGGCGCCGTGGTGCCCGGCGCCGCCCCGGCCCGCCCCGAGGGCAAGCGGGACGGCACCGAGCAGGAGGCCGAGCGCCTGCGGGAAGAGGTCTCGACGCTCCGCGAGCGGCTCCGCGCGCTGGAGGAGCGGCTCGAGAAGCGTCGAGCTCAGGCCAAGTAGCTCAGTTCTTCGAGTAGACGTCCTTCATCTTCGACGCCACGCCCGTGCACGTTTCCTGGATCCCCTTGCCGGCCTGCTCGGCCGAGGTCTGCAGCCGCTCCGCCGACCGGGTCCAGGCCTGCATCTGCACCTCGAAGAGCTTGAACACGTTCTGGGGCTCGCGGAGCGCCTCGATCGCGCTCTGCTGCAGCTCGCCGTAGAGCCGCACGCTCTCCTTCGCCGCGGCCGTGCTGAACTCGACCATCTGGCTCAGCACCCGCTGGTTGGCGTCGGCCCACACCGTCATCGTCTCCACGGCCTTCTCCTGCGTCTTCTTCTCGTCGATCATCGGAATCTCCTCCTGCTTGCGTCGGGTCGCTCTGGCTCTCGCCATGCGTTTCTTCTCCATGGGGTGACCATAACGCGGCGCGTTATAGGAAGTCAAGCGATTTTCTGCATTGCGTCATGGCCCGTGTGCTAGCCTCGGCATCCCTTTAAGATCGGAGAGTTAGGGGGAGGCCCATGGCTATCGACACCCTGGCGCGGCTCTTCTGGGACCGGGTCGAGCGGAGCGGCGACCGGCCGGCGCAGCAGTTCAAGCAGGGCGGCGTGTGGAAGACGCTCACCTGGCGCGAGGTGGGCGACGTCGTGCGCGAGGTGGCGCTCGGCCTGTGCGCGCTGGGGCGGGGCAAGGGCGACACCGTGGCGCTCCTTTCGGGGAGCCGTCCCGAGTGGGTGCAGGCCGACTTCGCCATCTTCAGCGCGGGCTGCGTGACCGTGCCCGTCTATCCGACGTACCCGCCCGACCTCATCGCCTACGTCGTCAACGACTCCGGGGCGCGGACGATCATCGTCGAGGACCCGGCGCAGCTCGCCAAGGTCCTCGAGGCGCAGGGGGAGATCCCGGCGCTCGAGCACATCATCGTGATGAGCGGGTACGACGCGCCGCAGCCGCCCAAGAAGGTCATGACGTGGGCGACGCTCCGGCGGACGGGGCGGGAGAGCGAGGCCGCGCACAGGTCGACGCTCGCCGACCGCGTCGCCTCCACGCGGCCCGAGGACCTCGCGACGATCGTCTACACCTCGGGGACGACGGGGCCCCCGAAGGGCGTCATGCAGACCCACGCCAACCACATCGCCGCGGTGAACGCCTCGCGGCAGGCCACGCCGGTCGAGGAGGGCTGGGTGCACCTGCTCTTCCTGCCGCTCGCCCACTCGTTCGCGCGGCTCGAGGCGTTCCTGGGCGTGGCGCACGGGCTCACGACCGCCTTCGCCGAGAACCTCGACAAGGTCGCCGAGAACCTCCGCGAGACGCGGCCCCACTTCATCTGCAGCGTGCCGCGGGTGTTCGAGAAGGTCTACGCGAAGATCCTGGCCGGCGTCGAGGCGGGCTCGCCGGTCAAGCAGAAGATCTTCCACTGGGCCGTCGCGGTCGGGCGCGACGTGAGCCGCCACCAGCAGCGCGGCCAGCCGGTGCCCGCGGGACTCGAGATGAAGCGCAAGATCGCGCACAAGCTCGTGTTCGGGAAGCTCCACGCCGCGCTCGGCGGGCGGCTCGAGTTCGCCGTGTCGGGCGGCGCGCCGCTCGCGCGCGACATCGCCGAGTTCTTCCACGCCGCCGGCATCCTGCTCCTGGAGGGCTACGGGCTCACGGAGACGTGCCCCGCGCTCACGTTCAACCGGCGCGACCACTACAAGTTCGGCTCGGTCGGGCAGGCGCTGCCCGGCGTGGAGCTCCGGATCGCGCCGGACGGCGAGATCGTGGCGCGCGGGCCCAACATCGCCACGCGCGGGTACTACAAGCAGGCGCAGGCCACCAGCGACGTCTTCGAGCCCGACGGCTGGTTCCACACGGGCGACATCGGCGCCATCGACCAGGACGGCTTCCTCACCATCACCGACCGGAAGAAGGATCTGATCGTCACGGCCGGCGGCATGAACATCGCGCCCCAGAACATCGAGAACCTCCTGAAGGCCGACCCGTTCATCAGCCAGGTCATGGTCTGGGGCGACCGGCGGCCGTACCCGGTGGCGCTCATCACCGTGAACCCGGAGGAGCTGGAAAAGTTCGCGCGCCAGCAGGGGCTCCTGGCGAGTGACGCGGCGGTGCTCGTCAAGCACCCGAAGCTCGTCGAGCGCGTCGGGCGGACGGTGGAGGAGAAGAACACCCATCTGCAGTCCTACGCGAAGATCAAGAAGTTCGCCGTGCTGCCGGGCGACTTCACGCTGGACGGCGGCGAGCTGACGCCGACGCTCAAGGTGAAGCGCAAGGTCGTCTCGCAGAAGTACATGGACGTCATCGAGGAGCTCTACCGCTGACGCCGGAGTATCCGTTCGGGGACTGTTCGAGGCGTGGGGGCTCGTGTATCGCCGATCTCGGGCCATGACGACCGACGAGTACGGCCAGCTCATCCAATTCTTGGGCCAGCAGTTCGCGCAGGTCGATGCGCGCTTCGCTCGCGTCGAAGGCGAATTTCGGCGCATCGACGGCAAAGTGGAACGCCTCAACGAGCAGGTCGCGGGCCTGCGAGGTGAATTCGACCAGTTCCGCGTCGAGGTCAGAGCCGAGTTCGTCGGGGTCCGTGACCTGATCCGGCTTTCGCACGCCGGCCTGGATCGGCGGGTGCGCAGGCTCGAGGAAGGCCGCTGAGTCTCGACGGCAAGGTCGCGGTCGTCACGGGGGCGAGCCGCGGGCTCGGGCGGGCGATCGCGCTCGCGCTGGCCGAGGCCGGCGCCGACGTGGTCCTGGCCGCGCGCTCCAAACCCGATCTCGAGGAGACCGCGCGCCTGGCGCGCGCCGCGGGCCGCCGGGCGCTGGTGGTGCCCACCGACGTCGCGCGCTACGCGGAGGTCGAGGCGCTCATGGCGCGCGCGGTGGGCGAGCTCGGGCGGCTCGACGTCGTCGTCAACAACTCGGGCGTCGCCAGGGTCGTGCCGCTCGCCGAGGCGACTCCGGACGACTGGCGCTTCATGCTGGACGTCAACCTCACGGGCGTCTTCAACGGCTGCCGCGCCGCCGGCCCGCACCTGATCGCCCAGCGGGCGGGCAAGGTGATCAACCTGGCCTCGGTCGTGGGGCAGGTGGGGCTGCCCGGCTACACCCTCTACGCCGCCACGAAGGGCGGCGTCATCGCGCTGACGCGGTCGCTCGGCGTCGAGTGGGCCCGCCACAACGTGCAGGTCAATGCGATCGCCCCGGGCTGGTTCGTCACGGACATGAACGAGGCGGCCTTCGGCGAGCCCAAGCTCGCCGAGCGCCTCCTGCGGGACGTGCCCGCACGGCGCACGGGTCGGCTCGAGGAGATCGGTCCGCTGGCGGTCTACCTGGCGTCGGCGGCGTCGGACTTCATGACGGGCCAGACGCTCTTCCTGGACGGCGGTCACTCGGCGGCATAGCGCCGCCGCCGAGTGGCGCGCAGGTCAGCCTACGGGCAGGGCGGGGACGCGCAGCTGGGCTGCCTTTCAAGAATGGTCGCCGGGTGCACAAGATCCCGACCGACGCTTCCCGTGGCCGGTGGCGTCAGGATCGGCGAGGGCGGCCCCACCACCACGGCGGGCAGGCCGAAGAGCTGGGCCAGAATCGCCTCGATCTGCGCCGCCGACACGATCAGCACGCCGGCCGCCGTGAGCTGGCCCGAGCCCGCCGTCGCCTGGTTCACCGCCGTCTGGATCTGCTGCTGGGCGGCCGGCGAGAGGCTCGACACGGGCGTGGGCGAGGACGTCGGCTGATTGCCCTGGACCGTCACGAACGAGTGGCCCGTGAAGGTCTGCGACGTGTTCGTGGCGAAGTTGAAGAACGTGACCCGCGCGGACGCCGGGTCCTCGCCGGGCGACGGGAACGAGAACACCACCGCCTGCTGCGTGTCGGGGTTGTAGAACACGACGGGGATCGTGCCCCTCACCGCGGCGACGCCCACGGGCGTCGAGATGGCGAAGTTCGAGTCGCGCGCGCGCACGAGCTGCACCGCGGCGCGAGCGACCTGGGCGCGGACCTTGCCGACCACCAGGTGGAACATCGCCGTCCGCTCGCGCGTCTGCGCGTCGTACTCGAGCTTCGTGACCGCGAAGCGGGTGTTCTCGGCGACGAGGATCGTGCTGCCGTCGGGCAACGCCAGGTCGGCCGACGCGCCGGCCATGGCGCGGATCTGGTCGCCCTCGGCCAGGCGCGTGCCGGGGCCCGCCGCCGCCCACTGCGCCTGCCCCTGGCGCAGCGCCTCGACGCGGCCGGTGGCGCGCACCACCTCGGCGCTGGCCTGGCGCATCTGCGCCTCGGCCGCGGAGGCGAGCAGCGTGAGCGCCGCGAGCACGGCACCGCAGAACGAAAGCGACCTCAGAGTGCGCATGTCTCCCTCGTCAGGCTAGAAGCTCAGGGTGACCTTGCCGGCGACGACGTTGTTCGTGTAGTCGAACTCGCTGAAGTTCGAGTCGCGCTTGGTCCACGCCCAGTCCAGCCCCACCCCGAGCCAGCGCTGGATCTGGTAGTCGACGCCGAGCCCGAAGCCGACCAGATCGTCCGTCCGCCAGTCGACCTGGCTGTTGACCTTCGCCGCCTTGTCCGGGTAGTCGTTGGTCCCGCCGTACACCCGGCCGAGGAACGTGATCTTCGAGTTGATCTTGTGCTCCGCGGCCAGCGTCACGATCGTCGACAGGTACCAGAAGTTGGTCGCGAACACGGACTCCTGCGGGCCCCGGTCGACGAGCAGGCTCACCTTGGTCCGCTGGAGGGGCTGCCAGACGACGTCGCCGTTGGCCACGAAGCCGTGGTAATCGGTGTGGCGGCTCGCGTCTGCCTCGCGGCTCTCGTAGCCCAGGCGCAGCGTCGAGGTGAGCATGGCCGTGAGGTAGCCCCGCACCCCGCCCAGCACCAGCCAGCGCGTCACGTCGCGTTCCGAGGCGGTGTCGAAGTCCTTCTCGCCGTAGGAGACGTTCAGCAGCACATCCGTCTTGGGCTGCACCCGGTAGAAGCCCGTGAGCCCGACCAGGTGCTCGTCGCGATCGAGCTGGTTGACGCGCGACTCGAAGTCGACGTGGGTCCAGGCGTAGTCGACGCCGAGCGCGTAGCGCTGGGCGAACCCGTACTCGATGCCCGGCGCCAGGACGTTGGTGGACGAGTCGATGCGGCCCGTCAGCTCGGTGCCCGGCGGCTGGCTCGTGAACGCGAAATCCTCCTTGAGGCCCGCCTTGAGCCCGCCGGGGAAGTCGAGCTTCAGGTTGCCGAGGACGAAGTAGTGCTCCGTGTCCTGCTCGTCGCGGTCGAAGTAGCGCAGGATCTCGGCCCGCGCGCCGAAGTCGAGGCGGTGCGAGCCGAAGGGCAGGGCCAGCACGAAGCCCGGGATCGACTTGGAGATGACGTCGTCCTGCTGGCGGCTCGGCGTCTGGAAGACGTTGGACTCGTACTCCACCCGCTCCGTGAAGAACGGCGTGAAGGTGAACCCCGGGAGATTCAGGTCCGGCCAGACCGCGTTCAGATCGACGGCGGCCACCGGCCGGGCCAGCGAGAAGAAGAGCCCGAGCACGGCGGCTGCGGCGGTGATGCGCTTCGCGGCGCTCCGTGTGATCGTCACGCGACACCTGCCCCTTTAGTTCACGCGGCTCATGGCTTCACCCAAGTGCCGGCCCGACCGCGGACCGGACGCGTTCACGTGCGCCGATTATATTTCGTCAAGGATTTCAACCACAAGCCTTATATCCCGCGCCCTAAGCTATTGGAATACAAAGCTTGCTCCCGCCCGGGGCGGTCGAGTACAGTGTGCGGCACATGAAAGCCGCCGTCCTGCACGGGCCCCGCGACCTGCGGGTCGAGCGCGCCCTCCCGCCCGCGATCGGCGCGGAGGAGGTGCTGGTGCGCGTGCGCGCCGCCGGTCTCTGCGGCACCGACTACCGGATCTGGAGCGGCGCCAGGCCGGTCGCGTACCCGCGCGTGATGGGCCACGAGCTGGTCGGCAGCGTGGAGACGGTGGGCCGCGACGTCGGGCGGCTCCGGGTCGGCGACCGCGTCGTCGTCGAGCCCAACTACTCCTGCGGCCAGTGCGCGCTCTGTCGCGAGGGCAACCGCAACCTGTGCCTGGCCCGCACCGCCGTCGGCATCGACGTCGATGGCGGCTTCGCCGAGCTGGTGCGGCTGCCGTCCCGCTGCTGCTGGCCCGCGCCCGCGGACGTCGCCGACGAGGACCTGCTGGTGACCGAGCCGCTCGCCGTCGTCGTGCGCGCCGTGAACCGCGGCGCGCCCCGGCAGGGCGAGAGCGCCGCCGTGGTCGGCGCCGGGACGCTCGGGCTGCTCGCGCTCCAGGTGCTGCGGGCGCGCGGCGCGCGCGTGCTGGTGGTGAGCCGGAGCCGCCGCCGCTTCGACCTGGCGCGGGCGCTCGGGGCCGAGGAGACGTTTGCGGTCTCGGACGGCGCCCTCGACGCCGCGGCGTGCCGCTTCTCGGCGCGCGAGGGCGTCGACCTCGTCGTCGAGACCGCCGGCAGCGCCCAGGCCGTCGCCCACGCGCTCGAGATGGTCCGGCCGGGCGGCCGCGTCGTCCTGACCGGGCTGCCCCACGAGCCGACGCCCGTCGCGTTCTTCTCCGTGGTGCGGCGCGAGGTGACCATCGTCGGCTCGATGATCTACCAGGACGAGTTCCCCGAGGCGCTCCGCCTGGTGGCCGAGGGCCGGGTGCGCACGCGGCCCCTCGTCACGCACCGCTTCGCGCTCGAGGCGATCGCCGAGGCGTTCGTGGCGCACGCCGACGCGTCGTCCATCAAAGTGGCGCTGGAGATCTGATGCCGTACGCCATCATCAACAAGATCCGGATGCACTACGAGGTGAGCGGGGAGGGCGCGCCGCTGCTCCTGATCAACGGCCTCTCGGCGCCGGCGGCCAACTTCGCCCCGCAGGTGAGGGCCTTCGCCCCGCACTTCAAGGTCGTGACCTTCGACAACCGCGGTGTCGGAGAAAGCGATCTCCCGCCCGAGGCCGTTTACGCCACGGCCCAGATGGCGGACGATGCCGCAGCGCTCCTGCGACACCTCAAGATCGCGCGCGCCCACGTGCTCGGCACCTCCATGGGGGGCACGATCGCGCAGGAGCTGGCCCTGCGCCACCCGAGGCTCGTGCGCTCGCTCGTGCTCGCGTGCACCTGGACCGAGGGCGACGCGCGCTTCCTGCAGACGCTCGAGGCGTGGGTGGCGCTCGCCTACCGGGTGCCCGTCGAGGAGCGGTACCGCCACGTGCTGTACCCCTGGATCTTCTCGCCCGAGTTCCTCGGGCAGAAGGAAGCCGTCGAGCAGGTGTTCCAGCGGACGATGGCCTATCCCCACCAGACGAAAGCCGAGGCCATCGAGCGCCAGGCCCGCGGCATCGTGGCCTGGAACGGCACGCGCACCAAGCGGGTGCGCGGGATCCGCGTGCCGACGCTGGTACTGGTCGGCCGCGACGACATCCTGACGCCGCCCGCGTTCTCGAAGGCGCTCGCGAAGGCCATCGGCCGCCGCGCGCGGCTCGGCGTCCTGCCCGGCGGCCACGGGTTCTTCGTCGAGCAGGCCGATCTCTTCAACCGCACGGTGCTGCGCTTCCTCGAGGCCGTCCGGTCGAAGTGAGGCGGTGCCCGATGCGCACGGCAGTCATCCAGGACCTCGACGCGCTCCGCGCGCGGCTCGCGCCGCACCTGCGCCGGGCGATCCGCGCCATCGTCTTCGGCTCCGTGGCTCGCGGCGAGGCCGACGAGTGGAGCGACCTCGACCTGCTGATCGTCGCCGACACGGCGCGCCCATTCCTCGAGCGCTGGCGGGACTTCGCCGGGCTCTACGACGTGTGGCCGCGGCTCGACCTGCTGGTGTACACCCCGGAAGAGCTGGAGAACCTGCGCGCCGAGGGCCGCTGCTTCATCGAGCAGGTCCTGGCCGAGGGCGTGGTGGTCCATGAAGCCGCATCCACGAGCTGAGGCCGAGCGCTGGCTGGCCCAGGCCCGGAGCGACCTTGGCTTCGCCGAGGTCGGCCTCGGCGCCGGCTACGCCGCCCAGGCCTGCTTCATGTGCCAGCAGGCGGCGGAGAAGGCGTGCAAAGCCGTGCACTATCTGGGCGGCGCCCGGTTCGTCTTCGGCCACTCGGTGGTGGAATTGCTGGCGCCGCTGTGCACCGGTCATCCGGCGCTCGCGGGGCTGGTGGACGCCGCGCGCCAGCTCGACCAGTACTACGTGCCGACCCGGTATCCCAATGGGCTTCCGGGCGGCGTACCAGCGGACGTCTTCACGCGCAGCCAGGCCGAAGAGGCCGTGGCGCTCGCGCGGCGCTTCGTCGACGCCGCAGCCGCGCTCGTCGGCGGCGCCTGACGGCGCTTGCGGAGCATCCCTCCGCTAGCGTGCGATCTCCTCGGGGATTCTGCGGGTCTTTTGAACTGAAGCCGCGGCAGGGGAATGCACTGTAACCCGGTGCATGTCACCGTCCTCAGCCGAGCCTGGCGGGATCGAAGGCGGCCGCGAAGGGGTTCACGAAGCGCACGCCGTCCAGCACGCGACCGTCCGCGAAGTCCTCCGTGAGGATCGTCGCAATCTGGTTGAGCCGCGCCGTGGCCCAGAGCTGGGCGTCCCAGTAGCCGAGCCGATGCTGCGCCACTCCGCGGGCCGCCTCGAACACGATGAACGGCGTGACGAGCAGGACGGGCCACGTCGCGGCCAGCGCCACCGCCTGGTGCACCGCCTCGCCGGGGGTGAGCCGCGGGCGGAGCCTCGTCGTGGTGACGGCGCAGAACTCGCCGAGCACCTGGGTGGAAATCCTGCCCTGGCCGACCGCGACCAGGCGCCGCAGCACGGCCAGGGCCCGGCGCTGCTTCGCGCGCTCCCTCGGGTCGTACGCGTACACGAGGACGTTCGTGTCGAGGAGCACGTCAGCGGTCATAGAGCGCAGCGCGTGTCCACGTCCGCTTGCGCTGGCGGAGCCTGCCGGTCCGGCGGCGCTCGATGAAGCGCTCGACCCGTTTCCAGGCCTCGGGGTCGGGCACCTGCGGCGCCGTGCGCGGGAGGCCGCGGTCGATCGCCTGGCGGATGAGGTCGGCCTCCGTGACGCGGTACTTCTGTGCCCGCTCCTTGAGCAGGCGCTCCTGACGCGGCTCGATGTAGACCTGCTTGCGGATCATCTCGCGCATACATCGTAATATACATCGCGAGGCGACCGGCGAATTCGGGGACTCGGCGCTTGACACGGCCGGCCTGCGCTGCCACCCTTGCGGCCACGACGGGGGTGCAGGCCATCAAGACGATCGGCGCCATCACCATCGGGCAAGCCCCGCGCGACGACATCGTGCCCGAGATGGAGAAGCTGCTGGGCCCGGGGGTCCGCGTCGTGCAGGCGGGCGCGCTCGACGGACTGACGGGCGCGGAGATCGCCGCGCTGGCGCCGGCGACCAGCCAGGACGCGCTCATCACCCGGCTCCGTGACGGTAGTCACGTCGTCGTCGCCAAGCCCGCCATCCACGCACGACTCCAGACGTGCCTCGACCGGCTCCAGGACGACGTCGAGGCGTTCGTCGTCCTGTGCACCGGCGCCTTCGCCCCGTTCCGGAGCCGCCGCCCCGTGCTCCTGCCCGACCGCGTGCTGGCAGCGACCGTCCAGGCGGTGTTCGAGGGCGGCCGGCTCGGCGTGATCGTGCCGATCCCGCAGCAGCGCGACGGCGCGGCCCGGCGCTGGGCGTCCACCGACCCCGACGTCGCCGTCGGCGTCGCCTCGCCCTACGGGGATCCGGGCGCGACGGTGAAGGCGGCCGAGGAGCTGCGGCGCGCCGGCGTCACGCTCGTCGTCATGTCGTGCGCCGGTTTCACGCCGGCCATGAAGACCGTCGTGCGCGACGTGACCGGCGCCCCGGTGCTGCTCCCGATCGCGCTCATCGCGCGGCTGCTCGCCGAGCTGACCTGAGCGGCCGGGCCGTGTCCTCGCCCTTCCCGTTTCCGCTCGTCACCATCGAGGGGGACGCGCGCGCGCGCGGCCGGCAGTACGGCCGCCAGGCCGCCGAGCGGATCGAGACGAGCCTCGCGATCTACATGGCGGCCTGGGCCGCGGGCGACGCCGCCGGGCGCGAGGCCGTCCTCGAGCGCGCGCGGCGCTTCACCCCGGTCATCGGCGACCGGTTCCCGGCGCTGCTCGAGGAGCTGCGCGGGATCGCCGAGGGCTGCGCGCGGCCGCTCGAGGAGATCGTCGCCCTGAACGCGCGCACCGAGCTGCTCTACGAGAGCGACGAGGGCTGCACGAGCGCCGTGATCCTGCCCGAGCTGACCGACGGCCGCACGCTCATCGGGCAGAACTGGGACTGGCGCCCGGCCTGCCGCGACTCCGCGATCCTCCTGCGCGTCCGGCCGGACCGCGGGCCTGCGCTGCTGACGTTCGTGGAGGCCGGGATGCTCGCCCGCAGCGGGATGTCGAGCGCCGGCATCGGGCTGTGCGGCAATTTTCTCCAGTCCGACCTCGACCACAAGCAGCGCGGCGTGCCCATCCCGGTGCTGCGCCGGGCGATCCTCATGGCGCCGACGCTCCCGGCGGCGGTGGGCGAGGTGCTGCGCTCGCCGCGGGCCTTCTCGTCGAACCACCTGCTGGCCCACCGGGACGGCGAGGCGATCGACCTCGAGTCCTCGCCGGGCGAGGTCTTCACGCTCTTCGCCGACGGCGGCCTGCTCGTCCACTCGAACCACTTCAAGGCCGCCGGCGGCCACCTGCGCGACACCGGGCTGGCGCGCTATCCGGACAGCCTCTTCCGCGACCGGCGCCTGCGGCGGCACCTGGCCGGGGCGCCGCGCCCGCTCGGCGCCGACGATCTGAAAGCCGGGCTGCGCGACCACTTCGGCCTGCCCGACGCCGTCTGCCGCCACCGGGCGCCGCGCCCCGACGGCACGGAGATCGAGACCGTCGCCTCGGTCGTGATGGACCTCGGCGCCGGCGAGCTGTGGCTCTGCCCGGGGCCCGTCTGCGGCAACGAGTACCGCCGCTTCACGCTCGACGGATGATCGGCGTCGACGTCATCGGCCAGTCGCTCCTGTCCGGCCTCTTCATGGGCAGCGTCTACGCGCTGATCGCCATCGGGTTCACCCTCGTGTTCGGCGTCACCGACATCGTCAACTTCGCCCACGGCCACCTGGTCATGGGGGCGATGTTCGTCACCTACATCCTCTTCAAGGTCGCGGGGATCGACCCGTACGTCTCGCTGGTGATCGTGCTGCCGCTCTTCTTCGGCCTCGGCGCCCTGCTCTACAAGGTGGTGATCCAGGGCATCGTGGAGGCGCCGCACTCGGCCCACATGATGGTGACGCTCGGGCTGCTGCTCTTCCTGGAGAACCTGGCCAACCTGTTCTTCGGCGGCGACCTCCGGGGCGTCACCACGTCCTACACGACGTCGTCGCTCCTGCTCGGCCCGGTGGCGGTGCCGCTGGCGCGCGCCGGCGCGGCGGGCGTGAGCCTGGCCGCCGTGCTCGTGCTGGCCCTGTTCCTGCGCCGGACCTCGCTCGGCAAGGCGATCCGGGCCGCCGCCAACAACCGGGAGGGCGCCGCGCTGGTCGGCATCGACGTGGGCCGCGTCTATCTCATCGCCTTCTCGCTCGGCACCATGGCCGCCGCGCTGGCGGGGGCGGTCATCGTGCCGTTCTCGCTGGTCAGCCCCTTCGTGGGCCACGACTTCATCCTGAAGGCCTTCGTCATCGCGGTGCTCGGGGGCCTCGGGAGCGTGACCGGGGCGCTCGTGGGGGGGCTGCTCATCGGCCTGGTGGAGGCGCTCTCGAGCCTGTGGATCTCGGCTTCGCTCGGCAACGCCATCGTCTTCGGCATCCTGATCGTCGTCCTGCTCTACCGTCCCTGGGGGATCCTTGGGCAGGCCCGCGTCTAAGCTCGGCGCCGGCGTCGCCGTCCTCGCCCTGGCCGCCGCGGTGCCGCTGGTGGCCGGCTCGCACCTGCTGACCGCGCTGATCGTCGCGCTGCACGCCACCTACATGGCCCTCGCCTGGAACATCGCC
>Ga0209343_10004310_pt1 | contig 17584 bp, 19 predicted proteins | sample RifCSPlowO2_02_FD_184026 | JGI IMG/M metagenome (GOLD analysis project Ga0209343, IMG submission 184026) | Groundwater microbial communities from Rifle, Colorado - Rifle CSP2_plank lowO2_0.2 (SPAdes) (version 2) | ecosystem: Environmental > Aquatic > Deep subsurface > Groundwater | place... | reverse complement strand
CATGCGGGAAGTGTAGGCAGATTGCGTATATTTGAGCAAGCATGGAAGGGCGGGAAGGGTGCCACCGCCTGATGCCGATTGCTTGTAGTGAGTGCAATCCGAAGACGACGAATAACCCACTGACCACCTGACACCATCGATAGCCTTGACCCTTGTGTCGGCTGGCGCCCGGTTGTGATGGGTATCGCTGCGCTCATCCTACGCGGCCCGACGGACCGCCGCCCGCACCATCCTACGATTTGGTTTGCGCCGGATTTGATGATGCCGTTGCGTAGTCGCTGGTGGGTGGACGCTGGAGCGTCGAGGGCTGCATTGCCAAGCGGAGCGTGGGAACGATCAATAACGATCAAAGTTCTGCACACCCTCAGCGCCGGCATGACCATTCTCGGTGGTATTCCACTGCCTCTGCTCTCGCTGAGCGCATTCACTCTAATCATCGCTATTCTTTTCTTGATTCGCCGGAGACCCGCTCATGAGAAGACGCATCGTTGTGCTCGGCATCAGCATCATCACTGCATTTGGCTTTGCTGCTGCATTTGTCTATCAGCAATTTTCTGCGGAAGGGGAAAGTGTTCTTCCTCCACCGGACCCCAATGCCCTTGTTCGTGCTCACTCGCCAGTCATTGGCCCCGCGAATGCGCCAGTGACCATTGTCGAGTTCTTCGACCCGTCCTGTGGGGCATGCCGCGCCTTGCACCCAATCGTCAAGCAGATCATGGCGAAACACCTGGGGGATGTACGTTTGGTGATCCGCTATGTGCTGTTCCACAAGGCTTCTGACGAAGCGGCAAGAATTCTTGAAACTGCGCATGGGCAGGGGCTTTTCGAGCCGGTGCTGGAGGCGATTCTAGAGGCTCAAGCAGAATGGCATGCTGACCCGAAAGCCCAGAAGGCTTGGGAAGCTGCCGGCGCTGCGGGTTTGGATGTGGAGAAAGCCCGTCAGGCGAGTAGGTCGCCTGAGGTTGACGCGGTGCTAAGCAAGGACATGGCCGATGTGAAAACTTTCGGGGTTCGTAGGACGCCCACGTTATTCGTCAATGGGAAGCCCCTCACGAAGCTCGGAGCAGAGCCGCTGCAGGAGCTTGTACAAAGCGAAATAGATCGAGCGGCACAATAAGACAAGACTGAACGGTGCACTCGGGAATGTTTCACGGCCCCTTCGAGGCCGTGAGTGGTCGGTTCAGAGAGGGCACCACTAACCAAGCGTGGGAACGATCACCAGCCTGACCCCTTTGGGGAGATCAAGCGGCCTTGTGCTGTTCGACTTCCCAGCCCAGCAGGGCCAGGGCCACGGTGCGCGGCACCGGCTTGGCGCCGCTGCGGTAGTAGGCTAGCATCCGCCGGCTCAGCCCCAGCGCTTCGGCGGCGTTGTCCAGCGTCAGCTTGTGGCGGGCCATCCAGTTCCAGATCAGCTCATGAGAGTAGCCGCCGGCTTGCTCCACCGCGCGGGCGCGCAGGTTGTCGGCGGCCAACTCGAGGGCGTCGTCGTTGTTCCAGACCACGCTGGAGCCCCATTCGCCTACTGCCGCGGTGGCGAACACTGCAGGGTCGGCCAGGGCGGTCAGGGTTGGGTGGCTGGCGATGGTGTCGTGCAGATCGACCAGCAGTTGTTCGCCGTCTGCGTAGGCCAGCCGGAGGCTGGAAGGCGCCACGACGTCGACGCAGGTGAGGGTGAAGTGACGGGGGGTCATGGATTGAGTTCCTCCCATTTGGCGTTCAGCAACGTTTGATTCTCGGCGGCCCATGCCAGTGCGGCCGCCAGTTCGCGGCGGGAAATGCGCCCGGACAGTACGGAACGATTGGCGATTTCTACCAAGGCCTCGCGGCCGTCCTGCAGGCGCACATGGAAGTGCGGTGGCAAGTGGTCTCCAGCGTAGAGGGTGATGGTGCAGGTCGGTAGACGTTTGATCGTAGACATGGGTGCAGGATAAGTGCAACGATTGCACTTTGCAATTGTTGCACTTATCGGTCGGCGTTCGATGAGTCACCGCCCCAGCCGCCTACCTGCCGGAGCGTGGGGACGATCATATCTAATTGCATGCGCCTAACCCATCCTACGGACTATCACTAAAATATAAACGGAATGAGTCGATAGCGAACGTCGCGCATGTACTCTTTATACAGTGGGTCAAGTGCAAGGTGGGCCTCTTCGCGAAATATTCGTGCGCAAAGAAGTCCGATAGTTATTGCGTAGATGGTGATATTCGCAGGCGATGTATTGGTCAGCACGTATCCTGTGAACGTCAAGCAATAACTGGCATAGATCGGGTGGCGCACGATGCGATACATCCAACGGGTCTTGATTTCCCGCTTAGCTGCAACGAGTGCAAAGCTGCGATTTAGGGACACTACACCTAGTATCTGGATTGTTGATCCAACAAGGATTGCGACGCTTGCCCAGGGAAGTATTCCCCAGGTTGTCGGGCGGAAGAAGATTGGAGCGAAAGTACCGCAAATCGCTACCAGCCAGTCGAATGGGATGGGCGAAACGGTCTTCGGATCACTTCGAAAAACATACAGGGCGGCTGTCAATGTTTCCGAGAAGAAGAATAAAAGAAGTGCCCACTCATACGTTTTCTGAAATTGCATCAGATGGGAATAAGCAAAAGATCCCCATAATGCTGCAAGGACAAGTCCGCTGTAATAATTGACTCGTCTCGATTGAAATATTTCTGGCATTGCGTTCATGTCGGCATGCTCCCTGTTGTCAGGTGAGTAACTTAGATTTGCCAAGAGGCACTTTTTGAGTATTTCGCGTCAAACTCACCCGCAGGTGCCGGCATGGTTATCTGCCGCACTTCCAAATGGTTGTGGCCAAGCATCAGGAGGTATCTGGCAGTTCTTATGTATTACAACAAATGCTTCGCCTGTATCACAAATAGAATCAGAACCCTATCAGCGCCAAGATCAAATTTGCATAAGTCTTATAGCGAAGCATTTTTACAGTTCCTGTCCGTAGAAGGCTGGCGGCCGTCCAGTCCCGTAGCAACCCGGGAAGATCGATGATGGGAGCCTAGTCTGCGACGCTCTGCGTCGCCAGGTGGTTGCCGTCGCGTAGTCGCTGGTGGGTGGACGCGGAGCGTCGAGGGCTGCGTTCCCACGCGGAGCGTGGGAACGATCATCGAACGCTCCCGCCAAACAGGCCGCCAGTCCTGGCGCCTGCAAAAAATTACCAGTGATGTGCAAAAACCTCCTAACCCATCTTTTGCCTGGCAACTAGGGTTGAAGCAGGCGGAGCACAGGCAGGGAATTAATACAGGGAGTACACCGCACCGCCCTTGCAAAGGTGAACACTCGAGTGAGGTGAACGACATGCTTATTCAAGCAATCAAGACTTCGGTGACGAAGTTCGTCAAAGACGAAGACGGCCTGACCATCGTGGAGTACGCGGTAGCCGGTGGGCTGGTAACGCTGGGTGCTGTTGCCGCGTTCCTATTGTTGGGTCAGACCGTGTGCGGCGCGATAGGTGCCCTGCAACAGGCAATTCTGGGCAAAGGCACTGGCGTAATTACTCCTTGCGCCGCCGGCTAGTAAAGGTATGCAGCGATGTCCATGGAGCAGATGTTCCCCGTCATTTTGCTACTAGGGCTGCTGGTGATTGCGGTGGCGAGCGATGTGCGCCGCCACCGCATTCCCAACTTGCTGGTCGTGCTGGGCCTCGTCCTGGGGCTGGCCGGCCAGGCTTATTCGGGCGGAATCGGTGGCTTGGGCGATGGTGCGCTGGGCCTGTTGGTCGGCTTCGGCGTTTTCCTCCCGCTCTACGCCCTGGGCGGCATGGCCGCCGGCGACGTCAAGCTAATGGCCATGGTCGGCAGTTTCATGACCCCCAATACCGCGTTGTGGACAGCGTTGTTCAGCCTGATTGCCGGTGGGATGTGCGGTGTGCTGCTGGTGCTGGTACGCGGCCAGGTACAGCAAACCCTGGGGCGTTACTGGTTGATGTTGAAGGCGCTGGCTTATGTGCCGCCGGCACCAGATGAGGTGGCGGGCAAGCCCTTCCCCTATTCGATCGCGATTCTGCTGGGCACCCTGACCATTGGCTATTTCATGTTTGTCCTTTAAGGAGTCTAGCCATGCATGCGCTGAGTCCGATAGACACCGAGCAAGAAGGTTTCGATCCGATGCAAGGCCTGGCGCCGCAACCGCGCAACGTGGCGGAGACCGGCCTGGCAGACAACTTTATTGGCGATCTGATCTGTAAGCATTTGCACGATGCCGGCGTACTGGATATGCCGCAGTTGGTGGAGCGCCTGGCGCTGACCGGCTCGGTGCTGGAGGAAGTGCTCGGTTATCAGCGCAAGGATGGCCGCATCGAGGTGCTTGGCCAGACCGGCGGGCAGGGCATGCGTTATGGCTTGACCGAACGTGGCAGAAGCGCGGCCAAGGACGCTCTGGCGCGTAGCGGCTATATCGGCCCGGCGCCTTATCCGGTGGAGCGTTACCGGCAACTGCTGGCGGCACAAACGGTGCACAGCAGCCGGATCGATGCCCAGGCCATGCGCGAGGCTTTCGCTGGCGTGGTGCTGAATGAAGAATTGCTCGATCAGCTTGGCCCGGCGATGAACTCGGGACGGGCGATCATGATTTACGGGCCGGCCGGTACCGGCAAGACTTATATTAGCCAACGACTGATCCGCCTTTTTCAACAGGCCATCTGGATACCCCGCGCCATCGCTATCGGCGAGGCAGTGGTAGAGATCTTCGATCCCCAGGTGCACAAACCACTGTCGGTCGAGGTCAAGCAGCGCAGCCTGCGCATTGACCAGGGCATCGACCGCCGTCTGCTGCAGTGCCAACGGCCAATCATCATCACCGGCGGCGAACTGACCCTGGATATGCTGGATATTCGCTTCGACCCTTACACCCGCCTGTACCAGGCGCCGCTGCAGCTCAAGGCGAGTAACGGCATTTTCATCATCGACGACCTCGGTCGGCAGCGGGTGGCGCCGGTCGATCTGTTCAACCGCTGGATCGTGCCGATGGAAGAGAAGAAGGACTACCTCAACCTGGGCGGTGGCCGCCACTGCGAGATCCCCTTCGACCTGATCCTGGTGTTCTCCACCAACCTCAATCCGCTGGAGCTGGCCGACGAGGCCTTCCTTCGGCGTATCGGCTACAAGCTGCATTTCGACCACCTGCAAGCCGATGAGTACCAACGCATCTGGCAGCAGGAGTGCGCAAAACTCGGCATCCCATACGACCCTGAGCTGGTGGCCTATGCCATCGAGCAGCTGCATCGCCTGGAGGCTCGGCCGCTACTGCCGTGTCATCCGCGCGATCTGCTCGGTATGGCGCTGGACTGCCAGCGCTACCAGGGCGTGGATGACGCGCAAGGCCTTACCCCGCAGACGCTGACCTGGGCTTGGCGCAACTACTTCGTCAGCCTCGACGCCAGTTGCAACTAGTACGACGCCAGTCGAATCAAGGAGACACCGTCATGAAATCACGCACGCTTTTGTTGATCGGTCTTTCACTCATTCTCGGCTTGGGCGCGGCCTTTATGGCCAATACCTGGCTGAGTGCACGGCTCAACGCCGCCCCGGACGACAACATGAAAAATGTGGTGGTGGCCACGCTGGAGATCCCCTTCGGCCAGATGGTCGAAGCCCAGCACGTCACCTTGGTGCGCATGCCCAAGGATACGGTGCCGGACGATGCCTACGACGCCACCGAAAAAGTTGTGGGCAAGATTGCCACCTTCGCCATGCTGCGTGGCGACATCGTGCGTGGCGCGCGCCTGGCCGAACACCTGGGCGGCAGCACCCTGGCCTCGCTGATCGAACCGGAAAAACGCGCCATCTCGGTGCGGGTCGACGACGTGGTCGGCGTCGGCGGCTTCCTGCTGCCGGGCAACCGGGTCGATGTGCTGGTGGCGAAGCAGGTTGGCAACAACAGCAATGCTGTGTCGGAAACCATCCTCGAGGATCTGCGGGTGCTTGCCGTGGACCAGACCGCCAGCACCGACAAGACCCAGCCGGTGGTGGTGCGGGCGGTAACCCTGGAAATGACCCCGGAAGAGACCGAGATCCTGGTCAAGGCACAGAGCGAAGGCAAGCTGCAACTGGCTCTGCGCAACCCGCTGGACAACCAGAAAAAGCCACTGCCGCCGGTAGAAGAAGCGGTGGCCATGGTAGCGCCAGCGCCCGTACCTCAAGCCCCCAAGCGAGTGGTCCGCCGCCGCAGCAGCGGCGACAGCGGTGTTGGCGTCACCATTATTCGCGGCATCGATGTGCAGGCGACAAAGGTTCAGCTTTAGGGCCCGGGATCGGGGCAGCGGCAACGGTAATCGCATCGGCACGTCCGGTGCTCCTGATAAGCAGGTAAAGCGCAAAACCACGCAAGGAGTAGGGCATGGATATCATCCGGAGAATCGGGGCATTCACGTTGTACGTTCTCTTCTTCACCGGCGGGGGCGCAGGGCTGCTGTCTAGCGCCGTGCTGCAGGCTGCCGAACCGGTGCCTGCGGTCAGTGCCATGCCGGCGGCCAACGTCACCAATATTCAGGTGCCGATCTACAAATCGCGGGTGCTGACCACCCGCGCGCCGGTGAAGAAGGTCTCGGTGGGAAACCCGGAAATCGCCGACATCCTGGTCACCAGCCCGACCCAGTTGTATTTACTCGGGCGTGCCCTGGGTAGCACCAACGTGCTGCTATGGGATGGCAGTAACCGCCTGATCGATAGCCTCGACCTCGAGGTGGTGCACGACCTCGGCGGACTGAAGAGCAAGCTGCATGAGTTGCTGCCCAACGAGCAGATCTCGGTTTACAGCGCCCAAGGCGCACTGGTGCTGCGCGGCCAGGTGAGCAGTGCGGCAGCCATGGACAGCGCGGTCAAACTGGCCAAGACCTATACCGCGCAAACCGCCAGCGTGGTGCAGGGCGAGGGCGAAGCAGCGGTAGCGGCGCCGACCCAGTCGCTGGAGGTGATCAATCTGCTCACCGTCGGCGGCAGCCAGCAGGTGATGCTCGAGGTCAAGGTGGCGGAAATGAAGCGCAGCCTGGTCAAGAGTCTCGATGTGCGCTTCAACGCCCTGGACTTCGGCTCTTCCAGTCGCTGGAGCGGCGGCGGTGCCAATAATGGCCTGACGCCGGGCGGCGCGATTCTTCCGGCTGGTTCCCTGCTCGGCGACGGCAGGGGCCTGTTCGCCCAGTTCCTCTCGGGCGATTTTCTCTTCAATGTTGCGTTGGATGCGGCCAGGGACGATGGTTCGGCCAAGGTACTGGCGGAGCCGACGCTTACCACCCTGACCGGGCAGCAGGCGGAATTCATTTCCGGCGGCGAGTTCCCGATCCCGGTGTCCGACGAGGATGGCATCACCATCGAGTTCAAGGAGTTCGGTGTCGGGGTGAAATTCCTCCCGGTGGTGCTCGACTCGGGGCGGATCAACCTCAACCTGAATGTCTCGGTCAGCGAGTTGGTGTCGACCAATAGCCTGGTGGTGGATACAGGGGTTGCTGCAGGTGTCTCCGCCGTGCTGGTGCCGGCGCTGACCAAGCGCAGCGCCCAGTCCACCGTCGAGTTGGGCAATGGCCAAACCATCGCCATCGCCGGTTTGATCAGCGAAAACACCCGCGATTTCGTCAGCCGCTTCCCCGGCTTGGGCGATATACCTGTGCTCGGTCAACTGTTTCGCAGCCAGGAGTTCGTCAACGGCGAAACCGAACTGGTGATCATGGTGACGCCGCACCTGGCTAAGCCAATAGATGCCAGAAGCGTGCGTTTGCCCACCGAGAAATTCGTCGAGCCGAGTGATGTGGATTTCTACCTGCTCGGCAGAACCAAGGGCCGTGGAGAGGGCCGTCAGGTACCAGTTAGCCTCGGGGTTAGCGAGGGCAGTTTTGGCCACGATCTGAATTAGGTGCGGGTGTAGGGACGCCGGACTGCCGCAAGGACTAGGCGTCCCCCTGGCTCCTACAAAGGCCGGCTGGCCGACCGGGTCAAATTTGCAAGGGTGGCTCGCCGCAGTGGGCCGCACCGCCGCGTAGGGTGGGCTTCAGCCCACCAATACCTGGCACATACAACTGCGGTGGGCTAAAGCGGATCGCCGCCCGGCCCACCCTACGGGATTAGAGGGGCTCGCCCTGGCGAGCCGCACAGGATCAACCAGTGGAGGCAACCACCATGAAACGCACGATCGTTCTGACGCTGCTGTTGCTGGGGCCAAGCGGTTGCATGACCTATGACGAAGCTCGGGTCGGGCCGGTGGGCTATAGCGTGTACCAGACCCACTATCAGCAGATCGCCGACAAGGAGTTGGCCGCTAACCCTGGCACCGAAATTTCGCCCACCGGCACCGACGGCCCGCTGACCGAAAACGTCATGGACGGCTACCGCGGCGTTACCGGCAGTGCGGCCCAGGTCGCCCAGCCGATCCAGATCAATATCGGTAACTGAGGGTTACGATCATGAAACCCCATATGCAACGGCCATTCACCGCGACGCCAGCGCGCCAGCGCGGGGCGGTGATGGTGCTGATCGTGATTGCCCTGGCTGCCATGCTGTTGATGGGCGCCCTGGCCCTGGATGGCGGGCATATGTTGTTGAACAAGACGCGCCTGCAGAATGCCGTGGATGCGGCGGCGCTGAGTGGGGCCAAGACCCTGTTCCAGGTGAAGGGCGCGCCAGGCGCCGCCGAAACGGCACGTACCGCCGCGCTCAATACCTTGCGGCTGAATGCCGATGCCGAGGGTAATGGTGAGCTCAGCGCCGGCATTGGTGACGGCGAGATAAGAGACTTTGCCACAGTCGAGTTTTCCCCTTACGTCTATGGCCCTTTTGACCCATTGCCATTGCCGGAGACGGACATTCGTTATGTACGGGTGTGGGTTCGGAACTATGGCCTGGCCGGGTTCTTCTGGAGTTTCGCCCAGTCCACCTTTGGTTCCGGAACCCTCGGCGACAAGGCAGTGGCGGCTATTGCCACCGCCGGGTGGAGCCCTTCCAGCCTCTGTGATATCGCCCCGTTGATGGTCTGCGCCGAAACCAACCCCGATGGCACGAAGCCCTCAGACTCTTTCTGGGGCTATAACACTGGTGATTTGGAAGTACTGAAGACGGCCGAAAATAATACTTCCGGTATTGGCCCCGGTAACTTTCAACTGCTCGATTTTGGCTCTGGCGGAAGTACTGTCCGCGATCTACTGGCCGGAGGAGGAACGATGTGCCTGCAGCCCGGAGATGAAGTCCAAACCAAACCCGGCAACACGGTCGGACCTGCAATTCAAGGTTTGAATACGCGGTTTGGGGAGTATGGGGCTGGTCTTGATTCCAACTCATATCCCCCTGATTGGGTAACCAAATACGGTACGGAAACCGGTAGTAACGAAGCTGAGATTGGGTTGGATGAAACAGGGGCTATTGTCTGGGGCGGTACTGGTATCAATAACACTGGCGGCATGCCGCTTCAAACTGATGCTGGCAATAATATTTATTACACCGATTCGACAGGCTCCAGAGTTGATCTGTTCGATTACAACGACTGGGAGCCGCTTTCTGCCCAGTGCGAGAAGGATAACGGCGGTGCTGGCTGCGAGTCTAATGGTGATTATGGACGACGCATGCTGAGGATCGTAATTGGCAGCTGTAGCGGTACGGACGGAGGTCAAGCCCAGTCGACAATTAAAGGTTTTGGCTGTTTCTATGTCTTGCAACCGGCGAGCCAGCAGGGTAATGCGGCCCATATCTTCGGCCAGCTCGCTATGGAGTGCGACGGGGATGGTGACGCTCTTGGCAGCATTGCGGATGACACGGCGCCGCAGGTCATACAGTTGTACAAGACTTATTTCAGCGGCGTTGATGATCCGAGCCCCGACTCCTAGGCGGTTGGTCGGTGTAGCCCGGATGCAATCCGGGGAGGCGCAAGCCTTGTGTAACTCCGGTCCCGGATTGCATCCGGGCTACGGTCAGCCCAGTTACTGGGAGGTGTTCCATGCACAATCTTTCATTCAAGCCCGGCCAGGCCCAGCGCGGTGTGGCCATGGTCGAGTTCGCCATCACCCTGCCGCTGTTGCTGTTGCTGCTGCTGGCCTTCGCCGAGTTCGGACGCATGCTTTACCACTACAACAACCTGCTGCAGGCCAACCGCGATGCGGTGCGCTATGTGGCAAAGGCGGCCTGGGATAACGATCTCGGGAAGTTCGAGATCGACCCCGCGGTGGAGGCTGAGCGCAAGAATCTTGATGTGACCAAGAGTCTCGCAGTCTACGGCGTGCCCACGCCCCAGCCCGGCAAGGAGGTGGTGCCGGGACTGACCACCGACGACGTGACTGTCATCCTGGAGCCGGGAGACACCGAGCACGTCCGGGTCACCACCCGTTACGTATTCCAGCCGGTGATCGGCAACAGCCTGCCGGCACTGATCGGCGACGCCATCCCGCTGAATATCCCGCTGGTGGCCACCACCGTGATGAGGGGGCTGTGATGATAGCGATAAACAAACGGCGCACGCGCGGGGTGTATGTGGTGGAGTTCGCCATCATCGGCTTGCTGTTGTTCACCCTGCTGTTCGGCGTGCTGGAAATGGGTCGGTTGTATTTCACGGTCAACAGTCTGGATGAGGTCGTGCGGCGCGGCGCGCGTCTGGCGGCGGTGTGTCAGATCAGCGACCCGGTCGTACTGCATCGGGCGATCTTCAATGACGCAGGGGATGCTAGTTCGAGCAGCCTGATTGGCAATCTGGAGGTCGCGCACCTGACCCTAACCTATCTGGATAAGGACGGCGCACCCGTGGTCAATCCCGACGACATCAGTTATGTCCAGCTCAGCGTCAATGATCCGCTCAATAGCAATAAGTTCACCTTCAATCTGCTGATTCCTGGGTTCGGCGGGGTATTCACCCTGCCGGTGTTCAGATCGACCATTCCCCGCGAAAGCCTCGGCCGTCATGCCGATGACATGCCTCCGGAGATCACGCCATGTTAAAGCTCAAAGAAGCCCCCGTGCCATCCCGCTCTCCCGGCAAGCAGGGTTTTCACCTGCTGATCAGCAGTCGCGATGCGGATGCGCTGCAGCATCTAAATGGCATCTGCCGGCGTGCTCCTGGTATGCAGGTGAATACCCGCCTGGTCAGCAACGGGCATACCGACCCGCTGTACGGGCTGGAGCACAAACCGGATTTCCTCTTGCTACGAGTCAGCCATCTGTGGCGCGAGGAATTGGCCGCGCTGTTGCAGCACCCGATCCAGGACCGCCCACCATTGCTGGTCTGCGGCCCGCTGGAGGAGCGCGAGGGCATTCGTCTGGCGATGCAGGCTGGCGCCCGTGATTTTTTACCGGAGCCGGTGGCGGCCGAGGAGTTGCTGGCGGCCCTGGGCCGCATGGTCACGGAGACCCGTTCCAGCAGTGGCTCGACCGGCAAACTGGTGGCGGTGATGAATGCCAAGGGCGGTTCCGGTGCGACCTTGCTGGCCTGCAACCTGGCCCATCAACTCAGCGTCAAGGGTGGCAGCGTCCTGCTGCTGGACCTCGATCTGCAATTCGGCAGCGTCGCCCATTACCTCGACGTGCAGCCCAACCATAGCCATGTCGAGGTGCTGCAACAGATCGGCGAGATGGACAGCGTGGCGCTGCGCGGTTTCTGCAGCCACTTCAGCCCGAGCCTGCACGTTCTCGGTGGCCGTGAAAATGAGTTGTGCCTGCCGCAGGATGTACACATCGAACATCTCGAGGCCCTGTTGCAACTGGCGCGCAGCACCTACGACTGGGTGGTGGTGGACTTGCCACGGCAGATCGATCACCTCACGGGCATCACCCTGGAACAGGCCGATCGGGTCTATATCGTGGTGCAGCAGAGTCTCAGCCACCTCAAGGATGCCAGTCGTCTGGCCCGTATCCTGCGCGATGAGTTGGGCGTGCGCGGTGAGAGTCTGCAGGTGGTGGTTAACCGTTACAACAAGGCCGACCCCATCACCCTGCGCGATATCGCCACGGCCTTGCGCTGCAGCGAACTGCAAAAGTTGCCCAACGACTTCGCGCTGGTCAGCCAGAGCCAGAACACCGGTGTGCCGCTGGACCTGCACGCACCGCGCGCGCCTATCACCCTGGCGTTGCATGAGCTGAGCAAGGAGCTACTCGGCAAGCAGGCAGGTGTCGAACAGGGCCTGTTCAAGCGCACCTTCAACCGTTTTTTCGGGGGAGTGAGCCATGCTCAGTGAATTTCGTAATCGCTTGCGTCAGCAGCCGATCAAGGCTGTTGCAACGCCACTTGCCGAGTGCACACAACAGGACGAGCCGGACAAGGCCATGATGGCCTGGGAGCACGTCACGCCGGCCGAACTCTACGAAACCAAGAGCCATCTCAGCCCGGTGGAGACCGAGTGGCGGGAGAAGATCTACCAGCAGTTGCTCAAGGTCATGGACCTGTCCCTGCTCGACTCGCTGGAGCCGGCCGATGCGGTGCGGCAGATTCGTGAGATCTGCCTGCGCCTGCTGGATGACCATAATGCGCCGGTGAGCGCGACCAGTCGCCAGCTGATCATCAAGCAGATCACCGACGAGGTGCTCGGCCTGGGGCCATTGGAGCCATTGCTGGCCGACCACAGCGTGTCCGACATCCTGGTCAACGGCCATGACTCGGTCTACGTCGAACGCTTCGGCAAGTTGCAGCGCACCGATGTGCATTTTCGCGACGACCAGCACCTGATGAACATCATCGACCGCATCGTTTCCAACCTCGGGCGGCGCATCGATGAGTCTTCGCCGCTGGTAGACGCACGCTTGAAAGACGGTTCACGGGTCAATGCGATCATCCCGCCGCTGGCCATCGACGGGCCGAGCGTGTCGATCCGCCGTTTCGCCGTGGACCTGCTCAACACCGAAAGCCTGGTGCAGATGGGCACCCTGACCCCGGCCATCGCCCTGATGCTCAAGGCCATCGTCCGCGGGCGCCTGAATGTATTGATCTCCGGTGGTACCGGCAGCGGCAAGACCACCATGCTCAATGTGCTATCCAGTTTCATTCCGCATAACGAGCGCATCGTCACCATCGAGGATTCGGCCGAACTGCAACTGCAGCAACCGCATGTGGTGCGCCTGGAAACCCGCCCGCCAAACATCGAGGGGCGTGGCGAGGTGAGCCAGCGCGAACTGGTGCGCAATAGCCTGCGCATGCGGCCGGATCGCATCGTCATCGGCGAGGTTCGTGGCGCCGAGGCGCTGGACATGCTCACGGCGATGAATACCGGCCACGACGGCTCGCTGACCACCATCCACGCCAATACCGCGCGCGATGCCTTGGGCCGGATCGAGAACATGGTATCGATGACTGGCGCGACCTTCCCGATCAAGGCCATGCGTCAGCAGATTGCCTCGGCTATCGATGTGGTGATCCAGCTCGAGCGTCAGGAGGATGGCAAGCGCCGTCTGATCAGCGTGCAGGAGATCAATGGCATGGAGGGTGAAATCATCACCATGACTGAGATATTCGCCTTCGTCCGCCGCGGCATGGGCGAGCACGGCGAGGTGCTTGGCGAGTATCGGCCGACCGGCATGGTGCCGGCCTTCCGCGATGTGCTGGCGAAACGCGGCATTGAGTTGCCGCTCGATATGTTCCGGCCGGAGTGGATGGAGGGACAGTCATGAACCAGATTCCCGGCGAGTTTATCCTGGCGTTTCTTGGCATGGTATTCACCGCGGTGTTCCTCCTCAGCCAGGGGCTGGTGGTGCCAGTATTCGGCGAGGCGGGTAAGATACGCAAGCGCATCCGCGGGCGTCTGCATGTATTGGAGCGGGCCAGTAACCTGCCGAACATGCAGACGGTACTACGGCAGAAGTACCTCAGGCGCCTGTCGCCGCTGGAGGCCCGGCTGGAGCAGTTGCCGGCGATGGAGGCCCTGGCGCAGATGATCGAGCAGGCCGGGCATGACTACCGCGCCTATCGGGTGGTGCTGCTCGGTCTGATTCTCGGCGTGGTGACGGGCATCGCGTTGTGGCTATTCACCCAGGTCTGGTGGCTGGCGCTGCCGCTGGCCCTGGCGGTGTGCTGGTTGCCGGTGCTCAAGGTCGCTCACGACCGCAGCAAACGCTTCGCCCAGTTCGAGGAGGACTTGCCGGATGCGCTTGATGCGATGTGCCGCGCGCTGCGCGCCGGCCACCCGTTCAACGAGACCCTGCAACTGGTGGCCGAGGAGCATAAGGGGCCGGTGGCCCACGAGTTCGGCCTGACCTTCGCCGATATCAACTACGGCAACGACGTGCGCCGGGCCATGCTTGGCCTGCTCGAGCGCATGCCGAGCATGACGGTGATGATGCTGGTGACCTCGGTACTGATCCACCGCGACACCGGCGGCAACCTGACCGAGGTGCTGACGCGCCTGAGCAGCTTGATTCGTGGGCGCTTTCGCTTTCAGCGCAAGGTCAAGACCTTGTCGGCCGAGGGGCGCATGTCCGGGTGGATATTGGTGGCTGTGCCTTTCGTATTGTCGGCGGCGATCGTGCTCTCAAGTCCGACCTATTTGCCTTTGCTGCTCAAGGAGCCTATCGGGCAGAAGATGGTGATGGCGGCCTTTGTCGCCATGCTGCTGGGGATATTCTGGATTCGTAAAATCATCCGCATCCAGTTTTAAGCACAGGCGGAGGAGGTATATGTCATGGACTATCTGCTGAGTTTGCTCAATCGCGTGGTGGGTAACGAGGAGTTGGCGCGGCTGTTGTTCGTCAGTGCAATTGGCCTGAGTGCGGTACTGGCCGTGGTCACTCTGGCAATGCTGGCGTTGGGCTTGCGCGATCCGGTGCAACGGCGCCTGACCCTGATCAAACGCGGACATGCTGGCGTGGCGGTTGGCCAAGAGCCACCGAGCAATCTGCAACTGATGCTCGAGCAGGTGGGCCAGCGCTTCAATACCGGAGAGGAGGGGCAGGAGTCGGCCACTCGCGCCTTGCTCACCCATGCCGGTTATCGCTCACCGGCGGCGGTGCAGATGTACTGGGCCGTGCGCCTGCTTTCACCGCTGGTACTGGTTGGCCTTACCCTGTTGGCATTGCCACTGATCCCCAATATGTCGCTGGGCATTGGCATTCTGCTGGTGGTCGTTGCGCTTGGTGTCGGTTGGCTGGTGCCGGGTATCTATGTCGAAAAGCGCAAGCAGGCACGCATGCGGCGGTTGCTGGTGGCCTTCCCCGATGCCCTGGACTTGATGGTGGTGTGCGTCGAGTCGGGGCTGGCCTTGCCCCAGGCTATCGAGCGTGTAGCTGATGAAATGTCGGTCAGTCAGCCGGAACTGGCGCTGGAGCTGGCCTTGGTCAATGCGGAGATCCGTGCCGGCATACCCAGTACCGAGGCGCTCAAGCATCTGGCCGAGCGCACCGGGCTGGAAGATATTCGCGGCTTGGTCAGCTTGCTGGCGCAGAGCATTCGTTTCGGTACCAGCGTGGCCGACACCCTGCGCATCTATGCCGAGGAGTTCCGCGATCGGCGCACCCAGGCCGCCGAGGAACAAGCGGCGAAAATCGGCACCAAGCTGGTATTCCCACTAATCTTGTGCCTGTGGCCGAGCTTTTTCCTGGTGGCCATCGGTCCCGCCATCATCGGGGTACTCAAAGCATTCGGGAAGGTATGAGATGAAAAGGATCAGTCTGCTGTTGGCCATGACGGCCGTGCTGTCAGGATGTCAGACCATGGGCCCTGAGCCGGTGCTCGAAACCCGCTCGGTGTATAGCGGCGACAATTCGCTGTTGCACAAGGTACGCAAACAGGCCACTTCGGCCGACCAGGCCATGCAGATGGCTGCGATGGCCTACCAGGCCGGCGACCTGGATCAGTCGCTGTATCAGTATCTGCGCGCCATCGAAATGGAGCCGGAACGCTACGAGGCCCTGGTCTGGATCGGGCGCATCCACCGCGATCGCGGCAACACCCAGCTCGCCGCGATGGCCTTCAACGATGTGCTGGCCAACCAACCGGAGAACCCCGACGCCCTGGCGGAGATGGGCATGCTGCACCTGGCCCAGCGTGATCACAAGGCCGCACAGGAGCTGCTGTTCAAGGCGGTGGCGCTGGACCAGCAGCGCCTGGGTAATGACCAGGGCGATGATCTGCCGGAGGTGGCTGCACTCGGGGTGGACGGCCTCAAGGTGGATAGCAAGTCACCGCTGAAGGTCTATAACGCCCTTGGCGTACTCGCCGACTTGAATAACGACTTCCCGTTGTCCGAGGCCTATTACCGCTTGGCCATGCTGATCGAGCCGCGCTCGGTGCTGGTGCAGAACAGTCTGGGCTATTCCTACTACATGGCCGGCCAATGGCCCGAAGCCGAGCGCACCTACCAGCGCGGCATCGGATATGACGCCAGCTACAAGCCGCTCTGGCGCAATTATGGGCTGTTGCTGGCACGCATGGAGCGTTACGAGGAAGCGCTTTCCGCCTTCGAGCAGATCGGCAATCGTGCCCAGGCCAGCAATGATGTCGGTTACGTCTGCCTGGTGGAAGGCAAGCTGGATGTCGCCGAGCAGTTCTTCCGCAGCGCGATCGAACAATCCCCCGCGCATTACGACATGGCCTGGGACAACCTCAACCGGGTTCAGCAGATCCGGCGGGTTCGCCAGATGGGCGGTAACCCCACTTCGGCAGCCGCCCTCCCGCCGCAAGAGCCGACGGTGCAGTAGAAAGGGGGCTGTAGGGTGGGCCGGGCGGCGTTCCGCTTCAGCCCACCAGTTTTTGCACCGCGCCAATCAACCCCGGTGCACTGCCTGCGGGTAGGGCGGCTCCGGAGCGCAGCGACAACCCGCCGGCTTTTGTGCCGCGCCGATGAACCACGGTGCACTGCCTGCGGCGAGTGACACCCTACGGATCGCGGCTTGCTCGAGGTAATGGGTCGGGCCCAGAACGCAGGGCGGCCCGGGCGGCGATCCGTTCGGAGCGAAGCGACAGCCCGCCAGATGTGCGCCACGCCGCTACCTGCGCTGGCGGGTTACGGCGCCGGCAGGCAGAGCGCTCGCATGCGCCTAACCCACCCTACGGGGCGTCGTCGATCAGTTGACTGCGTCGGTCAGGGCTTTGGCCGGGACGTATTTGACTACTTTCTTCGCTGCGATTTCGATTGCCTTGCCGGTTTGCGGGTTGCGACCGGTGCGGGCCGGGCGATCGCTGATTTTCAATTTGCCGATGCCGGGCAGGGTGATTTCGCCGCCGTTTTCCAGGGCATCGCTGACGATTTCGCTGAGTTGTTCGAGTGCTGCACGCACAGTGGTCTTGGGTGCGTCGATGGCTTCGGCGATGTCGCTGATCAGTTGGTCTTTAGTCATGGCCATGTTGTTGCTCCTTGGAATGAGAGGGTGGCGCTGAAAATGCCTCGCGCAGAGTACTGCGATTTTGTACGGCTGACATTGTCTTAGCGCAGATTTTCGGCGCTCAAGCCCCATTGTGACTCGCCGCTAGCGTGGAGATTCCGTGCCGCCGATGGGTATCGCTACGCTCAGCCTACGCGGCCCGACCCATCCTATAAAAGCCGGCGCAGACCAAACCGTAGGATGGTGTTGAGCGCAGCGATACCCATCGCAACCGAACGCCAGCCCACACAAGGGTCAAGGCTGGCATGGCTGCTGGTGGGTGGGCGAGGAGCGGTCGCCCCGACTTCGACAGCCGCGCT
>Ga0209343_10004307_pt1 | contig 17600 bp, 14 predicted proteins | sample RifCSPlowO2_02_FD_184026 | JGI IMG/M metagenome (GOLD analysis project Ga0209343, IMG submission 184026) | Groundwater microbial communities from Rifle, Colorado - Rifle CSP2_plank lowO2_0.2 (SPAdes) (version 2) | ecosystem: Environmental > Aquatic > Deep subsurface > Groundwater | place... | reverse complement strand
CCCGCCGGCACATAGGGCGTGAGCTGGCCGATCGGCCCGGCCACCTCCAGCGCACCGGCCAGACCGGCCGCGCCACCCGACATCAGCAGCGCCGTCCAGAGCGCCTTGCGCGAAGAAAAGCCGGCGTAGCGCGCCGCCGCCGGCGCCAGCCCACCCACCTGCAAGGCAAGCCCGGCACGGGTGCGAAACAAGAACACCCACAGCCCGGCCACGCTGAGCAGTGCCAGCAGCGCGCCAATGCTGACGCGCGAACCCTCGAACAAACGCGGGATACGGGTCACCGCCTCGAAGGTCCTGCTTTGCGGAAAGTTGAAGCCCATCGGGTCTTTCCACGGTCCGCCCACCAGATAACTCAGCAACTGCACCGCCACATAGACCAGCATCAGGCTCACCAGAATCTCGTTGGCATGAAACCGGTCGCGCAACAACGCGGTGAGGCTGGCCCACAGCATGCCACCAAGCACCCCGGCCAGCAAAATGGGCAGCACAATCCAGCGCCCTGTGCCGGCATCGGCCAGCAGTGCGATACCGCCGGCAAAAATCGCACCGATGATGTACTGGCCTTCAGCGCCGATGTTCCACACGTTGGACCTGAAACACACCGCCAGCCCGAGGGCAATGATCAGCAGCGGCGTGGCCTTGACCAGCAGTTCGCCCAGGGCGTAGGCGTTGTGGACGGGCAGCCAGAAAAACATCTCCAGACCCTTGAGCGGGTCTTTGCCCAGCGCCGAGAACATCAGCGCGCCAATCAGCACGGTGACCAGCAACGCCAGCAGGGGCGAGCCATAGGTCCAGGCCCGGGAAGGCTCGGGGCGCGCTTCAAGCTTGAGCATGGGATCCTCCTGACTGGCCGGCGAAAGCAGGCACCGTCGGCTCTTCGTCCCAAAGCCCGCTCATCCAGATCCCGATGCGCTCAATACTGGCCTCTGCGATGGGCACCGAGGGCGACAACCGGCCTTTGGCAATCACATGCAGACGATCACTCACCTCGAACAGCTCCTCGAGTTCCTCACTGACCACCAGCACCGCGCAACCGGCGTCGCGCAGCGCCAGGATTTCGCTACGGATTTGGGCCGCCGCGCCCACATCGACGCCCCAGGTCGGTTGCGCAACGATGAACAGCCTGGGCTGGGCGTCAATCTCCCGGCCGACAATGAATTTCTGCAGATTGCCGCCCGAGAGCGAACGCGCCAGCGCACGCGGACCAGCGGCCTTGACATTGAACGCCTGGATGAGCTTTGCCGCTTGTTGCTCCAGCGCCCGCGGCTTGATCCAGCCGCCAGCAAATTTGGGCATGGAAATGGATTCGGTGCGTGTCAGCAGCAGGTTGTGCGCCAGGCTCAGGTTCGGCACAGCACCACGCCCGAGCCGCTCTTCCGGTACAAAGTGCAGGCCCAGCTTGCGCCGTCCCCCGGGATGCATGGCCGACACGTCGGTGTCACCCATGCGAATGCTGTTTTTGGGCGCACGGCAGTCTTCGCCCGACAAGGCAACCATGAGCTCTTTTTGGCCGTTGCCGGAAACCCCGGCAATGCCCACCACCTCACCGGCTCGCACCTGCAGGCCAATGTTTTCAAGGTCCATGCCGAACTGGTCCTCACGCGCCAGCGTGAGCCCGTTCACGTCAAGCACCACGGCACCTGACTGCTGTGCACGGTGTTGCAGCTGCGGCGGCTCGGCGCCGATCATCATGCGCGACAGGGAAGCATTGGACTCCTCGGCCGGGTTGCAGACACCGGTGACCTTGCCACCGCGCAGCACGGTGCAGGCATTGCACAGCTCGCGTATTTCATGCAGTTTGTGGCTGATGTACAAGATGCTGCAGCCCTCGCTGGCCAGTTTTTTCAACACCACAAAAAGCTTGTCTACCGCCTGCGGGGTCAGCACCGAGGTCGGCTCATCGAGAATCAGCAACTCCGGGCGCGTCAGCAGGGCACGGATGATTTCCACCCGCTGCATCTCGCCCACGCTCAGGGTATGCACCGGGCGCGCCGGGTCAACGTCGAGTCCGTACTCATTGGCTTTGGCCACGATGCTGGCGGTGACCTGATCCAGGGAACTGCGCGCCAGGCCGAGCCAGACGTTTTCTGCCACGGTCAGGGTGTCAAACAAATTGAAATGCTGAAACACCATGCTGATGCCGTTGGCCCGCGCGTCCTTGGGGTTGCGAATCTGCATGACCTGGCCGTTGATCCGGACCTCGCCGGCATCGGGCTTGACGGTGCCGTAAATGATTTTCATCAGGGTCGACTTGCCGGCGCCGTTTTCGCCCAGCACCGCGTGGGTCTCGCCGGGCATCACCGTCAGGCTCACGTCACTGTTGGCGACCACGCCGGGATAGCGTTTGGTGATGCCGGACAGTTGAAGACGGGGCGTGATCATGAGCAAAATTGTCAATTGGGTTAGGTACTGTTTTTACCAGCAAAATGCCTTGAAATCTGGATTCGTGATGATCGGGTACGACATTTGCTCTATGCTTATGACCGTGGTGCCACAGATCACCATCAACCTTCATTGTGAGCGCCTTCATGAACCCACCCTTCCTGCAATTTGTCTGGCGCGGCGAGATTGTCACGCTGCAGCATGTCCCGCCCACCCGCACGCTGCTGCAGCTGCTGCGCGAAGACCTCGGCCACAGCGCCACCAAGGAAGGCTGCAACGAAGGCGACTGTGGCGCCTGCACCGTGGTGCTGGCTGAGTTACAAGGCGGGCAGGTGCGCTACAACGCCGTCAACAGTTGCATCAAACTGGCACATGCCATCAATGGCATGGCGCTATGGACCGCCGCCGACCTGGCCGCGGCAGATGGCACAGCGCACCCGGTGCAGCAGGCGCTGTACCAGTGCCACGCCAGCCAGTGCGGTTTTTGCACGCCCGGCTTTGCCATGAGCCTGTTTGGCCTGTACCAGAACACGGTGCTGAAAGACCAGCCGGTCAGTCGCGCCCAGGCACAGGAGGCGCTGTCGGGCAACCTGTGCCGCTGCACCGGCTACCGGCCCATTCTGGACGCAGCACAAGCGATGACCACCCTGCCCCGGGTGCCTATGGACGAGGCGCGCCTGCGCCAGCAATTAGCAGCCATCGCACCAGCCAAAAAGGGCCAGGCCGCAGGGCTTTCCTATGACGCGCCGACCAGCCTGGGCGCGCTGCTGGCCGCCAGGGCCGCCCGGCCGCAGGCCCAGCTCGTGGCCGGCTGCACCGATGTCGGCTTGTGGGTCAACAAGCTGCACATGGATTTTGCGCAGTTGCTTGACGTGACGCGCGTGGCTGAACTCAGGACGATCGAGACGCAGGACGGCCACACCGTCATCGGTGCCGCGGTCAGCCTGAACGACGCCTTTGCCGCGCTGGAATCGGATCGGCCGCAACTGCACGCCTTTTTCAGCCGTTTTGCCGGCTTGCCGGTGCGCCATGCCGGCACCCTGGGCGGCAATATCGCCAACGGTTCACCCATTGGCGACAGCATGCCGCTGCTGATCGCCCTGCGCGCCAGCGTGCTGCTGATGAGCGTGCGCGGTCAGCGCGAACTGCCGCTGGAGGCGCTTTACACCGGCTATCGCAAGAATGTCATGGCGGCCGACGAAGTGCTGGCCTGGATCCGCGTGCCAAGACCCCAGCCTGGTGAATTGCTGCACGTTTTCAAGGTCTCCAAACGCATGGAGGACGACATTTCTGCGGTATGTCTGGCGATCAGCGTACAGCTGAACGACGGACGCGTCACTCAGGTCTCGATCGGCGTCGGCGGCGTCTCGGCCACGCCGGTGCGCGCCGCGCAAACCGAGGCCGCGCTGACCGGCCAGGCCTGGACACAAGACACAGTCACGCTGGCCAAAGCCAGTTTGCGCAGCGAGTTTCAACCGATCTCGGACATGCGCGCCAGTGCCGCCTACCGCGTGCAGCTGCTCGATGGGCTGATGGAACGTTTCTGGCTCGAGAGCCAGGGCGTGCCTGACATCAGCCTGGCAAGCTTGAGCCTGGCAGGAGAACAGACATGAACGCTCCCTTTCCCGCAGGCGCTGAACCCTTTTTGGCCAGCGGCCAGCCCCACCCACACGAAAGCGCCGCCGCACATATTGCCGGTGCCGCGACCTACATCGACGACATCCCGGAGCTGCGCGGCACGCTGTACGCCGCCCCGGTGCTGTCCAAGGTAGCGCACGGCAAGCTGCTGGGCGTGGACACGCAGGCCGCGCTGGCGCTGCCCGGTGTGCACGCCGTGCTGCTGGCGGCTGATGTGCCCGGCAGTCCGGTGCTGGCCGCCTTCGCCGGCGATGAACCGGTGTTGGTGCTGGACAGCGTGCAGCATGTCGGCCAGGTCATTGGCCTGGTGGTGGCCGACAGCGTGATGCTGGCGCGCCGCGCAGCGCGCCTGGTGCTGCCCCAGATTGAGCCCCTGCCCGCCATCCTGGACGTGCGCGCGGCCCTGGCAGCGCAAAGTTTTGTGCTGCCGCCCGTCACGGTGCGCCGGGGCGAGGCGGCCCAGGCCCTGGCGCGCGCACCGCACACCCTGCAAGGCACGCTCGAAGTCGGCGGCCAGGAGCACTTTTACCTGGAAGGCCAGGTGGCTTACGCGCTGCCGCAAGAGCAAAACCAGTGGCTCATCCACAGCAGCACGCAACATCCCGGCGCGGTGCAGCACTGGGTGGCCCAGGCCCTCGGCCTGGACCACCATGCGGTCACGGTGCAATGCCGGCGCATGGGCGGCGGTTTTGGCGGCAAGGAAACCCAGGCCGGCCATGTCGCGGTGTGGGCGGCACTGGCGGCACACAAGCTGCAGCAACCGGTGAAGCTGCGGCTGGACCGCGATGATGACTTCATGGTCACCGGCAAGCGTCATCCCTTCAGCTACGACTACCGCGTGGGTTTTGACGACAGCGGCAGGCTCTGCGGCCTGCAGTTGCAGATGCTGGCGCATTGCGGCTTCAGCGCCGATTTGTCGGGCCCGGTGGCGGATCGGGCCATTTTTCATGTCGACAACGCCTACTTTTTGCAAGACGTCGAGATCACCTCGTACCGCTGCAAGATCAACACCCAGAGCCACACCGCGTTTCGGGGCTTTGGCGGGCCCCAGGGCATGATCGTCACCGAGGCCATCCTGGGCAACATCGCGCGCCATCTGGGCTTGGACCCGCTGACCGTGCGCCAGCGCAATCTGTACAGTGATGAAGTTTGTGGACAAGACGGCCACACAACACACCGCAACACCACGCATTACGGCATGCAGGTCGAGGGCAACATCCTGCAGCCCTTGTTGTCAACGCTGGAACGTTCTGCAAACTACCAGCAGCGCCGCGAAGCCATTGCCAGCTGGAACCAAAGCAGCGCGGTCATCAAGCGCGGCATCGCCCTGACGCCGGTCAAATTTGGCATCAGCTTTACCGCCACGCTGTTCAACCAGGCGGGGGCGCTGGTGCACGTCTATCTGGACGGCAGCGTCACGGTCAACCACGGTGGCACAGAGATGGGGCAAGGCCTGCACACCAAGGTGGCACAAATCGTGGCCGACGAGCTGGGTGTGCCGCTGACTCGCGTGCGGGTGAGCGCCAGCGACACCGGCAAAATCCCCAACGCCTCGGCTACTGCCGCCTCGGCCGGCACCGACCTCAATGGCCGCGCCGCCCAGTTTGCCGCGCGCCATATTCGCGACAACCTGGCAGCCTTTGTTTGCGGGCTCGACGGTGTCGGCGCCGGTGCGGTACAGTTTGCCGCGGGCCAGGTGATCACGCCCAAAGCCACGCGCAGCTTTACCGAAGTGGTGGCGCAGGCTCACGCCAACCGCATCCAGCTCTGGAGCGACGGTTTTTACCGGACCCCAAAAATCCACTATGACAAAACCACCCTGACCGGGCGGCCGTTTTACTACTTTGCCTATGGCGCGGCGTGCACCGAGGTGGCCATCGACACCCTCACCGGCGAGAGCCGCGTGTTGCAAGTGGACATCCTGCACGACGTGGGCCAATCCATCAACCCGGCCATTGACATCGGGCAGATTGAAGGCGGCTTTGTGCAAGGCATGGGCTGGCTCACTTCGGAGGAACTGGTGTGGAACGAGCAGGGTCTGTTGACCACGCACGCGCCCAGCACTTACAAAATCCCCACCGCCGGCGATGTGCCCAGCCATTTCAGAGTCGATTTATGGCCCGAGCCCAACCCCGAGGACAACGTGTTTGGCTCCAAAGCCGTGGGCGAACCGCCGCTCATGCTGGCCATCAGCGTGTTTGAGGCGCTGCGCGAGGCTGTGGCCCAGGCGCGCGGCGACGGGCAGGCGGTGCAACTGAACGCACCCGCGACGGCGGAACGGGTGTTGTGGGCGCTGCATAATCAGTTGGGGTCAGAGCACGTCGCTGCGCGAGTGGTCTGACCCGCAAAATCTCAGGCTAGTTGGGGGTCAGAGCGCGCGGCTGCGCAAGTGGTCTGACCCGCAAAGTCTCAGACTCCGGCCAGCGAACGCAGGGCGTTGGGGTTGACCAGATTGAGCACACGGCCGGAGCCGCTGATCAGGCTTTGCTCGCGCAGGTGGCGCAGCACGCGCGAGAAGGTCTCGGGGGCAATGCCCAGTTGCACGGCAATGCTGCGCTTGCGCTGATGCAGTTCAACCGCCATCTGGCCATGGGCGCCGGACTGGGCATGGCTGAGCAGCCACTCGGCACAGCGCGCCTCGGCATCCTTGGCCAGCCGGCTCACGGCAAACTCGGTTTGTCGACGGTGCGCCATGGCCACGTCGGTCAGTACGGCCTGAGCGGCGGCTGGCAGGTCGGCGATGCCTTTGCTGAAATCGTCCATGCTGACCTGGCGCAATTCGACAGGGGTATCGGCCAACGCATCCACCAGGTGCGGCATATTGAGCACGGCCGAACTGGCATCGAGCCAGCAGGGGCCTTCCAGCACGCCGATCTGATGCTCCATCATGCCATCCGCCAACACACCCAGCGCGACCCGTCCGGATTCTATGTAACTGACCCAGACCGGCTTGGCACCGTGTTGCAGCAGGAGCTGTCCGCGGGTAATATTTTGGGTCTGGGCACTGGGATCAATGGTGTTGACGGTAAACATATGCGCTACTTTGCAGCGCCTGCCCGGTCTAAATCTTGAGCAATATCAATGAATATGAAAAAACTTATTCACCCAGATAGGCCGCCCGCACCTTGGGATCATGCAACATGGTTTTGGCGTCACCGGTCATGGTGATCAGGCCAGAATCCATGACATAACCACGGTCGGCAATGGCCAGGGCACGGCTGGCATTTTGCTCCACCAGCAGGATCGTGACGCCCTGCGCATAGACCTCGCGCACCACTTCAAAAATTTTGTCGACCATGATCGGTGACAGGCCCATGGAGGGTTCGTCAAGCAGCAGCACCTTGGGCCGGCTCATCAGCGCCCGGCCCATGGCCAGCATTTGCTGCTCACCGCCGCTCATGGTGCCGGCCAACTGGTCACGGCGCTCCTTGAGGCGCGGGAAGGTGGTGAACACCCTGTCAATGTCCTGCAGAATTTCGGCCTGGTCATTGCGAATGTAGGCCCCCATCTGCAGGTTTTCGATGATCGTCATGCGGGTAAACACACCACGGCCTTCGGGCACCATGGCCAGCCCCTGCTTGACCAGGTCCCAGGGGCCCTGTCCGCGGATACTTTTGCCCAGGTACTCAATGTCGCCATCGTTGATGGGCAGTGAGCCGGTGATGGCTTTCATGGAGGTGGTTTTGCCGGCCCCGTTGGAGCCGATGAGCGACACCAGTTCGCCTTCGTGCACCTCAAAATCAACGCCCTTGACGGCCTGAATGCCGCCGTAAGCCACTTTGAGGCCTTTGACTTTTAATAATACTTCGGCCATGTCAGTGTCCTCCGGTGCCCAGATAGGCTTCAATCACTTTTTCGTTGCGCTGCACATCGGCCGGCGTGCCCTCGGCTATCTGCTTGCCGTAGTCGAGCACCGTGACGCGGTCACAGAGGCCCATGACCAGCTTCACATCGTGCTCGATCAGCAAAATGGTGCGGTTGTCATTGCGGATCTTGTCGATCAGCTCGCGCAACATCACTTTTTCGGTGCTGTTCATGCCGGCGGCGGGTTCGTCCAGGGCAATCAGTTGCGGGTCGGTGGCCAGGGCACGCGCAATTTCCAGGCGCCGCTGGTCGCCATAACTCAGGGTGCGGGCCTTGTAGTCGGCCAGGCGGCCAATGCCCACGTAGTCCAGCAACTCCTGCGCGCGCTTGGCAATGGCCGCTTCTTCAGACTTGAAACCGGGCGTGCGAAACACCGCGCCGAGCAAGCCGGAATGGGTGCGCACATGGCGTCCCACCATGACATTCTCAAGCGCGGTCATTTCGGCAAACAGGCGAATATTCTGGAAGGTGCGGGCAATACCGGCTTTGGCCACCTCGTGCACCGCTGTGGGCTGGTAGGGCTTGCCAGCCAGCTCGAAGGTGCCGGTGTCCGGGGTGTAGAGCCCGGTGAGCACATTGAAAAACGTGGTTTTGCCAGCGCCATTGGGACCTATCAGGCCATAGACCTGGCCGCGCCTGATCTGGATGCCCACATCGCTCAAGGCCTGCAGGCCGCCGAAGCGTTTGGATACGTCGGCAACGTTGAGTACGGTGTCTGTCATGTCATTTCTTCTTGGGTAGGGTTGCGTCAGGGCTTGGTGGATTGCAAGGATTTGCCGTGCTCGGGTGACGGCCACAAACCACGCGGACGCAACAACATCACAATGATCATGGCCAGCGCAATCAGCAACTGACGCAGGATGGACGCGTCAAGACGGCCACCGGTCATGTTTTGCAACGGCCCGGCCACATAGCGCAGCACCTCGGGCAAGGCGGACAGCGCCACCGCTCCCAGAATCACACCAGGCAGGTGACCAACACCACCCAGCACCACCATCGCCACAATCATGATGGACTCCATCAAGGCAAATGACTCAGGCGAAATAAAGCCCTGGAACGAGGCAAACATGGCGCCGGAGACACCGCCAAACGTGGCGCCCATGCCAAACGCCAGCAGTTTCAGGTTGCGCGTGTTGATGCCCATGGCCTTGGCCGCAATTTCGTCCTCGCGAATGGCCATCCAGGCACGTCCCACGCGCGAGAGTTGCAAACGGTGCGAAATGATGACACTCACCACCACCAGCACCAAAAACATATAGTAGTAGAGCGAAACCGAAGCCAGTTGAAACCCGAACACCTCCACTTTTCTGCCCATGCTCAGACCAAAAAAGCTCAAGGCGTCAATCTGGCCCAGGCCCTTGGGGCCATTGGTGATGTTGACAGGATGGTCCAGGTTGTTCATGAAGACGCGAATGATTTCACCAAAGCCCAGCGTCACGATGGCCAGGTAATCACCGCGCAAACGCAAGGTGGGCGCGCCCAGCAACACACCCAGCAGGCCAGCCAGGCCGGCAGCAGCCGGGATCACCAGCCAGATCGGCAAATGCAGGCCATCGGGGAACATGGCGGCAATCGCAGGAAATGTATCAATCAGGTGTGGCGAGGCCAGCAACGCGTACATATAGGCGCCAATGGCAAAAAAGGCCACGTAACCCAGGTCGAGCAGGCCGGCGTAACCCACCACAATGTTCAGCCCCAGTGCCAGCAGCACATACAGCAGTGCCATGTCGGCAATGCGCACCCAGGCGTTGCCAAAACCTTGCAGCACCAGTGGCAGCACCAGCAAACCCAGGGCCGCCAGCAGGAAAACGATGATCTGTTTTTGTTGTTTCATGCTCTGTCTCCTTTACGCCCTGTCAGCCACGCGTTCACCCAGCAAGCCCGAAGGCCTTAAAGTGAGCACAATGATCAGCACCACAAACGCAAAAATGTCCGAGTAGTGACTGCCCAGTACACCACCCGTGAGCTTGCCGATATAGCCCGCGCCCAGCGATTCGATCAGGCCCAGCAAAATGCCGCCCACCACGGCGCCGGCCAGGTTGCCAATGCCACCAAAAACGGCTGCGGTAAAAGCCTTGAGCCCTGGCAGGAAACCCATGGTGTGCTGCACCGTGCCGTAATTGGCCGCCCACATGATGCCGGCAATGGCCGCCAGCACGGCACCGATCACAAAAGTGGCCGAAATCACCAGGTCGGGCTTGACCCCCATGAGCGCCGCCACCCGCGGATTTTCAGCGGTAGCCCGCATGGCGCGCCCCAATTTGGTGTAATTAACAAGCCACATCAGGGTGGCAAGGGCACAGGCAGTGACCCCCAGAATCAGTACCTGCGTGACCGAAATCACCGCGCCACCAATCTCATAGGGCGCGCCGCCGATCAGGTTCGGGTAGGGTTTGTAGTTGGGCTTCCAGATGATCATGGCCATCGTTTGCAGGAAGATCGACATGCCGATGGCAGTGATCAGCGGCGCCAGACGCGGGCTGTTGCGCAGTGGTCGGTAAGCCACTTTTTCGATCGTGAAGTTGAGCGTGGCCGCCACGATGCAGGCAATGACCATCGCAATCAGCAGGATGATCCAGCCCGGCGCGCCGGGCATGGCTTCCTGCATCAAGCCGATGATGGTCCAGCTGGTCAAGGCCCCCACCATCAACACCTCGCCGTGGGCGAAGTTGATCAGGCCAATGATGCCGTACACCATGGTGTAGCCCAAGGCCACCAACGCATACATGCTGCCCAACACCAGACCATTGATGATCTGCTGGATCAAGGTTTCCATACTTGTTATTTCTCCGATTTTTGGCCGGTTGAGGTGTCAACAGGGTTGCTGACGCGTTATGCAGCCTTATGAGCCTTGCCGGTGTGTTGGCAGCAAGCTTCCAACGACGTGTTTGAGTGGCAGGATTGTAGCCATGAGACCTCCCCATAAAGGTGCAATTAAATCCGGGTAAACCCTTGCACTATCAGCTTGTACGCAAGACCAATGCCAGCTTAGCGCGCTTGCCGATTGCGCTCTTCAAGGGCACGCAGTTTCTCTGCAATCTTGATCTCAAGCCCGCGCTGCACCGGCTTGTAAAAACCAGGAGCGGCCATGCCCTCAGGCAAATAACGCTCGCCCGCCGCAAAGGCATCGGCCTCATCGTGCGCGTAGCGATAGCCTTTGCCATAGTCGAGTTCTTTCATCAACTTGGTGGGTGCATTGCGCAGGTGCATGGGTACCGGACGCGTGCCGTCCTGCTTGACAAAAGCCTTGGCTTCATTGAACGCCTTGTAGACGGCGTTGGACTTGGGTGCAACCGCCAGGTAGACCACGCACTCGGCGAGAGCCAGCTCGCCCTCGGGCGTGCCCAGGCGCTCGTAGACCTCGGCCGCATCGAGCGCCAGACGCAACGCACGCGGGTCGGCCAGACCAATGTCTTCGCTGGCCATGCGGATCAGGCGCCGCGCCATGTAACGCGGATCTGCACCACCGTCGAGCATGCGCACCAACCAATACAGTGCGGCATCGGGGTCGGAGCCGCGCACGCTCTTGTGCAAGGCCGAGATGGTGTCGTAAAACTGCTCGCCCCCCTTGTCATAACGGCGCATGCGCTCACCCAGCACCTTGAGCAGCCAGGCATCGGTGATCTCGGCGCGCTTTTCCTGCGTTGCCGAAACCGCCAGCGTCTCCAGCGTGTTGAGCAGCCGGCGCGCATCGCCATCGGCATAAGCCACCAGACGGTCAATTGCCTTGGGTTCGATCGCAGGCAGCGCCTGCAAGTCCTGGGCTGAAGCCACGATTTGCCTTAAATCATCAGTCGTCAAAGGCTGCAAAACATAGACAGCGGCGCGCGACAACAGGGCCGAGTTCACCTCGAACGATGGGTTCTCGGTGGTGGCGCCAATAAAGGTGAACAGGCCGCTTTCCACATGCGGCAAAAACGCATCCTGCTGCCCCTTGTTGAAGCGATGCACCTCGTCGACAAACACCAGCGTGCGCCGCCCCTGTTGCTGGGCCAATTGCGCTTTCTCCACCGCTTCGCGGATGTCCTTTACGCCACCCAGCACGGCGCTGATGGTGATGAACTGGGCGTCGAACGCGTCGGCCATGAGACGGGCGATGGTGGTTTTTCCGGTGCCTGGCGGTCCCCAGAAAATACAGCTGTGGGGCTGGCCCGACTCAAACGCCAGGCGCAACGCCATGCCTTCGCCCAACAAATGTCGCTGCCCCACCACTTCGGCCAGGGTTTTGGGGCGCAAGCGTTCAGCCAGGGGAGGAGAGCCTGATGTCATGGATAAATTTTGTCAGATCAGCGGGTCACTGCCGGATCACATCCGCACCGGCTGGCGGCTTGAAGACAAACGCCGACGCTGCCAGGGCAGGATTGTGCTGCATTTGCTTGAACGTCAACACCGAACGCTGACCAAAGCTGTCCAGAATTTCCAGCACCGCCAGTGCGCCGGCATCAGCGGCGGCATCCCCTGCAGCCCTGAAACCTACTCGCACCGACTGCAACTGGCCGTCCCTGGACCGGGGCGTGGCCAACACCCACTGCAAGCCGTCCCGATCGGGCGCATCCGCCAGCACAAAATCAGCCTGCAGGGCCTGGACATCGGCCGCCGAGGCAATCAGGGCGGCAGGTGTTGAGCCCAGCACCGCAGACTGTTTGCGCGCGGTGACCTGGTTCAGGTCGACGTCATGCAACCACAAGGTCTGGCCGTCAGCGACGATGGTTTGCACAAAGGGTTTGAGATAGTCAAAGCGGAAGCGGTTGGGCCGGGAGAATTCAAACCGGCCGCTGGAGGTCTTGACCCGGGGTGCCTGCCCTTCGCGGGCGGGCGAGGTGACCACCTGGGTGAAATCTGCCTGGCCGGTTTTGACCGTTTTGACAAAATTCTCCAGGCTTTTCAGGCCGCCGGCGCTGACGCCGCCGATGGATGCAACCGCTAAAAATACCGTCAATAAAAATCGTTTCAAAGCTGACCTTTTGCGTGTGGGTTGAATGAATACAAAGCCATGGATCGCCACGCTCCGCTCGCGATGACGCTTCTGGTGCAGCTTATTCGTTACGTGCCGGAACCAGGATTTCACGCTGGCCACTGGTGCTCATGGGGCTCACCAGACCGGCATTTTCCATGTCTTCCACCAGTCGGGCGGCCCGGTTGTAGCCGATCTTGAGGTGGCGCTGCACCAGCGAAATGCTGGCCTTGCGGTTTTTCAGCACCACTTCGACAGCCTGGTCATACAACGGGTCTTTCTCGCCGCCGCCCATGCCGCCCTCGCCCATGGCATCGTCGTCGCCGTCGACAGTACCACCTTCCAGAATACCCTCAATGTAATTGGGCTCACCCTGGCTTTTGAGGTAAGTCACCACCCGGTGCACCTCTTCGTCGCTGACGAAGGCGCCGTGCACGCGAATCGGCAGACCGGTGCCACTGGGCATGTAAAGCATGTCACCCATGCCCAGCAGCGCTTCGGCGCCCATCTGGTCCAGAATGGTGCGGCTGTCGATCTTGCTGCTGACCTGGAACGCGATGCGGGTTGGAATGTTGGCCTTGATCAGGCCGGTGATCACGTCCACGCTGGGGCGCTGGGTGGCCAGGATCAGGTGAATGCCGGCGGCACGGGCCTTTTGCGCCAGCCGGGCGATGAGCTCTTCGATCTTCTTGCCCACCACCATCATCAGGTCGGCCAGTTCGTCGATCACCACCACGATGTGCGGCAGGCGGTCGAGCGGCTCGGGTTCTTCGGGGGTCAGGCTGAACGGGTTACCAATGTACTCGCCGCGCGCCTTGGCTTCGTCCATTTTGGTGTTGAAGCCCGCCAGGTTGCGCACGCCCATCTTGCTCATCAGCTTGTAGCGCCGCTCCATCTCGGCCACGCACCAGGTCAGGCCATTGGCGGCCTGGCGCATGTCGGTGACCACCGGACACAGCAGGTGCGGAATGCCCTCATACACCGACATTTCCAGCATCTTGGGGTCGATCATCAGCAAGCGCACGTCATGCGCTTCGGCCTTGTACAAGAGGCTCAAAATCATGGCATTGATGCCGACCGACTTGCCTGAACCGGTGGTACCGGCGACCAGCACGTGCGGCATTTTGGCCAGGTCGGCCACCACCGGGTTGCCAATGATGTCCTTGCCCAGCCCCATGGACAGCATCGACCTGGCTTCGTGGTAAACGTTGGAGCCCAGAATTTCCGAGAGCTTGATGGTTTGCCGCTTGGCATTGGGCAGCTCCAGCGCCATGTAGTTCTTGCCGGGAATGGTTTCCACCACCCGGATCGACACCAGGCTTAAAGACCGCGCCAGGTCTTTCGCCAGGCCCACGATCTGCGAGCCCTTGACCCCGGTGGCGGGTTCGATCTCGTAACGGGTGATGACCGGGCCGGGTTGTGCCAGCACCACAGTGACAGTGACACCAAAGTCCTTGAGCTTTTTCTCGATCAGGCGGCTGGTCATCTCCAGGGTTTCGGGGGCCACGGTTTCCTGGCGCAGCTGCGCCACATCGAGCAGATCAACCTGGGGCAGCTTGGTATCAAGCAACTCATGGAACAGCGGTTTCTGCCGCTCCTTGGCCACGCGCACGCTCTTGGGAGGATCGACCACCAAGGGCTCAACCAGCACGGTTTTGGCAGGATGCTCCTGGCGTTCCTGGCGCTCTTCCACCAAAACTTCTTCCCGCGCCCGCGCGGCTTCCTGACCCAAAGAAAAATCCTGCTGCAACTCAAGTTGTTCACGTCGGTTTTCAACTTTTGAATACAACCAGGCGCCCAGCCGCTCGGCCAGATGCCCCCAGGAAAACCTGAAGACCAGCGCGGCGCCGACCACGCCCGCCACGATGGCCGTCAATGCCGAGCCCACAAAACCCAGCCAATGCACACTCAATGGCCCCAGCCAAAACCCTAAAACACCACCCACATGACCCGGCAACTGGGCCTCAAGACTGTAAAAACGGGACCATTCCAGCATCACGCTGCCCCCAAGCAGCAAGACCAGGCCTCCCCAAAACGTGACATGCCGGCGGATACGTTCGACCTTGGCGGCCGTTCCTGGCGCATCGTCCAGCGCCCACACCGCATGACCACGCAACCAGTGCGCCAAAGCACTCAGCCAGACCCGCACCGCGGCGGCCACGCACCACCACACCGAAAACCCAAGAAGGAAATAACTGGCATCGGCGACCCAGGCACCCAATTGACCTGCCAGGTTAAGCGCCGCCCCCCCCGAGCCCGAAGTGGACCAGGCGGCATCTTGTGGCGTGTAGGTGAGCAGCGCCATGATCCACAGGGCCAGCAGCACGAATCCGAGGAACAAACCAATTTCCGAGGCAAAGCGGATCAGGCCATGTCGCGCCGTGGCTGCCTCTGAAGCATTAAATGTATTGAGTGAATAAGTCATTTCCGTTTTCTTTAAACTCACGCTTAATATACACGGCGCAAGCCCTCACTTCCCAAGGTTCAACATGACAGACACACGACACGCCAAAGTATTGATTCTGGGCTCTGGCCCGGCCGGCTACACCGCCGCCATTTACGCCGCACGTGCCAATCTGCAGCCGCTGCTGATCACCGGCATCGCCCAGGGCGGTCAATTGATGACCACTACCGATGTCGACAACTGGCCTGCCGATGTGGACGGCGTGCAGGGCCCCGACCTGATGCAACGCTTTTTGGCGCACGCCGAACGCTTCAAGACCGAGATTGTTTTCGACCACATCAACAAGGTTGATTTTTCCAAACGCCCGTTTACCCTGACCGGTGACAGCGGCACGTACACCTGCGATGCGCTCATTCTGGCCACCGGTGCCTCGGCCAAATATTTGGGATTGCCGTCAGAAGAAGCCTTCATGGGCCGGGGCGTGTCGGGCTGCGCCACCTGCGACGGTTTTTTCTACCGCGGCGAAGACGTCTGCGTGGTCGGCGGTGGCAACACCGCGGTGGAAGAAGCGCTGTATTTGTCCAACATTGCAGCAAAAGTGGTTCTGATTCACCGCCGCGACAAGTTTCGCGCCGAGCCCATCCTGATCGACAAACTGATGGACAAGGTGGCTGCCGGCAAGATTGAACTCAAGACCTTCAACGCGCTGGACGAAGTGCTCGGTGATGCCAGCGGCGTCACCGGTGTGCGCATCAAAAACGTCAACACCGGGGTCACGGAAGACCTCACCCTCAAGGGCTGCTTCATTGCCATTGGCCACGCGCCCAACACCGAGATTTTCCAGGGCCAGCTGGAGATGGCCGGTGGCTACATCATCACCCAGGGCGGCAACCAGGGTTTTGCCACCCAGACCAGCGTGCCCGGCATTTTTGCGGCTGGTGACGTGCAGGACCATGTCTACCGCCAGGCCATCACCAGCGCCGGCACCGGTTGCATGGCCGCACTCGATGCGCAACGCTTTCTGGAACAAGCGTAAACGCAGCCAGGGCCCCATACCGAAGCCGGGCTATAATGCCAAGCTTTGCTGCTTACCCCGTGAGGGATTGGGTTGCAGACGGGTTACCGCCACCCTTTTCTTGGCGAGGTGAGGCCTCTGGCGTCAGTCAGGGCCGTTTAATAGTATCGGAGTGTCCACATGGCACGCGTATGTGAAGTCACGGGCAAAGGCCCGATGGTTGGGAACAATGTTTCCCACGCCAACAACAAAACCAAACGCCGGTTCCTGCCGAACCTGCAATACCGCCGTTTCTGGGTGGAGACTGAAAACCGCTGGGTTCGCCTGCGTATCTCGAATGCCGGTCTGCGTTTGATCGACAAAAACGGTATCGACGCTGTGCTCGCAGACCTGCGCGCACGTGGTCAAGCCTAAATCTCAAAGGAAATATCATGGCTACCAAAGGCGGACGCGAAAAAATCAAGCTGGAATCGACAGCCGGCACCGGTCACTTCTACACGACCGACAAGAACAAGAAAACCACCCCCGAGAAATTGCTGATCAAGAAATTTGATCCCAAAGCTCGCAAGCACGTGGATTACAAGGAAATGAAACTGAAGTAATTCGGTTTTCACACCATAAAAAGCCCGCAATATGCGGGCTTTTTTACGCCTGCCGTGTCCGGCTGCTCTGTTGACCCAATGAATCCCTGAAACCGAAATAGAAATCGCATCCCAATAACAGTCACTCGGTGCCGTCAATGAACTTTGCCATGTTGTCCCCTATTTAGATAGCCCAGTGAGCCAAAGAACCTCAAATCTGTACTCGAGTCCCCAACTCAACCACGCAATTGTTGGGTAACCGAAAGAAACCCGCCACACTGCCCGAATTGCGTGACATCACGGCAAACAAGGCTTCACGCCAATTGGCCATGCCAGTTCCCTTGGTCGGGACGATGATTTCGCGACTCAGGAAATACGAAGTCTCAAACAGGTTGATTGGCAAACCTTGTGCCTTGCATAGCTCCAGGGCCTTAGGAATGTCCGGCGTATTCTTGAAACCGTAATTCACTTGCACCCTCCAAAAGCCAGGAACCAGTGCTTGCACCTGGACACGTTCCTCAAATGGTATCCATGGAATTTCGTGAAATACCACGGTCAGAATCACGTTGCACTCGTGCAGCACCTGATTGTGTTTGAGGTTGTGCATCAAGGCTTGTGGCACAGTGCCAGCATTAGCCACCGCATAGACCGCCGTTCGCGATACACGGTGCACACCGTCAGCAGACAGCCCCGTTATAAATGGCAAAAGGTCGGGGTCGTTGCTGCGGATGCTGTCCATCAGCAGTTCCCGGCCACGCCGCC
>Ga0209343_10004305_pt1 | contig 17605 bp, 15 predicted proteins | sample RifCSPlowO2_02_FD_184026 | JGI IMG/M metagenome (GOLD analysis project Ga0209343, IMG submission 184026) | Groundwater microbial communities from Rifle, Colorado - Rifle CSP2_plank lowO2_0.2 (SPAdes) (version 2) | ecosystem: Environmental > Aquatic > Deep subsurface > Groundwater | place... | reverse complement strand
CTGCCGGCCGGTGGTGCGGACGGCGCCTGCTGCGGCGTCGCCGGTGTTTGCGGCGCGCTTGCGGGCGCGGGTGCAGGCGGCGGCCCGGGCGTGCCGCCGACCACCGAACCCGGACCCCGCCGGCCGAGAATCGCCAGGCCGAGCGCGCCCAGCATGAACAGCACGGCGAAGGCCGCCGTGATCTTCGAGAGCAGCGTCGCGCCGCCGCGCGCGCCGAAGGCGGTTTGACTGCTGCCGCCACCGAACGCGGCGGCCATGTCGCCCCCTTTGCCCTGCTGCAGCAGGATCACGAGCAGCAGGACCAGGCACACGAACACGTAAAGCGTCGTCAGAAGGTAATAGAACATCTAGTGTCCCTGAAACCCCAAATTATACCGCAGCCGGGCGGCTTCCGGTGACGATCTCCACAAAGCTCCGCACCTCGAGGCTGGCTCCGCCCACGAGCGCGCCGTCGACGTCCGGTTCGCGCACGAGCTCGGCGATATTGTCCGGTTTCACGCTGCCGCCGTAGATGACGCGGCAGTGGTCGGCCGCCTCGGCGCCGAACCACTGGCGCAGGCGCTGGCGGATATGCAGATGCGCGGCCTCCGCCTGTACCGCGCTGGCGGTGCGCCCGGTGCCAATCGCCCAGACGGGCTCGTACGCCACGACGAGCCCGGCGGCCTGCTCGGCCGCCAGCCCGTCCAGTCCCTCCTTGAGCTGTCGATCGAGCACGGCGAGGGTCTCGTTCCGCTCCCGCTCTTCGAGCGATTCCCCGACACAGACGATCGGCGCCAGGCCGGCGCCCACGGCCGCCAGGACCTTGCGAGCGACGATCGCATCGGTTTCACCGAACAGGTGCCGCCGCTCGGAGTGGCCGACGATCGCGTACTCGGCGCCGGCTTCCCTGATCATCTCGGCGGAGACCTCGCCCGTGAACGCGCCTTCCCGCGCCCAGTGGAGGTCCTGCGCGGCCACCGCGACGTTGGCGGCGCGCAGCGCTTCCACGACCGCGTGCACGGCCGTAAACGGCGGCGCCACGACAATCTCGACGTCCGTGACGTCCTTGACGATGCCGCGCAGCTCCTTTGCGAACACGACGGCTTCGTGAACGGTCTTGTGCATCTTCCAGTTGCCGGCGATGAAGGGAACTCTCATCTCTGTCCATCTCCTCACTGGCGCCGGGCCCCGCCGCCGGCGCGAACTGACGCCGGTGCCCTGCCGGGGCGTTGCCTGGCCACGGCCGCGCTAGACGATCTCCGAGAGCGCGGCCACGCCCGGCAGCGTCCGGCCGCCGAGAAACTCCAGCGAGGCGCCTCCTCCCGTGGAGATGTGGGAAATCCGGTCGGCGATCCCCGCCTTCTTCACGGCCGCGATCGAGTCGCCGCCGCCGATAATCGTCGTGCCGTTCACCGCGGCGACGGCGCGCGCGACGGCGTGGGTGCCCTTCGCAAACGCCTCGATCTCGAAGACGCCCATCGGCCCGTTCCAGACGACGGTCCGGGCGTCGGCGATGAACGTCTCGTACGCCCTGATCGTGACCGGTCCGATGTCCACGCCGAACCGATCGCCGATTCGAGTCCCGGCCCCGAGCGCGTCGCCCGTCGGCGCCGTTGACGCGCGGTCGACCGGCAGCACCTCGTGCGCCGCGCCCGTCTCGACCCGGTCGGCCACCACATGATCGACCGGCAGCTCGAGCCGGACGCCGCGGGCCGCCGCGTCGGCGGCAATCTGCCGGGCGGCGTCGACTTTGTCGTCCTCGACCAGCGACCGGCCGACGGGCACGCCGCGCGCCTTCAGGAACGTATAGGCCATCGCGCCGCCGATGAGCAGCCGGTCCACTTTGCCGAGCAGGTTCTCGATGACTTCGAGCTTGTCGGACACCTTCGCGCCGCCCAGGATGGTGACGAACGGCCGCTCGGGCGTCTCGAGCGCGTGTCCCAGATACCGCAGCTCCTTTTCCATGAGCAGGCCCGCGGCCGCCAGCGGGAAGTGCCGCGTGATGCCCTCGACCGACGCGTGCGCGCGGTGCGCCGCCCCGAAGGCGTCGTTCACGTACAGATCCGCGAGCGCCGCCAGCGAGGCGGCGAACGCCGGATCGTTTCGTTCCTCTTCGGGATGGAAACGCAGGTTCTCGAGCAGGACGACGGCCCCGCCGCCGGCGGCGGATGCCCGATCGACGGCCCGCCGCGCCTGGTCGCCCACACAGTCGTCGGCAAACGCCACAGGCCGTCCGAGCAGCGCCTCCAGCCGGCCGGCCACCGGTTTGAGGCTGAGGGCCGGGTTCGGTCTGCCCTTGGGGCGGCCCAGGTGGCTCGCGAGCACGACCGTCGCGCCCTGCTCGAGCGCGTATTGAATGGTCGGCAGGGTCGCGCGAATCCGGGTGTCGTCGCCAATCGCGCCATCCTTGAGCGGCACGTTGAAGTCCACGCGGATGAAGACACGCGTTCCGCGGAGATCGAGGTCTCGAATCGAGCGTTTCATGTCGAGGACGCCTGAAGACGGGCTAGAGGCCTTTCTTCACGAGCAGCCTGAGCAGGTCCACGCACCGGTTCGAGTAGCCCCACTCGTTGTCGTACCAGGAGAGCACCTTCACGAAGTCGCCGTCCATCACCTTCGTGTAGGGCGCATCCACGATCGAGGAGTTCGCGTTGCCTTGGAAGTCGACCGAGACGAGCTCCTCGGTGGAATAGGCGAGGATGCCCTTCAGCGAGCCCTCCGCCGCCTCTTTCAGCGCGGCGTTCACCTCGTCGCCGCTCGTCTTTTTGTCCACGAGCGCCGCCAGATCGACGACCGAGACGTTCGGGGTCGGCACGCGCATGGCGAAGCCGTCCAGCCGTCCCTTCAGGTCGGGGAGCACCTCGCCGACCGCCAGGGCGGCCCCCGTCGTCGTGGGAATCATCGAGAGGGCGGCGGCGCGGGCACGGCGCAGATCCTTGTGCGGCAGGTCGAGGAGCTGCTGGTCGTTCGTGTAGGAGTGGATGGTCGTCATCCAGCCCTTCCTGATGCCGAACCTCTGGTGCAGCACTTTCGCGAGCGGGGCGAGGCAGTTCGTCGTGCACGAGGCGTTCGAGATGATGTGATGCCTCGCCGGATCGTACGTGTCGTCGTTGACGCCGAGCACGACCGTCAGGTCGGGCTTGCTGGCGGGCGCGGTGATGACCACCTTCCTGGCGCCCGCCGCCACGTGTTTCGCCGCGTCATCGCGCTTGGTGAAGAGACCGGTCGATTCGAACACGACGTCGACGCCCAGGTCTTTCCAGGGCAACTGCGCGGGATCGCGCATCGAGAGGACCTTGAACGTGTCGCCGTCGACCGAGATGCCGTCGCCGCTGGCCTCGACCTTCGACCCGAGATTGCCGAGCACCGAGTCGTACTTGAGCAGGTGCGCGAGCGTTGCAGCGCTCGTCAGATCGTTGACGGCGACGAAGTCGATGTTCCTGTCTCGAAGCGCCGCCCGCATGATATTCCGGCCGATCCGGCCGAATCCGTTGATGCCCACCCTGACCGCCATCGATGCTCCTCTCCGACTGCCGAGTCCAACGCTCCGCCCTGCTGACCCGCAGAGACCGGCCGCGTCACCTTCCGAGGCCCCGGGTATGCCCAAACAGGCTCAGCGAGACCGCCTCGAGCAGCCCCTGCAGGGTGACCGGTTTCTCGACGAAGGCCTCATTTTCCCACAGCACCTTCTTGTCGTTGAAGAGCCAGTCGCTGTAGCCGGTGAAATAGAGAATCTTGACGCTCGGATCCGCGTGGCGCAGGCGCCGCGCGAGCTCGTCGCCCCTCATTTGCGGCAACACGATGTCGATGAGGAAGAGGTCGAAGGGCGCCTGCTGCTCCACGATGGCGAGCGCGTCGGGACCATCGGCCGCCGCCGCCACCTCGTAGCCCGCCTCCTGGAGGGCGCGCTGGGCAAACGTGCGGATCGATTCCTCATCGTCCACGACGAGCAGGCGCAGCGGGCGTTTACTGGATCGGGCCACGGACTACCTACTATTCTTACTGCTAATCTGGGAATAGAACAGAGGCCGCATAGTACAATTGCATCGATTCCCGTCAACTGAATGGGGGCGTCCCGTCATTCCGACCTCGCGATCGTCCTGAGCGGTGGCGGCGCCCGCGCCGCCTACCAGGTCGGTTTCCTGCGGTTTCTTGCGCGGGAGCTGCCCGATGTCGTCCCGGGCATCCTCACCGGCGTGTCAGCCGGCGGCATCAACGCCGCATACCTGGCGGCCCGCCAGGAGCCCTTCACCGAGAAGGTCGAGAACCTCGCAGACCTCTGGAGCCGGCTGCACATCAGCGACGTCTTCCGTGTCGACGCACGGGACCTGGGGTCGCGGGCGATTCGATGGGGCGGACGGCTCGTCGCGGGTGGACGATCGCCGATGCGGCCGGTGGGCAGCCTCGTCGACACCGCGCCGCTCCGGCGATTGCTGGAGCGCGAGCTCGGCGCGGCTGGCGGCGCGCTCACGGGCATCGCCCGCAGCGTGGAGGATGGGTGGCTTCGGGCGATCGCGCTGGCCGCGTCGAGCTACACCACAGGCCAGTCGATTACCTGGGTGCAGACCGTCGATTGCACCATGCCGACCTGGGAGCGGCCGCAGCGCAAGAGCGCCATCTGCGAGCTGCGCGTCAATCACGTGATGGCGTCGGCGGCGCTGCCGTTTTTCTTTCCCGCCGTCGAGGTCGATGGCGCATGGTACGGCGACGGCGGCATCCGGCTGGCGGCGCCTCTGTCGCCGGCGGTGCACCTCGGGGCCCGCCGCATCGTGGCGATCTCGACGCGATACGGGAAGTCGCGCGAAGAGGCGGATCGTCCGGCCATGGCCGGCTACCCGCCGCCCGCCCAGGTTGCTGGCGTGCTGTTGAACGCCATCTTTCTCGATCTGCTGGACAGCGACGCCCTGCACCTGCAGCAGATCAACCGGCTCGTGTCCCAGCTGCCGGAGGAGAGGCGCGACGGCCTGCGGCACCTCGACCTGCTCGTGCTCCGCCCGTCGCAAGACCTCGGTCAGCTGGCGAACACGTTCGAGCCCGAGCTGCCGGCCGCCTTCCGGTTCCTGACCCGCGGGCTTGGCACGCGCGAGACCCACGCGAACGACCTGCTGAGCCTCGTCATGTTCCAGAGCGATTACCTGCGGCGGCTGATCGAGATGGGAGAGGCGGACGCCGGCGCCCGGGCGGACGAGATCCGCCGGTTTCTCGATCGGTGAAGACCGCCGCGATCCCGCCGCGCCGGATATGGCCGCCGTGCTCGTCCGATCAGGACAGCCAGTTCACGAGTGCGCTTGCGGCGTAGAGAAGGACCGTCAGCAGCACGAGGATTTCGGCGACGAGCGGCGTCATCTCTCTGATCCACCGGATGGGCGTGTAGCGCTCATCGACCTCCCGGCGAATGAAGGCAAACGCGACGACCGACTGGGCTGATCCGATGTGGGTCCAGCAGCCGCCGACGGCGTAGCCGGCGATCTGCGCCAGCGCGAACAACTGCAGGATGGCGACATCCAGGTCGATCAGCGCCCGGGACGCGAAGTCCGCGACGACGTTGTTGTCGAGGATCGCGGACAGGAACGCCGATCCCAGGAACTGCGCGACCGCGACGTGCCCGACCCCCAGCGTCTCGATACCCCGATGAATAGTCGTCTGCACCTGATCGAAGAAGCCAACCGTCGTCAGCAGGGTGATCGACAGAAACAGCGGGAACAGGAAGTAGTACTCGGCGTACTCGCGACGAGCCTCGCGCATGGCGAGTGCGCGCATCTTCGGGATGGTCGCAATCGCCGGCAGGGCGGCGAGGAAGGCGGCGCCGGAGGCGAGGAACAGCGGCACGCGATGATTGACGGCGTGCAGGACGAGCAGGCAGACGAACGGCAGCACGGCCAGGGCGCCCATGCGCTGCGCGTTGTGTCTGAGGATGGCCAGTGTGGCGATCTCCCTGTCGACCGAGCGCTCGGCCCTGAGCGCACCGTCGTGGTCGCCGGCCGCGTCGAGGACGTAGTGTTTGTCGAGGGACTCGCTGAGATCCTCGCTGACGAAGTGGCCGAGGAGCTTCCGGCGCGTCGGCGCGGGCACGCCCTCGCGGACCAGGGCCATCCCGATCGACTCGCCCGCGCGCAGGCGCGCGAGGAGGGACTCCGCGTAGGGGCCCAGATCGGTCGCGTGGCTCTGGACGAGCTCGACGGTGGTTAGCACCTCGCCATGGCGCATCGCCTGGAGAAACCGGACGTCCGCGGCGTTGGCGTCGATGATGTCCATGGCGTCGAGATCGACGCGCCGGTTCCCCAGCGTCGTGCGCAGTCTCCACCAGACCACCAGGTAGCTGACGAGGGCCGCCGGCGCGCAGAAGCGGAGAAAGAAGGCGTCGTTCAGGTGCGGAGCCAGGTTGGCCCGCATGATCAGGTTTGGCGGCTCGCCGTACGCCAGCCAGATGCCGCAGATGGTCGTGACCAGGGTGCAGACCATCACCGCATACCGCATTTCAGCGGCTGGCGCGGCCCCAAGCAGGAGGACGATGACGAGGGTCCGGATGGTCAGGCCGATCATCGAGACGCCGTCGAAGATGCCGGAGGCGACCGCGACCACCGCGGTGACCGCCACCACCGTCGGCAGAATCCTGCCTCCGTACTTCCGCAACAGGACGAACGTGATGCCCTCGAGGAGCCGTGTCTGGGCGATGACCGACACGAAGTAGGTCAGGCCCAGGATGAACAGCATCGTATCGGCGTGGATCAGCTCGTCCAGCCCGGAAAACGACAGCAGGTGGGTATCCACCCAGAACCGCCAGCCGCGTGCCGCGACCTCGACGTGCCACGGTGAGGTGCCGAGCCCGCAGAAGGTCGCGATGATGACGAGCGCCATCCCGTAGGTGAGGGCACTCTTGTGGATCTGGTACCTGAAGGATCCGAAGACGAACAGGCCAAGGATGGTGGCAAGGACTTCGGTGGCCAGCAGCCAGGGCTGCGGAGCCACGACCCGCGCGGCGAGGACGATCAGGCCGGCGACAGCCGCGCAGCCGAGCACGAAGCCGCCGCCCGACAACATGACGACGGGTGCGCGTTCGGACGGCCCGGAAGGATGGCCTTCAAAGACACGAGTGTCAGTCACGCTCACGATCCGGCCGACGAGCCTTCAAGGACCACGCCGCCCGCCCGGGGCGGGCGGGCGCGAAATCGCTCAATATTTCCGCGCGTCCGGGAGGTGGCGTCGAGGGCTCGAGGCAACAAAGGTGTAGGACTGAACAGTGAGTCCGACACAGTTGTCGCCTACGGCGTCAGGCCGGCGCGGGGGCAGACGGCCGGCCCCGCAGGGTGCGTGACTCCGTCGGCAGGTCCAGCCCAAGAAAGCTACATAAATGTCGTTTATATAGGTTAAGCCCACCTAAATGTCTGCCTGGCGCCTGCCGCGCCACCCGGCGGGCGTCCACGATCCGCGTGTTTTCCACAGGAAACTTCCGAATTCCGCCCCCGCGGGCGACGCGGGGTCGCTGGCGTTCCTCTTGCACACCGCACGTCGCACGACCGCGGCCACTGATTCAACCTGTCCCACAAGCGTTCGCACGCTTATCGCAGGAGGGGAGCGATGAGACGAAAAGTCACGACGGGATTGTTAGGGGCGTTGGCGATGGCGGTGCCCGCTGTCGCCGGCGCGGCGATCGACCCGGAGACCAAGGTCGCGCTCGACACGGTCTGGGTCCTGATCGCGGCGTTTCTCGTGTTCTGGATGAACGCCGGCTTCGCGCTGGTGGAGAGCGGGCTGTGCCGCTCGAAGAACGCCGTCAACATCCTCGCGAAGAATTTCATCGTCTTCGCGGCCTCATCGTTGGCGTTCTGGGCCATCGGCTTCGGGCTGATGTTCGGCAACGGCAACGATGTCATCGGTCTGAGCGGGTGGTTCATCGGCGGCGCCGACAACAGTCCGGCGATGGGAGACGCGTACCAGGGGGTCTTCTCGTCGCTGAACTGGACGGGCGTCCCGCTCTCCGCGAAGTTCTTCTTCCAGCTCGTGTTCGCCGGCACGGCCGCGACGATCGTCAGCGGCGCCGTGGCCGAGCGCATCAAGTTCGGATCGTTCGTGGCGTTCTCGTTCATCCTCGTGGGGTTGATCTACTCGCTGGGCGGCCACTGGGCGTGGGGCGGCGGCTGGCTCTCGAAGATGGGCTTCCTCGACTTCGCGGGTTCGACCGTGGTGCATAGCATCGGCGGATGGGCCGCACTGGCCGGCGTGCTCGTGCTGGGGCCGCGCATCGGCAAGTACATGGCCGACGGCACGGTCAAGCCGATCCCCGGCCACAACATGACCTCGGCGACGCTCGGCTGCCTGATCCTCTGGCTCGGCTGGTTCGGGTTCAATCCGGGCAGCACGATGGCGGCCGATCCCGCCGCGATCGCGTCGATCGCGCTGAATACGAACATGGCGGCTGCGGCGGGATGTCTCTCGGCCACCTTCGCCGCCTGGCTGCTGCTCGGCAAGCCCGACCTCAGTATGGTTCTCAACGGTACGCTGGCAGGATTGGTGGCCATCACGGCACCCTGTTCGGTCGTCACCGTCGGCAGCTCGATCGTCATCGGGCTGATTGCCGGCGTCCTGGTCGTCTACGCCGTCCTGTTCTTCGACAAGGTCAGGATCGACGACCCGGTCGGCGCCATCAGCGTGCACCTGGTCAACGGCGTGTTCGGCACGCTCTGCGTCGGCCTCTTCGCGACCGACGGCGGCCTGCTCATGGGCGGCGGTTTCGGCAAGACGACCACGCAGCTCATTGGCATCGGCGCGATCGGCGCGACCACCTTCGTCCTGAGCCTCGCCGCCTGGACGCTCATCAAGCTGACCATCGGGATCCGTGTCTCGGCGGAGGAGGAGCTGAACGGCCTCGACACCGGCGAGCATGGCATGGAGGCCTACCCGGGGTTCGTGCCGTCGCAGGAGATGCGCACGGAAGTGATCTAGGTACCGATCGGCGGAGTAGGGCAGAGGGCACAGAGCAAGCGCCGCGAAGATGCCCTGAGCCCTTTGCCCTGACGCAGCGCGCTGTTTAACGTGGACACATTCGGAGGAGGCGACGTGGACTTCATGACGATGTTGTTTCGGAGGTGTAAGACGGCGGCTCATGTGGCGTGCGCCGCGGGAGCCCTGTCGCTGGTGGCTCCGGCCTTGGCGTTGGCGCAGGGTGATCCCAATCCGGGCGGCTTGGTGCTCGCTCATGCCTTTGCGTCGGAGGAATCATCGCGTCCGGCGTCGGCGGCGTTTGCCGGGAGCGCCGCGACGCAGCAGTCGGCGGCTGAAGACTCTGGTGTCCTGAATTTCTTCAGAAAAACCGAGCTGGCCGGGTTCGCCGACGTGTATTTCCACTACAACTTCAACGACCCGACGACCGGGTCGTTCACGCCGCTGCGTAACTTCGACAGCCAGCACAACCAGTTCAGCTTCGCCCTGGCCGAGCTGGCGTTCATCAAGCCGGCGACGTCCGACGATCGCGTCGGGTTTCGTCTTGATCTTGATTATGGACCCGTCGCGGACGCCGTCAACGCGTTCGAGCCGGGGGGCGACGTGTTCCGCAACATCCAACAGGGGTATATCAGCTACATGGCGCCGGTCGGCAGCGGATTGACGGTCGACATCGGCAAGTTTGTGACGCAGCACGGCGCCGAGGTCATCGAATCGAAGGACAATTGGAATTATTCCCGGTCGCTGCTGTTTGCGCTGGCGATTCCTTACTACCACATGGGCGTGCGAGTGGCCTACTCGCCGAACGACAAGCTCATCGTGGGCGGCGCCGTCGTCAACGGCTGGAACAATGCCACGGACAACAACTCCGGGAAAACCTTTGGCCTGCAGGCGGTCCTGAAGCCGACCGGCTCGGTCTCCATCGTCCAGAACTACATGGGCGGCCCCGAGCAGAACGATAACGCCGACGACTGGCGGCACCTCTCCGACACGACCATCACCTACACGGTGAACGACATGCTCAGCGTGATGGGGAACTACGACTACGGGCGCGACACCGGCTCGACCTGGCAGGGCGTGGGGCTTTACGCCAAGGCGCAGGCGAACCCGAACTTTGCGCTGATCCCGCGCATCGAATTCCTGGAGGACAAGCACGGGTTCATGAGCGGGCTGTCCCAGAAGCTGAAGGAGTTCACGCTGACGGCCGAGGTGAAGCACAGCCAGGGGTTGATCATGCGCGTTGAGTACCGGCGGGACTGGTCCGATGAAGACTTCTTCATCAAGGACACCGGTCTTCGGGCCAACCAGAACACGTTTACGGTGGGCATGGTGTACGCCTTCAGTACCCGGCAGTAGCCGGGTCCGCACCGTACAGACTGCGCGGCGTCCGGTTATCGCACGATCCGTCGGGGAGGACCAGAGGGCTGTGGCGCGGGGCTGCAGCCCCTTTTTTCTGCGGCTTCCGATGCGGAGACACGGTTTCGCCCCGCGCGGGCTCGATTTCACACTACCATACGCCGACAGGACCGATGACCGAACCGCAGAGATCCTCGGTCGCACCGCATCCCGATCGCGCGTCCGTGCGCGCCCGGATCGATGCGGCACGCGGCGAGCTGGCCGCGGCCAGCGAGCGCGGGGAGGGCGGCCGCCAGGCACTCCGCCAGTACTCGCACCGGATGGACGCGCTCGTCCAGCAGCTCTACGCGGAAGCGGGGCCGGCCGCCCAGCCGGTCGCGGTCTTTGCGCTCGGGGGATACGGGCGGCGCGCGCTCTGCCTCCATTCCGACGTCGATTTGCTGGTGCTCTTCGCAGGACCGATCGCCGCGCCGGACGAGCGGTTCCTCCACGCCTTCCTCAACCCGATGTGGGATCTGGGACTGACCATCGGCCACCACGTGCGCGAGGTCAGCGAGGGATCCCGGCTGGCCGAGGACAACGCCGAATTTCTGCTGGCGCTGACCGACGCGCGTCCCATCGCGGGCGACGCGACGCTGCTCGATCACTTCATGGAGGCAACCGACCCGGCGCGGAGCGCGCGCCGCACCCTCGACGCCCTCAAGACGCTGATCGCGGAGCGGCACGCGCGCTTCAACGACACGTTGTACCAACTGGAGCCGGACCTGAAAGAAGCGCCGGGCGGGCTGCGCGATCTGTTCGGCGCGCAGACGATCGCCAAGCTGACGGATCCGGCGCTCCTCGGGCAGGGCGGGTCGGGCCTCCGAGCGCTTGACGACGCGGAAGAGTTCCTCCTTCGGGTCCGGTCGAGTCTGCATTTCGAAGCGCGCCGTCACCACAACCTGCTCAGTCACGAGCTCCAGGAACGGGCGGCGGAGCGTCTTGGCTATCCGGGCTCGACCCCGCGCCAGCGCGTCGAGCGGCTGATGGGCGACTATTTCCGGCACGCGCGCGCCGTCGATCGCTCGCTGCGGTGGGCGCTCAAGGCGGCGCCCATGCCGATCAGGGCGAACCTGGTGCAATCGCCCGATGGCGTGAAGTTCGTCGACGTCCGCCAGGCGGCAGAACGGCCGGAAACCTGGCTCTCGGTGTTCGAGGCCGCCGTGGAGGGCGGGTGCCCGGTCTCCGATGAAGCGCTCGCCTGCGTCCAACAGCACGCGGGTCGTTTCACCGCCGAGAACTTCTTCCCGACGCCGGCCCACCGCCAGGCGCTCCTCGCGTTTCTCAAGCCCCGCCCGGGCCTTTACGCGCGGCTGTCGGAGATGCACGACTACGGGCTGCTGGGGCAGATGTTCCCGGAGTTCAAGGCCATCACCTGTCGCGTGGTGCGCGACTTCTATCACAAGTACACGGTCGACGAGCATACTCTCCTGACGATCCGGAACCTCGAGCGGCTGACCGATCCGCAGCCGGAGCGCGAGCGCTTCGCGCGTCTGCTCTCGGAGCTCGAATCGCCCGAGCTGCTCGTCCTCGCGCTGCTGTTCCACGATGTCGGCAAGTGGCGCGACGATGACCACCACGTCGAAAGCGCGCGGATGGCGCGGCAGATGTTCGACCGGCTGCGCCTCGACACCCGGGGGCGGGAGGTCGTGGAGTTCCTGGTCGTGCATCACCTGAAAATGTCGGTGGCGGCCTTCAGGCGCGACACCGAGGATCCGGAAATCGTGCGGCAGTTCGCCGAGCTCGTCGGCGTCGAAGAGCGCCTCAAGATGCTGTGCCTGATGACGCTCGCCGACGTCGGCGCCGTGAGCCCGGAGACGCTGACCCCGTGGAAGGAAGACCTGCTGTGGCGGTTGTACGTCGATACGTACAATTACCTCACGCTCGCGTACGGCGACGAGGTCATCGACCGCACGCAGGCGGCCCTCTCGGACATGATCGCCGAGCGTCCGCCGGACGTCGCGGCAGGGGAAATCGAAGAATTCCTCGAAGGACTGCCGCGCCGGTACCTGCAGTTGTTCTCGCGCGAGGCGGTCTACAATCACGTACGGCTGTCCCGCGGCCTCGGCGTGGACGCGATCCAGGCGTGGATCGACCGCAAGGACGCCGGATGGGAGCTGACCGTCCTGACCCGGGACCGGGCGTTCCTCTTTTCGAACATCTCGGGCGTGCTGTCGTCGTTCGGCATGGACATCCTCCGGGGGTTCGCGTTTACGAAACCGGACGGTCTGGTCGTCGACATGTTTCACTTCGACGACGCCGAGCGCTTCCTGGAGCTGAATCCGGGCGGCGGGGCACAGCTGATCCGCGTCCTGCAGGACGTGATCGGCGGCCGAACCGAAGTGGCCGCGCGCCTCAAGGGCCGCGAAGAGGGAGCATTCCGGCGCCGGCTCACCGGCTTCGCGCCCGTGATTCACTGCGACAACGAATCGTCGCGGCGGTTCACGATCGTGGAGATCGTCGCGGAAAACGCCTTCGGCTTGCTGTACCGTATGAGCCGTGCCATGTCGGAGTCGGGCTGCGAGGTCGACCTCGTGCTGATTGCCACCGAAGGGCAGCGTGCGATTGACGTGTTTCACCTGACGCGCGAGGGGGCGAAATTGTCACCCGAGCACCAGGCCCAGCTCATCACCAACCTGCAACGCGCCCTGGAGGGACGCCCATGAAGCTGCTCAAAGCGATCGTTCGGCCGAACAAGGTGGACGAGGTCAAGAACGCCCTGGAGAAAATTCAGATCTCGGGCATGACGGTGACCGAGGTCCGGGGTCACGGCAAGCAGAAAGGTCACACGGCCATCTACCGCGGGCAGGAGTACAATGTCAGCCTCCTGCCGAAGATGGAGATCGAAGTCGTGCTGCCCGATTCCATCGTCGACGAGGCGGTCAAGGCGATCATCGCCGCGGCGCGCACCGGTGAAATCGGCGACGGCCGGATCTTCGTGATTCCCGTCGGCGAGAGCTACAAGATCCGCACGGGAGAGAAAGAGGTGTTCTGACCTCGATGGCCCTGCCTCGCTCCCGGCGCGCTCTGCGCCGGGCCGTCGAACTCTCACTCGTCCTGCCGGCGGGAGCGGCGGTCGCCTTCGTCTGGGCCAACACCGCGCACGACAGCTACGAGCGGTTCGCCGGGGCGCTGCACTTCGCGGTGAACGAGGTCGGCATGGCCCTGTTCTTCGCGCTCGCGACCAAGGAGGTCGTGGAAGCGGCCGCCCCGGGCGGTGCGCTCCATACCTGGCGGCGGGCGGCCCTGCCCGTCGTGGCCGCGGCCGGCGGTATGATCGGGCCCGCGTTCCTCTATATAGCCGTCGTCCTGATGCAAGGGCGGCCGGAGCTCGCCCGCGGGTGGGCGATCCCGTGCGCCACCGATATTGCCTTCAGCTACCTCGTGGCAAAGGCGATATTCCGCGATCACCCGGCGATCCCGTTCCTGCTGCTCCTCGCCATTGCCGACGACGCGCTGGGCCTGCTGGTTCTGGCGGTGTTCTACCCGACGGGCGAAGGCCGCTTCGGGGTCGCCCTGGGCCTCATGACGGCGGCCCTGGCCGCGCTCCTCGTGATCCGGACGCGGCGCGTGACGAGCTTTTGGCCCTACGTCCTCGCCGGCGGCTCGCTGTCGTGGCTGGCGCTGTTCTTCGGTGGCCTGCACCCGGCGCTCGCGCTCGTGCCCGTCGTGCCGTTCATGCCCCATGCGGCCCGGGATCCCGGGCTGTTCGTCGACGCGCCGCCCGAGGCGCACGACACGCTCAGCGCCTTCGAGCATTTCTGGAAATTTCCGGTGCAGATCGTCCTGTTGCTCTTCGGCCTCGTCAACGCGGGTGTACAGCTCGATCAGGCGGGGCCCGGAACCGTGGCGGTCCTGGTCGCCATCCTCGCCGGCAAGCCGCTCGGGATTCTTGCCGCCGTCGCGTTGGCGCTCCTGGCCGGCCTGCACCTGGCGAAAGGGCTGGTCTGGCGCGATCTCGTTGTCGTGGGGTTCGCGGCAAGCATCGGCTTCACGGTCGCCCTCTTCTTCGCGACGGCGGCGTTTCCGCCGGGCCCGCTCCTGGCCCAGGCGAAGATGGGCGCGCTCCTCAGCATTGGCGGATCGATTGGCGCGTTCGTCGCGGCGGCGGTGCTGGGGGTGGGGAGGTATCGTCAGACGGGCTAAGGCTTCAAGTCCTTGATGATGAAGACCTTTTCGCCCGGCCTGATGAGGCCGAGCTCCCGGCGCGCGATTTCCTCGATGGCCGCCGGGTCTTCGGTGAGTCGCCGCACCTGGTCGCGCAGTCGTGCGTTTTCGGCTTTCTGGCTGGCGATGGCCGCCGCCAGCTTGTCGTGCTGGCGTCTGGCGCGCAGCATGACGAGCAGTCCCTGGTCGCCGACCATCGCGTCGACGACGATCACGGCCGCGAAAAAGAGCAACAGGAGGTGTACGATCCGCCTCGTCCGACTGGTGCGCCACCACAGGGGCGCTCGGCGCTTGGACGTCGATCGGGTCTGGTTCCTGGCCACTGCGTTCGAGACAGTACAACAGCTGAAACAAAAGTACAAGGAAGAAAAGTCTCAATTCGGCCCTGGGGATTGAGCCTCGAAGGTTTGTTATGACAGATGCCGTTCTCGTCCTGACCACGGTTCCTGAAGGCGACCTCGGTGATGCGATTGCGCGCAAGCTGGTCGAAGGGCGCCTGGCCGCCTGCGTGAATGTGTGGGCGCCGATGACGTCGGTTTACCGCTGGCAGGGCGAGGTGGAGCGGGAGATCGAACGGCAGGTCGTCATCAAGACCACCCGTGAACGCGTACCTGCCGTGCAGGCGTGCATCGCCGCGCTGCATTCCTATGAAGTGCCGGAGTTCGTGGTTCTCTCCGTGGCGGACGGGGGCACGGCGTATCTGGCGTGGATCGAGAGCGAGACGCGGGAGGTGACTTGAGTTGGATTCAGAGTGCGGTGCGCCGATGCCGCAGATATTCCACGAGCATGGGCAGTATCGAGACCGCCACGATCCCCAGCGCAACCAGCGAGAAGTTCTCCTTCACGATCGGCACGTTGCCGAAGGCGTACCCGGCGCCAACGCAGAGTCCGACCCACATAACGGCGCCGCCGACGTTGTACAGCGTGAACGAGGGGTACGACATGGCGGCGGCCCCGGCGACGAACGGCACGAACGTCCGCACGATCGGCACGAAGCGGGCGATGACGACGGCCTTTCCGCCGTGGCGCTCGAAGAACTCGTGCGCGCGCGCGACATGCTCCGGGTTCAGCCAGCGGCGCCACCTGGGGTCGGTTTGTGCGGCGCGCAGGAGTCGTCCGCCCGCAGCCCGGCCGATCGCGTAGTTCACGCCGTCGCCGATGATCGCGGCGGCGAGCAGCGCGGCGAGCGCGATGCGCACATCGAGCACGCCGATGGCCGCGACGGCCCCCGCCGCGAACAGCAGGGAATCCCCCGGCAGAAACGGCGTGACGACGAGGCCGGTCTCCGCGAAGACAATCAGAAACAACAAGGGATAGACCCAGGCGCCGTAGGCGGCCACGACGTCGAGGAGATAACGGTCGACGTGGAGGAGGATCTCGAGAACCCCGGACATCACGCGCGCTCGAGCGCCTGCGCGAGGTCTTCTTTGAGGTCCTCGACGTCCTCGATGCCGGCCGAGACACGGACGAGGCCGTCGGTGATCCCGAGGGCCCGGCGCTGGTCGGCCGGTACCGACGCATGAGTCATCGTCGCGGGATGGGAGATGAGCGTTTCCACCCCGCCCAGGCTCTCGGCAAGGGACAGGAGGCGGACGGCGTTCAGCACCCGGCGCGCGGCCTCGAGCGATCCGAGCTCGAACGCCAGCATCCCGCCGAACCCCCGCATCTGGCGCCTGGCCAGCTCGTGCTGCGGGTGGGTCGGCAGGCCCGGATAGTGCACGTGCCTGACTGCGGGATGCGCGGCGAGGAACTCGGCCAGCGCCAGGCCGTTGGCGCTGTGCTGCGCCATCCGCAGCGGAAGCGTTTTCGTCCCGCGCAGCACGAGCCATGAATCGAACGGCCCGAGAATCGCGCCTGCCGCGTTCTGCACGAATGTCAGCCACTGGATGTCGTCGTCCCGCTCCGCGATCACGACGCCGCCGACGCTGTCGCTGTGGCCGTTCAGATATTTCGTCGTGCTGTGGGTGACGAGGTCGGCCCCAAGCTCGAGCGGCCGCTGAATGTAGGGACTCGCGAACGTGTTGTCGACGACGAGCCGGGCGTCGCGGCGGTGCGCGAGCTCCGCCGCCGCGCGGAGGTCGGTCAGGCGCATGATCGGGTTGCTCGGTGTTTCGACAAACAGCATCCGGGTCGCCGGCGTGAATGCCCGCTCGACCGCGTCGAGACTGCCGGTATCGACGTAGGTGAACGAGAGCGCGTAGCGGGTCAGGACCTGGCTGAACAGCCTGAAGGTTCCACCGTAGACATTGTCCGACACCACGACGTGATCGCCGGCTTTCAGCAGCGTCGCAATCGCGTTGATGGCGGCCATGCCCGACGCGAAGGCGAACGCCGCCTTTCCCGATTCGAGCGCGGCGAGATTGCCTTCGACGGCGGTGCGTGTCGGATTCCGCGTGCGCGCGTACTCGTAGCCCTTGTGCCGGCCGAGCGCTTCCTGGACGTACGTGGACGTCTGGTAGATCGGCGTGACGATGGCGCCCGTGGCCGGGTCGGGTTCCTGGCCGGCGTGCAGACAGATCGTACTGAATCGTGCGTTCGCCTTGAGCTTCACGATCCGCTTACGATACATGTTTTAATATCGCGAAGTCCACGCGCATCTATGAAGAACGCGCTGCGCACGCTTCCCGGCTCGGCGATCGTGGTCGGCCTCGCGATCAAGGTCGGCGTGTTCACCCTCGGGCTGATCCTCGGGGAGGTGCCCGCTGTCGGGGGCGCCGTCGATACGATCGCGTCGGTCACCATCGCGGTGGCCGGCGGGTACTTGCTGTGTCGCGGTCTGGTCGCTGCGACGCGCCGCCTGCTGTGGCGCGTCCGCCGCAAGCTGATCATCTCCTATATCTTCATCGGCTTCATCCCGGCCCTCCTGATCGTGGCGTTCTTCCTCCTCGGCGGCCTCCTCGTGTTCTTCAACTTCAGCTCCTATCTCGTCCACAGCCGGCTGCGGGAAATGCGCGCGCGCGCGCAGGCGCTGGCGATCGCCACGGCAGCGGATATTGAGCGCAGCGGAGCGCGCGACCTGCGCGGCCTCCTGGCGGCGCGGCAGCGCGCGGCCGAGCGCCAATTTCCGGGTAGCGGCACGTCGCTGGCAGTCGTGCCGATGGATCGCCCGTGCGCGGGCTCTCCG
>Ga0209343_10004301_pt1 | contig 17614 bp, 19 predicted proteins | sample RifCSPlowO2_02_FD_184026 | JGI IMG/M metagenome (GOLD analysis project Ga0209343, IMG submission 184026) | Groundwater microbial communities from Rifle, Colorado - Rifle CSP2_plank lowO2_0.2 (SPAdes) (version 2) | ecosystem: Environmental > Aquatic > Deep subsurface > Groundwater | place... | reverse complement strand
CGCGACCAGAACAGCTCCCGGGTTTTTAAGTTTCCCGAGGATTTCCTTGTTAACCAGTACTGCCAAAGGCTCGGTAACATAATTTCCTTTCGTGCCATTCAAGGCGGCAATGACCGCTGTTTCTATGCCTTCTAATTCCGTTGCCAGCAGCACAAAATTGCTGAACCGCCCGCTTATTATGTGCCTGTATTTCTTTGTTTCTTCCGGCGTAATGCTTCTCATCGTTCACCTCCCGTTTGTTGACAAAACCATACTTTCGTGTTAGCCCTTGAGACAGCCTGGCTGATAAAGAATTCGGTCAGGCTGTCTGTTTTCCTGGCTCCTCCGGTCATGACCCTCCCGCCCTTATCACCCCATTTTAGGTTTTCAAGGTTCTATCCTCATTTAAAGCTTTAAAAAAACCTTCAACAAGACAGAAGAAATCAGCCATAACGGCAATTAGCCACTTGGCTAATTTTGCCTGTCTTTTTCAGCTTGCTGGCTTTCGTTAGGCTGAGGTTGATGGAAGAAAAAATAAAAGAAAAGAAATTGAAGAAACTCGTGGAGATATTAAATGAATCCTTTTCCGATAAAGAGCTGCGGAAAATAAAGGGTTTCCTTGCTAGGATCGCCAAGCTTCCGATTGAGGCGCGCCTGGATGGAGACCTGCCCGAATAAGCGTTTTTTTCTTTTTAACCAAATTATGAATCAAACGGAAATTCCCCAAAAAAGAGAACCGAAAATAAAAAACCGGATTCGTTACTGCCGGCTGGCGATAAATCTTAGCCAAAAAGATTTGGCTTTTCTTATGGGAGTGCCGGCCTCGCAGGTTTCAAGATGGGAAACGGGAGAAAGAGACCCCCTAGTTTATAATGCCGTCGGCTTGGCGGTTGCCACTCACAGGCTGGTCGAGGACGTTTTCTTTGATTACCGCCAGGAATGGCAGGAAAGGATCAGGGAAAGGATGAAGCTTCTTGGTTAAAAACGCCAAAAGACAGAGGTTTTGCGATAACCAAAAAGGTCGAAATTTTTAGTCGAGCCGAAAATAAAAAACATGAACGAAACACCTATCGATCGTAACGATAAACGTAACGATAGTCGTAACGATAGTAAAGATATAAATAATATCGTTCGTATCGATAGTAACGATAGGGCGAACGATCGTAATTCTTTCACTTTAACGAAAGAGGAGATTTTAGCGGGAGATCTGGCCGAGGGGCTGGACGACAAGCCGAACTTCGCGTTTTATCTGTCAGCCGCGAGAAAATACCCGGAAGATTTCTTACGAAAAATCTTCTCCCATGTAAGGGGGATTCCTTCAAGCAAAATAAAAAAGTCGAGAGGCGCGCTGTTTAACTATCTAGTGCAAAAATATGAAAAGAGAGGAAAAGATAATCGCGATTGACCCGGACACCCGCTATCAGGGAATAGCCGTCTTTCAGGGCAAAACACTGATTATATCAGCAGTAAAAATATTACATGCGAAGGGCCCACGCAAAAAAAGGCTGGAAGAGGTCGAAAAGGTATTTTTCTCTTTGATTGAGGATTATGCGCCTAATGTGCTGGCAATTAAAAAGCCTTTTCCAAAGCAGCCGAGGTTTTTAAAAGCGATAATTGACGAGATCAAACGCCTGGCCCGAAAAGAAAGAATAAGGGTTCACGAGTTTTCGCCGTTAGCCGTACGGAAAATAATCTGCGGAAATGCCGGCACTGCCAAAAAGGAAGTGGCCGAAAAGGTTTCTTTGATTTATCAGGAATTGAAAAACCGTCTGAAAGAGGATCCAGAATCCGATTATCAGGAATTGAAAAACCGTCTGAATCAGGATCAAAAATCCTTCCATTCGAAATTAAAATTCCAGTTAGACCGGGATAAGCAGAAAAAGAAGAATAAGAACCAGAAACTTAGAGAAATGTACTGGGGGCATATGTTTGACGCTGTGGGATTAGGGGTTTGTTATTTGAAAACCAAACAAAAACTGTAGAGTTGCAGTATAAGACAAATAGTAATAGGAAAGCATAAAATTTTGTCTGACAAACGCAAGCCTCTTAAAAATTTAGCTACTTAAAAAATAGCTCTTACCAAGTTATCTTTTTATTTTTTTTCAATCTAACGAGATTGCAGGAAAACCTCCATTATTCCAAGATTAAAGATTCTTAATTTTTTCTAAGTCCTTATAAGTTTGTATTAGGATTTTTTCAAAACATTCTTTACAGAATCTCCTTACGGAAGTAAAGCCAGATCCTATCTTAGGGATACCAAAGCAATCTTGCCCAGCTTGAATATCATCACAACAACGATAACACTTACTTTTTCTTTCAACAACAACTTTTTTAGGTCTTCCATTTGATGACCCAATAAGAGAAGGTGTTGGACCTTTAGGATTGTTGTTTTTCATAGTCACCTTGAGATTTTTTAATTCTACGAACAAGAAGTTTAAGGGCTTCCCCTAGAGAATCAATCACAACCTTAAATTCTCCGGTACTGCAATCTTTTCTATCCTTATTAAGTTTTTTGTTAACTTCATTGTTAACCATTATTACCGCGGCGACAAAATTATTTTTTGCTCTAATACCCAAACTTGAGTATTTGTAAGAAATTTCCGTACCGATTGGTTTTAATTTAACATTATTCAAAAGAATGTTTGCAGTACGCTTGATTTGTTCATCAAGTCTTTTTCTTGCTTCATTCCATTCCTTGTGCGGCTGAATCGGAAAAGGTTCTGCAGGAGGATGGCGAGTTATACCTTTTGTTCGAGATGTTTTAACAATTTCTTCTGCTTGACTCGGGTCTAAACCAAGAGTTTTGAGTTTATCACGAAGATCCTCAATAATATGTTTATCTTCCGCAGTCGCAAAATCTTCTTCCCATAATGAATCGACGATTTCTCCGCTTACTTTTATCCCCGATTCTTCAACGGTAAGCCGCGCCTTACCTTCACGTACTACTTTTGGCACTTCCGGATCTTCACCGCCAATAACCTTTTCCCAAAATTTCTCATCGTCATTCTCAAATTGCTTAAATTCTTTCAAACGTTGATCGAGATTCATTCCGAGGTGGGTAACAATATGGCCAAGATTATCAGGATGAGCTGGATCGTTCTGGACAATAACACGCATTATCCGACCGACAAATTGAATATACGGTGCGAGAGTTCTAAATGGCCGAAAAATAGCGGCAACGCTCAATTTCGGATGATCAAAACCCTCTCCTAACATCTGGACTTGAATTATGCAGTCAAGGGTGCCATTCTTTAAATCGGCGAGAATTTTCTCTTGTTCCTCCTTGTCCTGTTCACTATGAATCACTTCGGCGCTATAGCCACGCTCTCTATACATTGACCGAATATTCTTTGCGTGGTTAATAGTGCATGCTACAGCAATAAGCTGATGCTTGGTGCCCGTTTGCCGAAGTTCTTCCAGTTTTTGTAGACTGCTATCAACGATGTGTTGATTGCAAAGTTTTGCCAGAGCAATTTCTCGGCTAAACCAATCTTCTTCTTTCAGCTTTAAAATATCATCAAGGGTATACTTTTTTCCTTGTTTATCGCTAAATTCTAATTCTATTTCCGAAGGTGCTATATAACTTGCCTTTAGACGTTTTATATATCCCTTTAGCGTCGCGCTTCTAAACGGATAGCGGTAGACTACTTCGCCATCGATTTCTTGCCTGTCGCTACGAAAAGGTGTAGCGGTCATGTGAATAATTTTTGCCCTCGGGAATCGCTCAAGAACTTTTTTCCAACTTTCAGCCGCACTGTGATGAGCTTCATCAATAATAATCATATCAAAGAAATCATCGGGAAATTGCGTAAGCCATTTATCGACATTTATAGCAAGTTGCTGAATGTTTGTAATAACGATATGCGCCTTTTCGGCAACAGATATATTTCCCGTTTCAAGAGTACAAGCAAGCGGTCCGGAAATCATTTGAGCATTTGTAAGTGTTCCGGTCTTTCTCCAAAAACATTTCTGACGATTCGTTATATCCATCGCCTCATATAGCCCTTCTTTAATTGTGAGGTTTGGCGAAATAATTAAAACTCTACCTTGCGCCATGCCAAGAGGTAACAATGCGGCTAGCCCAGATTTTCCACACCCAACTGGAATTTGAATAATGGCTTTATTTTTTCCCGCGTTGAAAAATTCGTTAACCTGAAGATAAGCGTCTTTCTGTGGCTCACGAAGAGCTCCGTTTGTTTCAATATTGAAGTCAAGATTAGTAAAAAAGGTCTCCAAAGACCTGCTTGAGCGAACCCAATTATCAAGCTGTTCTTTCTCAAAAGTCCACTTCTTGCCAACTTTATTAGCGGGAATTTTTTCTTGCCTAGCCAGGGTATATAAAACAGTTTTCCCCATGTCAAGGTATTTGGCTGCTTCATCAATGGAAAACCACTGTTTAATCACTTTTTCGTTTCTCTCGAGATTTTTATTCATATGATATTAAATGATAGCAAATGATAAGTAAAAGTCAAGCAAAATCAACTTAATTATCAGCCTAATCAACTTAATTTTTCTGTTAAGCGGGGCATGCAGGGAGCGAGCCTTGCAGAGCGAATGAAAAAGAGAAAGTTAACATAACGATGTTATGTCTAACCCAAGCCCGCAATCAGCGTTCCTTAATAAAAAAATTCAGGCTGATTGCGGACGCAGGGCGAAGCGAAGGGGCGAGGCAAGCCTGAACCCGAAGGGTGAGGGTTTTTACCCGCCAAGAGGCGGATAAAAAGGCAAGTGCCTATAATACCGTATTATAGGCAGGGAGGTTTAAGCAAAAAAATTGGAGAAATTGAGGCTCTAATTTTTTAGCGACCCCGCAGGGGATAAACCGACCGGACTTGCCCGACCCGAAGGGATGCCGAACCCCTGAGCCGCTTTCTCTTTTTTATGAGCCCTTTCCAGCGAGCGACACCGATTTTCCACCTCTTGACAAGTGATTTGAAAGATGCTACCGTACAATCAGTTGAATGTATTGTTCTTTAAAAATTGAAAAGTGAAGCCTCTTTTTGTGGGGTGAGATCTGGTCTTTACCCTTAGGATGTTCTTAGGGGTCTTAGAGGGCAGATTGAACCTTATAAAAGGAGGAAGAAATGTTAGTAAAATATGTGTGTGAATATTGCGGGAAAATTCGTAACACTGAAAAAGAAGCCTTGGTCTGTGAGGAGAAAGCATTAAGGAAAAAGCCAAAATTCAAAATAGGAGAGGCTGTTTATGATATATACGGTTATAAATATAAAATTCTAAGAATAGAACGATGGAGAATAAAATGGGCCAAAACGTATGAACTAATGGAGGAGTCGCAAGTAGATAATGTTGCCACTCCTTTACTTTTTCACACTTTTTTATATGTTTTGGAAGCCTTAGATACCGAAGCAAAGGAGATTCCAGTCAGTGAAAGTACCGTCTACAAATACGCTTTTTTAGAAAAGCAGATTCCTCCCGACACAAAGGGACTAGCCTTAAGAGATGAAGAAGGAATTGCTAAGGAAGCTATCATGTTATGAAAGAAAAAAGCAATATTTAAGCACCATTTACCCTGTTCTCTTATTGAGGCAGGGTAAATTATTTTCATCACTACAGTTCTAAAATGTCTTTTACAATAAATTTTAGAGATATTAAAAAAGAAGAAAGAGAAAAACTACGCAATAGCCATTTTGTCCCTTACTATGGTTCTTTTTATAATATATTTAAAAATAGCAATATAGAAGTTTCTGAAGCATTGGATTGGAGAAGGCCTTTAATTATAAGTAATCAGGGTACCTTATTCTCAAATTTCTTATCCAAGAACGAAGAAGATGATTATAAGAAAGGGAATATTTATATTGTTAAAGAAGGTAACGCTTTTTTGTGGTTAGGGGATACAAATGCAGTATTAGATACAAAAGAAAAGATAAAAGATATAACTCTCAAAAAATATGATTTTATCAAAGATACGACATTCTCGGTATTAGATGGAGAGAAGATAAAAAATACAGTTCTCAAAACAAAGGATATTTTAGAAAAAGGTATAACCCTAGAGATTTTTTGTGAGGGGGATATTATAGATATAAACATAGACATGGTTGTTGGTCCTAAGTTTATTTTTAGAGATAATAAAGAAGGTTTTATGGAAAAACTAATATGTTTATTACCCCCCGGACAAATGATTGTCTCGGGTTTGCCTTTAGGGCAGTTTAAAAGCAGACCTTTAATTCTGTTTAAAGTTAATAAAGAAGAAATTAATAAAAATCTTTTAGGAAGAGCGGAAATGAATTCTTATATTACCGCTTATTCTACATACATGACATCTAAGTTTCAGCTTGCAAGATGGAGGGCGTGGAGCTTATGGACTAACGATGCAGAAATAAAAATTCTTCACATCTTGTTTCTCTATTTTATGGGCGAACTGCCACTTCAATATTGGGAGTATAATGGAAAAATGTTTAATTATAAAACATCGTGTTTCAGAAAACCTCGTTATAGTCCTTTCGATAATGCTTCTTTTCCTCCTGATGCTTTTGAAGTTTCTACAGCGGAATTGGCTCTTTTTGCAGGATTACGGCGGCAGACAGTAAATGAAATTCTAAAAGATAAATTGTTTAGCAGAAAAAGTATTCTTAAAAGAAAAGATTTAAATTTCCTTCTGGAGATCCAAAAAGTTAAAGGCTGCTATAGATTTTCTACCCCGTCCTCAACAGATCTACTTGTTTTGCTTCAAAAAAAACTGTCATCTCTTTCCTATAATAAATTAGACTAAGATTCTCTCCATACCCCCTCCTTAACTCACTATAAATAAAAGAGTTGCATGCAAACGGTAGTTTTCTACCGTTTTCTTTTCGCCATCTCAATCATATGATATATTTTCAGTAGAGAATAAATTCAAATTCTTTATTATCGGAAAACTCAAAAATGAAACGGGAAGGAGGATTGAGATGGAAAAAGTGGAAGAGGGGGTAAGAAAAACGGATATTTTCATCGATCTACCCAATTTGATAATCTCGGCTAAGCAATTCGGGTACGAAGTCAACAAGGTATTCTATAAACTCCTGGATTTGACTAAACAGTATGGCAAGATAGCGGAAGGGTTCGCCTACGGGGATTTTGAGAGGCTCAGAATTACTTTTTCTATCCAGCATCCCCTGGTTTCGCAGAACGTAAAGCTCATTCATTGCCCTGGGAACGGCAATGGGGAGAGCAAAATTGACGACCCGATGCTTATCGAAGGCATTCACGGCGCCCTGAGAATGAATTCCGATCTTTTCTATGTTCTGGTTTTCAGCGATGTCATGATTCTGCCCGTCAGTATGACCCTAAGGTCATTAAGCAGAGATTTTAGAATCTACGGTTTTCCCCAATGCGCATCTTCTTTATTAAAAGGATTGCCGGAATTCGCAGATCTCAGCCATTCTCTTAAAAATGAAGCTAAGTAGAGACGAAAAAATATTGCTACTTAAATTCAGGCGTGCCAAGAAATATGCCCAAAATAACAAACAGGCAGTATTGGAGATATGCATACTTCCCGAAGCAAAGGCTTTTCTTGTTAAGGCAATATTTCAGGAGAAAATTGAAATTGAGCAGACAATAGATTCCAGGAAATAGATTTTTAGATAATTAAAGCTAAATTTTGACTTACTGGGTTGACCGACCAACGGAGCCCGGTTGCAGTAGCAATGCTGCGCCGGGCTTTTTTATTTAAACAATATGGCTATCCGGGCAAACAAAGATACGTTGGCGGCTATTTGGATTCTCGCTCAATTAAAGTGGAGCTCGCGGCGCATTGCCCGGCTCAAATTGCCCACCAGCCACCATACGATAACTGTCTATTACCAAACAGCTTACGAGATGGCTAAGGCGAAGAAATTGCCCATTTTCGCTAAGGATGAGAGGGCTATTAGGATTAGGTATTGCGGTGACACAAAAAATCTCGAAAAAATTGACAGCGTGAGAAACAGCGGTTTATGCGGCGGCGGCAGAAGAGTAAAACAACGTATCGATGATGATTATGATGGCATAAACGAGGAGTGAGCAAAATAAAACCAGAAAGGAGGTAAGGACTATGAAACAGGTAGTTGTCAAAGTAGCGGGAGCAGCGGAACCTAGAGAAGCAACGATTCACCCGGGAACGACCTGCCGGGATCTTCTGGATGCTCTTGGGCTGGGTAGAAATTTGCTTTTAACCCAGGACCCTGCCGGGACTCCGTTCGGAGCGGACGAAAGCCTCTTTAATAAAGTGGCCGACGGGCAGAAGCTTTATGCAGTGCCTCCGATGGAAGTCGGAAAATGAACCAAAGCCCCTCCGCCTAAAAAAGACGGAGGGGCTGTATTCGAAAGGAGAATTATGGGAAGAGATTCCTCTGGTGTTGGAGAACTTATTTTCGTGCTGATTCTTTTGGCCCTGGGCGGAGCGGCGATAAGAAAGATTAGGGAGAACCACAATTCCCATCAGGATTTTCCGGATTCAGATTTTCCTGGTTATGAAAATATTCCTGAGGCAGTGACCCCGAAAGTAGAAATTCTTCCCTCAAACAGACAGCTAGCGCATATAAGAAAAGAAAATAAGGCAATTGATGTAAGAAAAGTCGTAAGGCCTAACCCCCTGCCTTACCATCTGGAAAAAGGCTGGCAGAAAAATGGAAGGGTTCATCACGGATATTACCGGTGCAGATTAGGCGCTTTCAAGGGTGAGATTGAAGAAAGACCGGGCGGAGATTACAAGTTTTATATTTTTGATCCGCCTCAAAAAATTCTTACTGGTTCTCATAAGGATTGTTTCACAAATAATGGCGGCAACCGCTATCACGTTCATTTCGGAGTAAATTCAGAAAATTTAGACAGCGGCATCATGGCCGTAGAACGGCTTTTGTATCAGAGTCTTAAACGGAGGTGAAGAATGGAAAGAACAAAAGAACTGATTTTAAAGGTTGAGAAGGCATTTGAACAGGATGTAGAGGCTTTTCAGAAAGAAACGGAGAATCTTCTCAAGTTCAAAAAGCAGCTTAAGGATTTAACCAAAAATTTTGTATCTTCCCTTGAGCCGAAGCCGGTGCTGCGATACCGCATCGGCTCTCTTTTTCTGAAGGAGTGCTTTAAATACCTGACCTCGTCTCCGGAAGAGGTTATCCATCTGGTTAGCGGCATGGAATTTGAGAAGGACCTTTTTATTCTCGACAGGCTGGAAAAAGTGGAGTATCAGGCAAACATGGTCGGGGCAAAAGCGGACGTTAAAGATTTATTCAATAAATTAATTGAAATGGATGAGAGATATGGCCACTTACTTTTGGCGGTTTTCCATTCGCATCCTTTCGGCGGAGTAGCCGGCGCCTGCCCTTCGGGCATTGACCGCAATCTTCAGGAGAATCTGGAGAAATCCGGCTACAAAACCATCCAGGCCGTCTTTTCGCGGGATGGCTACATCAGGTTTTTTAGCAACAAACTGAGTTTTGAAATAGAGGTTTACGGGAAAGGCGTAGAAAAAATAAGCGAGCAGGGGAATGAGAAAATATTTAAACTCAGTGAAATCAAAGGTTAGGTTTTTATATCAAACCCTTGTGGTTAATTTCACCTGTCTTTTGGGGTTAGTTTTCGTTTGTTAGTTTGAGGGTGATGGATGAAAAGTGAAAAAGATTTACCCATTAATCGAATACTGCCGGCGGATGCCGGGGAGGAATTAAAGAAACTCCCGGACAAAAGCATTGATTTGATTTGCACCGACCCGCCCTACGGCTATTCTTTCATGGGCAAAGACTGGGATAAGGCTCTCGTTTCCGTGGATATCTGGAGGGAATGTTTCCGGGTTCTTAAAGACGGCACTTTTGCTTTTATTATGTCGGCGCCGAGACAGGATATTTTTTCCCAAGCGGTTGCAAGGTTAAAAGATGCCGGCTTCAACATCGGGTTTACCAGTATGTACTGGGCCTATGCCTCCGGGTTCCCGAAAGCCCTGAATATCGGCAAGGCCGTAGACAAACAAAAGGGTTTTATGCCCAAAAAAGCCTCCTGGGACGGGGGCGGTAAAAAGAGCTATATCTTTTCCCATAACAAAGTTTACAAAGAGATTAAACCGGTAAGCGAAGACGCAAAGGCGCTTGCCGGCTCTTACGGCGGCTTTCAGCCCAAGCCGGCGGTGGAGATCATTATCGTTGCCATGAAGCCTTTTTCAGAGAAAACCTTTGCCGCCCAGGCCCTAAAAAACGGCAAGGCTATTACCTGGCTTGATGATTGCCGGATACCGATAGCAAAAGGCGATGAGCCTCACGGCGGTTATGGCAATGAGGTAATCGGTTTCGGCCCTTTTGATAATAAAGGCGGGGTGAAGTGGAAAGAAAGTCCGGCTGCCCAGCTGGGAAGATTCCCGGCCAATCTTCTGGTGAGTGATGAAGTGTTGAATTATGGAACAACAAATAAATCAGACAGTTATTTCAGCAGGTATTTCGACCTCGACAAATGGGCGGTGGAAAAAGGCGTTAAAGACACCTTTCCATTTCTTATCTGCCCCAAGCCAGGCCCCGGCGAGAGGAACAAGGGTTGCGAGGCGCTGGAAAGAAGGAAAGTAGATGAGCAGGGGAGCGGTTATCATTCCGATTGGGAGCAGAAACCAGCGAGGAATTTTCATCCCACTGTTAAACCAATAAAACTTATGTCCTATCTCATCACGCTCGGTTCGCGTCCCGGTGATGTGGTATTGGATCCTTTTGTCGGTTCGGGAACAACCTGCATTGCGGCAAAGATGCTGAACAGAAATTATATCGGCATAGAAAAAGAAAAAGAGTATTACCAAATAGCAATAAAAAGATTGAAAGCCGTTTCCAAAACGAAACAGGAAAGAAAATGAATTTAGCGCTTAACAAAATAATACGGGGAGATACCTTCGAGGAACTAAAGAAATTCCCCAACGAAAGCGTTGATTGCCTTATCACTTCTCCGCCCTACTGGTCGCTAAGGGATTATCAAACCAAAGGCGTAATCTGGGACGCCAAAGAAGGATGCGGGCATGATTTCAAGATAGGGGAAAAAAATAACCCGATGGACAGGGGAGGCAAAGGCCAGCATGATTCCGGAGGATTGGTCGGTAAGATGGGAGACAAGACCATGACCAAAACAATCTCGGGGTTCTGCCAAAAATGCGGAGCCTGGAAAGGGCAATTGGGATTAGAGCCGACGTTTGAGTTATACATCCAGCACCTCGGCAATATCTTCGACGAGGTTAAACGCGTGCTTAAAAAAACGGGAACCTGCTGGGTGAATTTGGGTGATACCTACGGCGGCAGTAACTGCGGCTATGGTCAAACAAAAGAAAGCAGCGGATTTCAAAACGTAACAAAGCAGACTTATTATCCAACGAGTAAAATGAAGCCTTTGGCCGCGGGTATAATGGGAAAATGTCTTCTTCAAATCCCTTTCCGTTTTACCCTGGAAATGGTTAACCGCGGCTGGATACTCCGTAATGTAATTATTTGGCACAAGCCCAATTGCATGCCCTCGTCAGTCAAAGACAGATTCACCGTGGATTTTGAGTATTTGTTTTTCTTCGTGAAAAATAAGAAGTATTACTTTGAGACGCAGTACGAACCGCTGCAGGAAAGCAGTTTGTTAAGGGCAAAATATAATTCCTATTCGTCAAAAACTGATAAAGGCATTCACGGTGGCATGAATTTGAAGAATCAGTTAAAGGTATTCGAGAAAATAAACAAGGGGGAAATATCTGGCCGCAACAAACGCTGCGTCTGGAGGATAGCCACCAGGCCTTTCAGGGGGAGTCATTTCGCCGTTTTCCCGGAGGACTTGGTGGAGACGCCGATAAAGGCGGGATGTCCCGAGTTTGTGTGTCAGAAGTGCGGCAAGGCGAGGGAGCCGATAATTAAAAGTCAATTCAAGCAACATTCGCTGGGAGCAACATCGGGCCAGTATTGGAAAGTCAGGAATTTCAAAGGCGACAATACCGTCAGGAATTCAAGCGTCAAGTTCGGCTACACCGATTGCGGCTGTAACGCCGGCTTCAAAGCGGGCGTTGTTCTGGATCCCTTTATGGGTTCCGGCACGACCGCGGTCGTGGCCAAAAGACTCGGCAGGAATTATGTCGGCATCGAGCTTAACCCCAGATACATAGAAATGGCCGAGAGAAGAATAAAGGCGGTTTCTACAATCAGCAGGAGAGAAAATGAAAGGATCTTTAAGTCCCGAGAAACCGGAATTTAAAATCTTCTATACCAAACCTCTCAAGGAAAATGTTTTTGAGAGGCAGGCTCGTATTCCCGGATTTGACCAGGAGAAACTTGCCTTCGCCACCGTTGTTTTGATCGGGGCCGGAGGCTTGGGCGGAGAGATCGGTGAGGGCTTGGTGAGAAAAGGCGTCGGCAGAATAAAAATCTTTGATGCCGATGTAGTCGAACCTTCCAATCTGAACCGGCAGTTCTTCTTCAAAGAAAACATTTACAAAAACAAAGCGGTATCCCTGGCGGAAAATCTCTCTTGGTTTGGTTTTGGCAAGACAGCCCTTTACGGTTATTCCTATTCTTTTGAAGAAGCCGTTGCCTTGAATATGGATTTAAACTGCTCGGCGGCCGTTGTCGGAGTGGACAATAATCCCTGCCGGGTACGCGCGGCTTCCTATTTTCTCAAAAGAAAAATCCCGGTGATTTTCACCGCGGTCTCCGAAGACGGAAATTCCGGTTATGTTTTTGTCCAGGAGTCAAAACCGGATTCCCCCTGTTTCGGCTGTCTCAACTCCCTGGCTGTTGAGGAAGTAAAAAATAAAATTTTCCGCTATCCCTGCCCGAATACCCCGGCCATCAAGGATATTCTCAAAACCGTTGGCGGACTGGTTATCTATTCTGTCGATACCCTGATTATGCCGCGAAATAGAGAATGGAATTACAGGGTTGTTTATTTGGACGGAAGTATCCCTAGCAGTTCAGCGATAATGAAAACAAGGCCGGGATGCTTGATCTGCGCGGACCAGAAGGACGGATTAAGATGCTGACCTCTTTTTTGGAAAAACTGGCCATAAAAATATTTGAGGCGGGGCAGAAAAAACTTTCTTCTTCCAACCGCAAAAAAGAAATTTCCCCTTCGGGATTCTATCTGGGCAGGAGCCAAAAATTGTATAGCCGCCTTGAAGAAGAAAATCTTTTTCTTTCAGTAGAGGAAAGAACCGGGCATTTTTATATTATCGGCGGCAGTGGCACCGGAAAAACTACCCTCATCGAAAACTGCATCCGGCATGACATTGTTCAAAATAAAGGCTTCTGCCTTCTGGACGCGCACGGAGACCTTTCGGAAAAACTGATAAGATTCCTCGCCTCTCTCTGGCAGAAAAAGCAAGGGACGCAAAAAGAGGAGTTTGCTAGGCGGCTGATTCTGGTTGAGCCGTTTCACGACAGGATAACGGGGTTTAATCCCCTGGAGGTTAGTTCGGGGGATTCGGTTTATTCCTGCGCCTTGGAGATGATGAATGTTTTTAAGAGGAGATGGGATTTCGGCCCGAGGATGGAAGAACTGTTCAGGGTTTGCCTGGTCACCTTATCCGAAAATAAACTCACTTTATTGGAGGCGCCCCTCCTTTTAACCAATAAGGAAGCAAGGGATTTGCTGGTGGGAAATCTCGTCAATCAGGAAATTAAATCATACTGGCTCGATAGATATAACAAATTAAGCCAGGGATCAAAGGTTCAATACCGGGAGCCGGTTTTGAATAAAATTACGGAATTTTTGACCGATGAGAACATCAGGTACATGCTCGGCCAGGCATGGAGCACTCTTGATTTTAGAAAGGCGATGGACGATGGCCAATGGATAATTTTGAATATCGCCAAAGGACGATTAAAAGGCAATGCCTTGTTATTGGGCGGATTGTTTCTGGCGAAACTTCAGCTTACCACCCTTTCCAGAGCAAATATTTCTCCTTATCAGCGCCGTCATTTTTACGATTACCTTGATGAGTTCCAGAATTTCATCAACGCCAGAGAGGGCGGGGATGTAGAGACGCTGCTTTCGGAGAGTAGAAAATACAACTTACATCTGACCATGGCCCATCAAAATTTAGCCCAGCTGGACAGTTCTCTTTTGAACGCCATTCTGGGCAATGTCAACGCGCTGCTTTGTTTTCGGCTGGGCTATAAAGACGCTCTTACCCTGGCGCCGGAGCTAAGCCCGGCGGACAAGAATATGCTCAGCGATAACCTGATTAAATTAAAAATCGGCGAGGCGTATTTGAAAATCAAGGGGAAACCGTGCCGGCTGGTTAAAATCCCTTTTCCCGTTGCGCCTGACGTTCATCCCAAAGTCGTGGAGGAATTTAAAAAACTTTCCCTTTCGTTCTCAACCAGGCCGCTTGAGGAGGTCAAAAGGGAAATCGAGGAGCGACATCAGAAATTGAAAACAAAAAACAAGATCACCGGGAACGGTTATCATTCCCATAATAAAAATCCTGCGGAGGGTCAGAATGAATGGTAGAAGAAGTCCTTTTCAGAGGACAAATAATCTCATGGTTTTGCAGGAACGGGATAAAAAGATTATCGCCTTGTGCCATGATTACCGCTTTTTGACCCAGGAGCAAATCCGGATGCTTGCGGGTTTCGGCTGCCGGGTGAGGGCGGGCATCAGATTAAGAAAACTTTTTGATAACGGCTATTTATCCCGGCGCTTCCTGCCGGTTTTACAGGGGATGGCCAAGATTCTCTGTTTTCTTGGGCCCAAAGGAGTGGAGCTAATTTCGGAGAAATCCGGCATCGATCCTCTCAAAATAAAACAAAAAAGAAAGCAGCTTTTGGAAATAAGGAATTTCTCTCTGCCCCATTATCTTTTGATTAACGAATTCAGGCTGGCTTTTTCCCTGGCCTCAAAGAATAACCCTGGGATAAGCCTAAAATCCTGGAGTACTCAAAAGGAAATACCGCTGCGTCTGGAGCAAAAGGAATTTTATCCCGATGCCTATTTTATTTATGGCTACCGCGACAAACTTTACAGCTTATTTCTGGAGATAGACCGCTCAACGGAAACCAACAAGCGGTTTGCGGGAAAGGTGGAGAATTATCTGGAATACGGTTTTGACGGTTATTACCGGAAACAATCCGGGTTTCAGTTCTTCAGGGTTCTGATCGTCTGTCCAAGCGCAGCCAGATTAAAAAACCTCAAAAAACTGATTGAACAAAAGACCGACAAGATGTTTTGGTTGGCTATTCAAGGGGATATTTCGCCCGAAAAAATCCTGACCAAAATCTGGCAGCGGCCGGCCCAGGATTCCCTTTTTTCCCTTTTGGAGGATTAAGGATGAAGTACTGTTCATTTTGTAAAAGAATAAGTCCCGGGCAACCTGTCTATTGCCAGTTCTGCGGCCGGACTTTTGGGGTCAGGATCTGCCATCACTGCCGGCAGGCTAATCCCAGGGAGGCGTTGGCTTGTCGGAATTGCGGCAGCCCTGAGCTGTCGGAGACCTCCGGGTCGCTTCCTTTTTGGCCAGGTTTTCTTAATATCTTAATTGGAATTTTTATTCTTGCCTTGATAATAGGACTCATCAGGAATTTAGAGTTTCTGCTTTCTTTATCGGTTATTCTTGGTTTATTGGGTCTGGGATTTTTCTTTATGCCCTCCGCCACAAGGAAGCTCCTCAAAATAATGTTTAAGTATTTCTGGATATTGATAATAGACAGGAGAAATACCAGATAAGTCGGGGGATAGATTTTCTAGGAAAATCCGGCAACGATAGGGAAACAAAAGAGATAAAAACTTGATGGATAGTGTTTTCAAAACACTATCCCAAGCACTACGGGGCTATGAGGAAAACCAGGTATACAATCGAGGTTGAAATCAGCTTTGTGCCGTTTCCATCCGAAGAGGTAAGAAAAGAGGCCTACCGGAAATGGGTCGGGGCGTTCCTGTTCTCCAGGCTAAACAAACTTTCCCCAAACATTCCTCCAATTCCTCCGAATTTCGTTGACAAATTCAATAGATAATTTATAATGACAATACATATTACAAACTAATTTCTCTATCGAAAGGAGTTTCTGATGAAGGCAGGCGTATACGTCCGGGTAAGCACCTCGCAGCAGGTTGACCGGGAAAGTTTGAAATTCCAGGAAGAAAGGCTGAGGGAATATTGCAAATCCCAGGGATATTCCGTTCATAAAATATATCGCGAGGAGGGGGTTTCCGCGAAAGACACCAACCGACCCCGGTTTTCCGAGCTGATGAGCGACGTGAAGGCCGGCGATATTCAGGTTGTGGTCGTTACCAGGCTCGACCGGATCACCCGTTCTTTGAAAGACATGATCTGGCTTCTTGAGTTTTTCCAGCAGCATGAGGCGAAACTGGTAAGCATAACCCAGAATATCGACACGACGGGCCCGATGGGAAGGTTTATTCTCAACATTCTGGGGGCGGTCGCCCAGGTTGAAAGAGAGATTGATTCGGAAAGGGTTTCCGAGCACATGCATCATCGCGCCCTGTCCGGCAAGTGGAACGGCGGGCCGGTAACTTTCGGGTTCGTGACGAAAGAGAGGATATTCAACGAATTGAAAGAGGCGGGAAAAAAGGAGGATGAGGCGCTGGGGCAGGCGGCCGGGCTTTGTCCCGAGTCCAAAAAGCTTTACATAGACGAAAAAGAAGCCGGGATTGTAAAGAAAATATACGATTATTATCTGCGATTCAAAAGCATCAGGAAGGTTACGCATCTCTTCAATAAGGAGGGGATAAGGACAAGGCGCGGCCGGCCGTGGGCGGCGCCTTCAATCGCAAGGATGCTCAGCAATCCCACTTACACGGGAAAGATCTGGTACGGCAAGAGAAAAACGGACATGGTTACCGGGAAATTGAAAAAAGTTTCCCGGGAGAAATGGAAAATAGTCGTCGGGGAGCATAAAGGCATTATCAGCGAAGAGCTGTTCGGCAGAGTGCATAGCTTATTGAGACAGAAATATGTAAAGCCGAGCCGAGCCGGGAAAGCGTATTTGTTGAAAGGACTGTTGAGATGCGGTTTGTGCGACGGGATCATGTTTGCTTACACCTATCACAAGAAAACCCCGAAAGGCAGGGTCCCTTACCTGTATTACCGGTGCCAAAATTCAGTCCAGAAAGGCGATTCGATATGCCGGGGCATGAATCTCAGGGGAGAGGATATCGAGAAATCTGTTGTGGAAACGATACTCGGTCTTTCCGAAAACGGAAAATTCCTGCAAGACAGGGAATTGATGATGAAGACATATTTTGAGGAGCTTGGAACGGTAAAGCCGGAGATCGAGGAGGGAAAGAAAAAGCTTTTACTTGAGGAAATAAGACTTGAAGCGAAGAAGTCAACCCTGCTTGAGAAGCTCGAAGACAGGATCATAGACGAGGCGGATTTTACCGAAAGATACGAGGCGATAAAGAAAGAACTGGAGTTAATTCACGACCGGATGGCGCAACTTGCCTCGAAAGGCGGGAACGTCGATGCGAAGAAATTCGCTTTGCAAATTTCCTTTGACGAATTAAGCAATTTAAAGAAGACCTGGCCGGTCCTGAACGATGAGGGCAAACAGCTGAAGCTTCAGGCGATAATAGACAGGATAACGGCAATAAAGACGGATGATAGCAACATTAAACTAACAACGAGAATCTTTCTTGACTCGCTTAATTCAGAAAAGAAATCCGGCCTGGTTGAAGTTCTGTCCCGCAGGGGCAGGGGTTCATT
>Ga0209343_10004300_pt1 | contig 17619 bp, 16 predicted proteins | sample RifCSPlowO2_02_FD_184026 | JGI IMG/M metagenome (GOLD analysis project Ga0209343, IMG submission 184026) | Groundwater microbial communities from Rifle, Colorado - Rifle CSP2_plank lowO2_0.2 (SPAdes) (version 2) | ecosystem: Environmental > Aquatic > Deep subsurface > Groundwater | place... | reverse complement strand
GTCAATTTTAACTCAAGAAATCAATATCTATACCGATATTACCAATAGAATTGATTTAAGAGCGAGATATTTAAAAAATAAAAAAATCCCTTATCTTAGGTATCGGCATAAAACAAAATAACTTTAGTAAAAAAATAAAAATTATTCAGGTTCTATTTTTTCCCATGTACCATCTTCTTTTGCGATAAATATCCCGCTCATTTTTAACTTATTATTTTTACAGGTAATTAATATCTTCTCCCTGTGATGACTATCAAACTTCAATCCAAAGCCGCACTCAGATGTAATAATACGGGGCTTTATGACAGTCTTAAAATCTATATCCTCAGATTTTAAGATTTTTTCCGCCCTTAATGTCTCGTGCGTGCTAATAAATAAGACTATATATTTTTCTGGCATGTGTGAAATATATCTAAGGAAGTTTATAAAATCAAGGTAATTTAATGTGCAGGAATTTCAATATAAGTTCCCCTCACCTTAACCCTCTCCCCTAAGGGGAGAGGGGAGGTGAGGGGCTAATTTACTGAATTGGTCAGTTATTTTTTTCCTACTCTGTAGGTAATAATTTCTTTCATTTGTAAAAAAGCAATATAAATAAATTTATAAAATGCGTAATTACAATATGTTATAAATTATAAAACATATTGGCATAGCATTTGCTTTAAATGGGGTTAAGTAAACCCCGTTACACCCCGTCCTAAAAGACAGGGCATTCTGGATGTAACGGGGTAAAACTTTAAATATTTAATTGGGATATTATGGAAATTTCTATATTGCAGACAGATTTTATAGGTTCACCTCAGTTATTATCACACGATTCTATAATTGGTGGTAAAAATAACTGTATGGAATGTGAATCTGATTTTCAAAAGTTTTTTGATAAAGCGAGTGTAGATATGAACAACATTATGCCAAATGATATTGTGACTGATAATGCCAATTCAGAAATTACAACTACAGGCTCTATGGAAATAAGTGCCTCACTATTTTTATCTATATTGGGAATTAATCCTGATATTGCCAGGCTTAATTCAGCTAATCCTGAAACAAGTTCAGGACAGGTTATTGATTTGAAATCAATTGGAAATAAGGACTTAGAAAGTGTTAATGCCGTAGATTTTCTTAAAAATTTGGGATTCAATGAGGATGATGCAAGGGGTATAGTGGCACAAGTTGTAAGTATCAATAAGCATTTTGAAGTGATAGACAAGGCAATTGTTAATAATCAAATTTTAAGTCAGACAGACTATACAGGTTCATTAAATAAAAATATCCTGCCTGAAGGTGAACAAAGAAATATTCCGTCAGATTCTGTTCAAATACAGAAGTCTTTAGAAGATATTAAAAATACTGTTTCAGATAAATTAAAGCTAAATTCTGCCGAAATAGAATCTAAGTTTTTACAAGACAAGCAGAATATATTGGATAAGTTCTTTAATAAAGAATCGGTAAAGGAAAATGTAAAAATATTAAATAGTTTTTCTGATAATAATAGTTCAATAGCCGAAAATGAAGATGCTGCTATAAATAATAAAGATGTAAAGGTTTCTCATAATCTTGAACTGATTAACAAAAAAGAATCTTCATCGTTGGATAGTGAAAAGACAATAGGTTCAGATTCATTAAATTTTGATAAATCTTTTCCTGAGGATAGAGAGTTATCCATTAAATATGCCTCTGCAAATACGGGTTTAAAAGGTTTTGATTCAGTATCCACAGGCGGGACAGAGAATACTTCTCAATCCTCAAAGGCATCTTTAAGTAATGCTGTCATAAATCAGATTGTTGAAAATGCACAGATAATTGTTAAGGGTGATAAGAAGGAAATAAAAATCCACCTTGACCCTCCTTCACTCGGTTCAATTCATATGAAGGTTTCTATGGATTCCCACAGTATGAAGGCAATAATGATAGCTGATACACCCTATGTTAAGGAGGTTATTGAATCAAATCTGAATGAACTAAGACGCTCTTTGGCTGATTCAGGTATTAATGTGGAGCAGTTTTCAGTATTTGTTGGACATGGATATAATCCAAACGATACAGGAGATACCCAAATATATCATACAGATATAGTTAATTTACCTGATGTAATAGATATAACAGACAAGAAAGAGGATGCAAGGGGCATAATAAATAATCAAAATTTAATTAATATTTTTGTTTAAAGTGACCTCCCCTATCCCCTCCTTATGAAGGAGGGGAAGGGGGGGTGGTAAGGGAGGTGAAAAATATGCAGGTTTCAGATACACAATTTATATATTCAAAAGGGGCTGATAATTCTCAGGGTTCACAAAAGAGCCGTGCACTTGGGAAGGATGCATTTCTTACAATGCTTGTCGCACAGATGAAGAATCAGGACCCGCTAAATCCTGTGGAGAATACAGAATTTACCGCACAGCTTGCACAGTTCAGTTCATTAGAGCAGATGTTTAATATAAATGACAATCTCAAAAATATTCAGATGAGCCAGTCTTCCCTGAATAATACACAGGCAATAAACATCATCGGTAAGGAGATAAAGGCAGAGGGGAATAGTATTAAACACACTGCAGGTTCCGATACGAATATAAATTATAAGCTTTCTTCTGCGGCAAAGGAGGTTAAGACAAGTATCTACGATAATAGAGGTGAACTGGTGAGGGTAATTTCAGAGTCTGCTAAAGACAGCGGTGAGCATACCTTTGTCTGGGATGGGAAGGATAATCTTGGCAATGTCATGCCTGATGGAACATATTCTTTCATTAATCATGCACTGAGTGTATCAGGAACTGATGTTTCTGTTACTCCTTTGATAAGCGGTCGGGTAACAGGTGTATCTTTTGATAATGGCAACACACTTATTTCTGTTGAGGGGCAGAGTGTATCAATGAGCAGCATAATTGAAGTAAATAATATAAATTAAGTGTAAGTGTGAGTGTAAGTGAAAAAGACAATTTACTTGCACTTACACTCACACTTACACTAAAATAAAAAGGAGGTAATATATGTCTTTAGCAAGTTCAATGTATACAGGGGTAAGCGGACTTATGACCTACGGGCAGGCAATGAATGTCATCGGTGACAATATTGCAAATGTTAATACAATAGGGTTTAAGGGGAGCAGGTCTATTTTTGCAGATGTCCTTGCACAGAGTGTTTCAAATGGCTCGGCAAGTATGCAGATTGGCAGGGGGACAACGATGCAGGATGTAAATCTTAGTCTTGCCCAGGGTTCTTTTGAGACGACAGGAAACGCAACTGATATGGCAATCCAGGGTTCAGGATTTTTTATTGTCAATCAGGGAACCAGCAGTTATTATACGAGGGCAGGTCAGTTTATACTAAATGATGCCGGTTTGCTTGTAAACCCCAGCGGATATATAGCTCAGGGGTATCTGCTTGATACCAGCGGGATTGCTACCGGTTCATTGGTTGATATAGACCTTGCAGGGGTCCAATCACAGCCGAATGCATCTACATACTTCAGGCTTGGGGCTAATCTAAATGTAAATGCCTCAAGCGGGGCAGTATTTCAGTCGGCTGCAAATTTATATAGCTCATTGGGACAAATGGTTACCCTTACTATTTCATTTACCAAAGGGAGTGGAAATAGCTGGGATTATTCCATGTCTGCAACTACATCGGGTGCGGCATCTGGGTCTATCACTGTAACCGGCGGGACCGGGACACTTGCTTTTGATACAAGCGGACAATTAAGCTCACCAACTACAAATCCAACTATTACTATAACTGGTATAAGCGGTGCGAGTCCAATGAGTGTGGAGTGGAGACTTAATCAAACTACAGGTGGCACCTATGGTGATATGACAGGTTATGCAGCTACATCTGTTACCAATGCACTGACTCAGGACGGATATTCTACAGGAACTCTGAAGGGACTCTCTGTAGACCAGGACGGTTATATATCAGGATTGTTCAGCAACGGCCAGACTCAGAAGCTTAGCCAGATAGGGCTTGCAAGTTTTTCAAGTCCATGGGGATTAACAAGGGTAGGTAATAGTCTGTTTGCTGAATCGGCATCATCGGGTCAGCCTGTCCTTGGTCTTGCCAGGGCAGGAGGGTTTGGCAGCATTGCAGGAAGTTCTCTTGAGCAATCAAATATTGACCTTGGGACAGAGTTTGTCAATATGATTCAGACGCAGAGGGCGTATCAGGCAAACTCAAAAATCATCACATCAATAGATGAAATGCTGACAGAGACAGTGAATCTGAAAAGATAAAGTTTAAAGCAATGAGCAATGAGCAATGAGTTTTTACTCGTTGCTCTGCACTCATTGCTCGTTGCTTATGTATGGTTGATCAAGAGAGGCTGAAAGAGGTTAAAAATGCTACAATTAGACTATTTACTCCTTTATGGCAGAGTAATTTTAACAAAAATAAAAGAGATATTGCCCGTTGTCTGGGAGTTAACACCCTTAAGGATAAGTTTAGAAATATACCGTGTATAATTGTTGGTGCAGGTCCATCCCTTGATAAAAATATAAAATATCTTCATGCAGCCAAAGACAGGACATTAATAATATCATGTGATGCTGCTTTAAAAACCCTCCTGTCTAATTCCATCATCCCGTCATTAGTCGTTAATTTAGACCCCCAGGAATATGTGATAGATTTTTTTAAGGATATAGATACAAAAGGTTTAACCCTTGTAGCCTCAACTGTTATTCATCCGTCTGTCTTAAAGATGTGGTATGGGAGAGTTATATTTTATAATAAATATGCCCCTGATATACCACTTTTCAACCAAATTCAGGCAACAGCAAAAGAAGTTGGCACGCTTACTCCAGGAGGCAGTGTATTATCGGTAGCTTATGACCTCTCATTTAAGATAGGTGCTAACCCTATTACATTTATTGGCCAGGACCTCTCATATTCAAGTGGAAATGTTTATAACCGTGAAATAATGCATAAGGAAGAAAATCTATTGTCAATATTTGAGAAACAAAAGGAAAATATAGTAAATGAAATGGATATTTTTGGAAGTGATATTCCTACAATTAAATCAATGTCTGTAACAAAGCAGTGGCTTGAATGGGCATTTTCTCAATGGAAGAGAGATGGTGAATTAGATGTGATAAATAGCACTGAAGGTGGTATACTTAAAAAAGGGTGTCAGATAATGCCTTTATCAGAGGTTATTTATAGGTATTGCAATAAGAAAATCAACATTGCTTGGATGCTGAATAAGATACTGAAGTATAAAGTATGAGAATTAAGGAATCAGGAATCAGGAGTCAGGAGTCAGGAGTCAGAATAAAAGATGAATTACTTTTTTATTCTGGCTTCTGGCTTCTAACTTCTGTATTCTTCTTTATCGCAGGATGTGGTAGTCCATTAAAGCAAATCAATGTAAGTGCATATGAGTTTTACCGCTCTCAACAAATAGAAAAGATAGTTAGTTACCGCATAGGATTTTTTACAACTGCACTTTCAAGAGTGAGTGGTCTCGGAGAATACAGGGTAACAATCTCGGATATAATAGAAAAGGCTTTCCAGAAAGAAAAACCTACGATTAGCCTTATTTCATCAAGGGAAACAATTAATATTATTAATACCGCTGATTTGACGGATATATATGCGAAAATGTTAGACTATTATGATAATACCGGAATTTTAAAGAAAGACTATTTGTGGAGGTTAGGAGATGCCTTGAAAGTTAGATACATCATTCAACCCAAGCTCTTATCTTTTACAGAATCAATCTCCTCAAGGTTTTCATTCTTTGGATTGGCAATAATTACAACGCGAGAGACTACCGTCAAAATATCACTTCAGTTATGGGACAGTATTACAGGGAATGTAATATGGGAGGGTTCTGGACAGGCTACTGTTGCTGTTGAAGCATTGAGGGCTAAACCAGTGACTTTTGAAGAGGTGGCAGCGGCTGCAAGTGATATTGTAGTTAAAAAGTTTCCATTTTAATTATCCTTTCTAAATAGCTAATCAAAAATTTCCATTATTTAAAAACTTGTTTTTAAATAATGGATTTATTAATATATAAATGCTAAAAAATATATCATAGCAGAGGGGGAGATAATTTATGTTCGTAATTATTGGTTCTATTGTTGTAATCGCATCAGTATTAGGTGGTTTTGTAATAGAAGGCGGGCCGGTTATGGTCCTTATTCAGTGGGTTGAATTCCTCATTATTGGTGGAACCGCAATTGGGGCACTTCTTATAGGAAATCCCCCTTCAAATATAAAAAAGATAATCTCAAATATTATTAAATCACTCTCAGGCGTAAAGATAAATGAAAAATCTTATCTTGAACTCCTTAAACTATTTTATGAGATTGCAACTATATATAAAAAGGAAGGGGCAATATCTCTTGAGAAACACATAGAAAATCCTGAAAAAAGCCCTCTATTCAAGAAATTCCCATTTTTCTTTGAAGATAAGCACTCTGTTGAGATGTTATGCGATTCTCTCCGGGTTGTAGTGCTTGGAGGTGTTCCGCCACATGAGTTGGAGGCAATGATAGATAGTGCCCTTGAAACACACCATGAGGAGACATCTCGTATTCCAGGGGCACTTGCCAAGGTTGCAGATTCATTGCCTGGTATTGGTATAGTTGCAGCCGTTCTTGGAATTGTTATTACAATGCAGGCGATTGGAGGACCACCGGAAGTGATAGGGCATAAGGTTGGTGTTGCATTGGTTGGTACATTTCTTGGCATTCTGCTTTCCTATGGCTTTCTCCAGCCACTTACAACAAATATTGAAATTCTTCTGGAGCACGAGGCAAGATATATGCACTGTATAAAGGCAGGTGTTGTTGCAATTGCCAAAGATTTTTCACCAATGATTGTAGTTGAAGTTGCAAGAAAACAAATCTATTCCGATGACCGCCCCACTTTTGCGACTATTGATAAAATAACAAGACAGAAATAGATTAAGAGGCAATAGGCAATAGGTGATAGGTGATAGGCAAAAGCATTACAAACCTATCGCCCATCGCCCATAGCCTATAGGTGATATAAGATGGATAATAAAGAAAATAACCAGTCAAAGTATTCTGAAAATAATATAAGAATAGTTGTCAAAAAGAAAAAGCATAAAGGAAGCCACGGAGGTGCATGGAAGGTGGCTTATGCAGATTTTGTTACAGGTATGATGGCTCTTTTTATTGTCCTGTGGCTTACGTCACAGAGTTCATCAGTAAAGGCGTCTATAGGTGAATATTTTACAGATCCGGGCAGTTATAAGACATCAAATATAAAAGAATCAAAAATTGAGGCTCGGTCCTTTGCAAAAGGGAGTAAAAAAACTGTTGATGAAATAGTAAGAAACCTTGATTCAAGCCAGATTGGTCTTGTCAAGGCATTGCAAAAATTCAAGGATATAAAACAGGATGTAATGGTTAATGTAACGCCTGACGGTCTTGAGATAGAGTTCTCTGACGCAGATAAAGATAAAATGATTTTTTTTAAACCCGGGAGTGCTGATATTACAGATGAAGTAAGGGTAAAGATAATAAAAGCCTTTTCAGAGATACCTAAAATTACCTATCCAATAATTATTGAAGGCCATACAGATGCCGCACCGACTGGAAAAAATGACTATACAAATTGGGAGCTCTCAGGAGATAGGGCAAATGCCCTTAGGAGGATAATTGAGGAGATGGGTGTTGGTAATGTTGTTGAAGTTAGGGCATATGGTTCGTCAAGGCTGTTATTGACTGATTCCCCCTATGATGCATCAAACCGCCGTGTCAATTTTATTATTAAGATGTCCGGTGAGCCAGGACAGGGAGATAAAAAGCAGATAGAAGAGGAAAAGGGAGAGGAGAGAGAGATTGAGCAAAAAGAAAAAAGAGGAAGTCATTAGATTTGTATTTAAAAAGGATAAGCATGGTGGTCATCACGGCGGTGCTTGGAAGGTGGCATATGCAGATTTTGTAACTGCACTTATGGCACTTTTTATTGTCCTGTGGCTTACCTCACAAAGTAACCAGGTGAAAAGTGCCGTATCCGATTATTTTAAAGACCCAGGAAAATATATGGGTGAGAAGATAGGTAAGTCCAAGGCTCGTGCAATTGTTATTTCAAAAGGGGAAGAATCTCTGGAAAAAGTTGCGAAGAATGAACATTCAAGAAAGATGGATGTTATTATGGCTGTTCAGGAATTCAGAAATGTTTTAAATAGTATGAGGCTTGATTTTATGGATGAAGGAATTAGGGTGGAGATGGCTGATACCAATCAGATGACATTCTTCGAAAGTGGGAGTGCCGGGATTACAAAAGAGGCAGAGATGCGGCTTAGAGAGTCATTGAAAAAGATGGGTGTGATACCTTATCAGATGATTATTGAAGGGCATACCGATGCCACGCCGACAGGCCGGGAAGATTATACAAACTGGGAATTGTCAATGGACAGGGCTAATGCATTAAGAAGGATAGTAGAAGATATGAAAATTGCCAATATAGTTGGAATCAGGGCGTATGGTTCAACAAGGTTAAGAAATCTTGCATTGCCGTATGACCCTTCAAACAGACGTGTTAACATAATAGTCCAGATACCAAAGAGTCAAATTCATTATTTGAAAAATAGATGATGCATGAAAAGGGAAAAAACAATAATAGCAGTTAGTAGCGGGAAGGGTGGAGTCGGGAAAAGCATTATAGGTGCAAACCTTGCTATATCCTTAGCACTATCAAAGAGGAAGGTTGTTCTTGTTGATGCCAGTTTCGGGACTTCAAATCAGCATGCCATACTGGGTATAAAATCCCCCCCATTAACCTTGAACGATTTTGTATCAAAAAATAAAAACAACCTATGGGAAATCTTAATAGATACCGACGTTGAGAATCTAAAGCTTATCAGCAGTGCAGGAGATTCCCATATATTGGCTAATATGCACGGCACTGTTAAAAGAAGTCTCATGAGGAATATCCGAATGTTGAATTATGATTATGTAATTCTTGATTTAGGACCGTCTATAAATTTCAATACTATTGATTTCTTTTTATTTGCAGATTTAAGCATTATAATAACAACCCCTGAGATTACCTCTGTTACAAATACTTATAGTTATATCAGGAATATAATCTATAAAAATTTTGAAAAAATATTTAAGGGCAATGAAAAGGTAATAGAATTAATAAATTTTGCAAAGGACCCGCAGAACAATGAGCAGATTAAAACAATGAAAGACTTAAGAAATAATATTGAGGGTGTTGACAAAGCGGCATTGACTGCCTTTGATATGACAGTTGAAGAGTTTCAGCCTTTATTGATTGTAAACATGATAAAAGGTAATTCAGATATAGATATTGGAAATGATATTGTATGCCTTGTTAAAAAAAATCTGAATGTTGAAATCAAATATCTTGGGTATCTTGAAGATAGTTGTGAGGTCAGAAACTCAATTGAAAATATGAAGCCTTTTGTCATCGGTTTTCCTACGAGCAAACCTGCCACGCTCATTCACAATATAACTTTGAGATTGATGAATTTGGCTGGTGATGATTGGAATAAAGGATTTAGTGATATTATCTTGCCTCGTGAAAAAATATCTGAATTAGAAGACAGGCTTAAGTTCATAGAAAATAGAGAGTTGGAAATATTAAAGGTAAAATTGCTTAACGAAGAGAGGCTTAGAAGGGAAGAATTTGAAAAATGGAGTGAGTCTGAAAGAAAAAGCAGGGTTGAAGAGCTACAGCGAGAATTAAATGAAATGAGAGACAGGTTTGAGGTGGAGTTGAAATTACAGATAGATGGGAAGAGGACAGAAAGATTTAAAATTTTGGAGAGTGAGATCCAACAGTATGAGGAAAAACAGAGAGGGGATATTAAGACAAAATTGTTAGCCGAAGAGGAATTGCTGAAAAAAGAATTGGATGAGAGGATGAAAATATATGAGAATGAAAAAACAGAATCAATTAAATCTGAAATTTCAAGAAAAAGAAATGAGTCGGAATCCTTTTTTGAAGAGGAAAATAAAAAAATCAGGGCAGAGATTAAAGAGCATGAAATTAATTTAAGGGAAGATTTAAAATTAAACATTGCAGATGAGGAGAGAAGATTAAAAGAAGTTTTGGAGGGGAAGATAAAAATAGAGATAGAGGCGAAGAAAGAGAGGGTTTTTGATGAAATTGAACATGAAAAGGTGAAAAAATTAAAAGAGATTGATAAGGGTTTAAGTGTCGAAAGGGAGAATAGATTGAGTCAATTTGAATCAAAGATGGAAGAGCAGAAAGAAAGGATAATGGCAGAGTTTGATAATAGGATAAAAGAGGAGATGAAGAGAAAAGAAGAAGAACTCTCCACTGAAATATCTGGCAAGAGGCTTGAAATGGAGAGGGAGATTGAAGAATATAGGAAAAATAGATTTTTAAATATTGATTCAGATATAGAAAAGGAGAAGTCTTTAAGATTGACCTCATTTCAACATAAGATGGAGAATGCTGAAAGGGAGGTCATGCTTGATATAGAGAAGAGACTATCTATTGAAGAAGAAAAGATGACAAATGCCCTTGAAGATAATTTAAAAGAGGAAAAGAAAAAGAGAATGGAAATATTAGATGAAATCATGGATAAGGAGAGGAAGAGGAAGTTTGAATTAATTCAAGGAGAAATTGATGAAAAGAAAAAAGTTCTGGAAAGCAATTTAATTAAAGACTTGGAGATTGAAAGAAAAAATATTCTTAGGAGAATAGAGAATGAAATAGAAAAGGAAAAGGAGAATAAAATTTCACTTATTCAAAAAGAGATGGAAATGCTTTTGAATGGCAAATTAAAAGATATTGATGCAAGAATTAAGGACGAAGAAATCAAATCAAGGGAAGCATTAAATGTAAGAATTATGGCGGAAGATGTTGAGAGAAGGAATAAACTTGATTTTGAGGTTTATGAAAAAAGAAAGAAGATGGAGGATGAGATAATAAATCTGCTCAATAAGGAAAGGAATGAGGGATTAAAAAGACTCCAGGCAGAGATTAATATGGAAAAAGAGAAAAGGTATAAGGATTTTGAAAATGAAATTAAAGAGGAAAGAGAGAGGAGATTAAAGAGACTTGGCTTGCTATTAGATGAAGATATGGATAGAAAGAGAAAGCTTATGGAGATTGAATTGGAAAATGGAAGGATTGAACTTACAAAAAAAATAGAAATGGAAATTGCTGAAGAAAAGCTGAATAAATTACGAAGGATGAATGCAGAGTTAGAAGATGAGGAGAGAAAAAGAAGTCAGGCTATGAAGACCCATTATGAGCAGGAAATGGTAAAAAGAAGGGAATGGTTGAATTTTGAGATTGAAAAAGAAAGGATTGAATTAAAACAAAAATTAGAAGAGGAGATTGCTGAGGAGAAAAAGAAAAGAATGGAGTCGACTAAAGTTGATAGGACAGAGATATTAGAAGCAAAAGATGACTTAACTATAAATTGATATGTCAGGCTGAAGATTAAAGAAAAATATTATCCTTAACCCCCAGCCTCATTTAGCTATAATTACTTAATCTTTCCACACTGTCCGTTTATACAGAAAGCCGAATATCCTGTATGACAGGTCTTACAGGTTCCTGCAGATAGTGGTCCATCATTAGCGGTAATATCTTTGCCATCTTCTGTAAACACGCCATAAGCTACTGAACCACCCTTATGGGCTGTTACAAAGAGCACCTTCATATCCTTTAGATGTAGAATCATATTGCTGCCGTCTTTAAATTTTCCATTCCTTGACTTATATGCATCCATTACAGCAGGATTAACCAGAACAGCTACTTTACCCGGGCCTCCCTGTCTGACTCCGCAGTATGTTGCAACAGTCTCCTGATAGATAGGGGGGAGCTTACTTACATCTGCATTACAATCAGGTAATGCACCTATTCCAGTTAATGTCGTAGAAACGCTTGTCCATTTCTGCCAGTCTGAAGGGAAGGAGGCATCGGAAGCTGCCTCTGATGAGATATAAGAAAAGATTATACTGATTGATACCAATAAGGCTAATACAAAAACTTTACTTTTCATAAATTATCCTCCTTTTTAAAAGGTCATACAATTTATCTTATACAAATATACTTTTCCCTAATCCATATCTCACCCCCTTTTACACCGTTAGAAAGTCTAAAACTTTCTAATGGGGTTTACTTTAAAATTATGCCTTAAAGTGTCCTACCATCTCCTTAAGAGCTTCGGATATCTTAGTAAGTTTCTCTGATGATCCTGAGATCATATTCATCCCTTCCTTGACCTTTTTGGTTGATTCAAAGGCGTTTTGTGTATTCTGTGAAATCTCTTCTGTTGCAGAGGATTGTTCTTCCATAGCTGTGGCTATACGGGTAACCATTTCAGCAATCTCATTAACGAGGCGGTTAATATCATTAAGTGTGTTTCCTGCGTTTTGCGCCTGGGTTACAAGGGTATCAACATTCTTCTTCCCTTCATGCATAGAGATTACAGCTTTATTTGTATCCCCCTGAATAGTAGTTATTGTTGTATTAATCTCTTTTGTTGCCTTTGTTGTCCTTTCTGCAAGCTTTCTAACCTCATCTGCGACTACTGCAAAGCCTCTGCCGTGCTCTCCTGCCCTTGCAGCCTCAATTGCCGCATTGAGTGCAAGGAGATTTGTCTGGTCTGCTATGTCGTCTATCACTGATATAATTTTACCTATATCTTCTGACCTCTTTCCAAGCTGTTCAACCATACCTGCATTATTGCTCACATCTTTAGCTATTACATCCATTCCTGCAATTGTATCCATTATTACCTTTGAGCCTTTATTGACACTTTCTTTTATATTTTCTGAGGATTTTGCCGCATTACTGCTGTTCTTTGCTATTTCTAATCCTGTTGCAGAGCTTTCTTCAACAGAAGTAGCGACCCTCTCCATTTGCCCACTCTGCTCATTTACTATATTCATAACCTTTGCCGATTCACTTGAAAATGTCAGTGAATGATTTCTAATCTGGTCTGAATTGATTGATATTTCCTTTACCATCTTACATATCTTTTCAACAAATTCATTAAAGTGGTCGGCGAGAGACCCAATCTCGTTTCTGGATTGAATTCTAACTTTGGAAGATAAATCAAGGGATTCTGTTATTTGTGAAATCTGCTCTGCAACTGTAACAATTGGCTTAGCTATACGACCACCTACAAATGTGGCAATTACTGTAGAGCCAATTAGGACGAGAAAAGCGACAAATAATACATTTGTCAGAACCTCATACCATGTCCCCTCTAAAGCCTTAGCGGAAAAGACTGCATAGACATTACCGCCATTTTTAACAATTAATTCTTTCTTTATATGGAGGAGATAATTATTTTTATCAAAGAAAAGCTCCTTTCCTTTAAGCTCGCCCTCTTTTTCTGTAATAGAGTCCTTTGCCAGACCTTCTTTTAGGTAATTGTGTTCAATCTTTGCAGGGGGGATTTCGTCTGAAAACTCTGTCTTAGGACTTCCTGTGCTCAGGCCTGACATCTTCAAATAGAGTAAATCGCCATTTGCCTTATAAAGGTCTTCTGCAGTTTTATTTTTTAAGTTCATCAGATTTCCACCGTCAATATTCCTTGCTGCGAGGGAAATGACAGGCTGGAGGGCTATCAGACTCTTGTCTATTATCTGATGCTCCCGTAAATTTACCTCCCTCAAATATTGAGAAGTCCCCATACTAATCAGTGATAGCATTACAACAGATTGTATTGCAACCTGGACACTCATGCGGATACTTTTTATTTTCATATGTATGTCCCCCCTGTTCTTGATTAAAAATTACCTAACATATAACATGCTACAATTCTAAAATCAATCCCCCAAAGAGATGATTTATAAAATTAAACCCCAAAAATGCGTTTAGCCACAAGATTTAGGATTTAGGATTTTAAAATCATAATTTTATTTTTCAGCCTAAAAAAACCGTTGACGACTTTTTTTTCTGTGATAGAAGATAAGTCATGGCATATGCAATACCAATAGATGTTTATGGTCTCCTTGAAGATAAGCTTGGTAAGGAAGAAGCACGAAAAGTTGCTTCTGCCATCGAGGTATCTTTAGATACTATCGAGAAAAGGGGCGAGACAGTAGCATTACAAAAGAAATTTGAGATTAAAGATGAGCTTACAAAGGAGCTTGCTACAAAGACTGAATTCTTTGGTGAAATAAAGGCAGTTGAAGCTAGACTTAATGGTAAGATAGATACAGTCAAAGCCGAGCTTGAGAAAAAAATTGAAGTAGAGATTGCAAATGTCAAAGCCGAGATTATTAAATGGATGTTTCTTTTCTGGATAGGACAATTAGCCTCACTCATAGCCATTCTGAAGTTTTTCAGGTTTTAGGTGAATTGAAAAGAATTGAAAATTGATTATTGAAGGATTTTTTAAATCTTCAATCTTCAATCTGTTACGGAGGGCGTAAATATGATAAGTAATTTTCTCCCTCGCATTGTGAGCATGTCGAATCCTGAGCATGTCGAAGGGATGGCACGGGCATTGCGAAGTCAGTCAGTAAGTCAGTCTAACCTCCCTTAAAAAATCTTCCCTTTTATTTATCATCTTCACCGGAATTCTCTCACTAACCCTACTAACAGGATGCGGAGGTGGAGGAGGTGGGGGAGGTAATAACAGCACCACCGCTACTACTACTGAATACACTCTCACAGTAGATAAATTTGGTGAAGGTATTGTTACAAGTAACCAATCAGGAATTAATTGTGGAGATGATTGCTCTAAATCCTATACATCAGGAACCAATATTGTATTAACCGCTACTGCAGATAGCGGCAGAGAGTTTAAATCCTGGGCTGGTTGTGATTCTGTTGCCGGCAATACATGCACTGTAACGATGGATTCCAATAAAACTGTTTTTCCTGCCTTTGCATCACTCAATATAAGCCTTAAACCAAACACTAAAGTTCTTGATGATGACACCATGCAATATCTTGTTAAGCAGGAGGATACTACATATTTCTTTGATCCGCAGGCAACAGTTATAAGCGCCCTTAACCATGGAGATGTGATGATAAGCAGTAGTGGTGAAGGTATCCTTTGCCGGGTAACTGCAGTCTCTACATCATCGGATGGGTTGATTGTTGTGGAAACCACAGGCGCATCACAGGTGGCTATTTGGAAACAGCTGATGTCTTCTCTAATGCAAACCAAACTGGGGGAAGTTATGTTTTAAAAACCTATCCTTTAACTAATGTGGCATCATACAGAGGACAGACAATTAGGGTGAACTTTTTGGCAACCACTGATTCAAGTCTTGCTACAATTTTCCGAATTGACGATGTTAGCCTGATGGCTGATGGGAATTAAGATTTGTTAAGCAATAAAAAATAGAGGACATGGGGTCACCCATTAAAAGGCACCGTGTCAAGAGAAAAAACTCCCCCATTCAGAGAAAAATATGTCTGGAGAATGTATATCAAATGAGAGGACGATAATGAATGAATGACGATATGCCCTGTATTTTTATTTCCCCTTTATCTCCCAATTCCCCTTCCACATTTATCTCCACAGGCAGGAATTGTTTTACTGCCCAGATGTTCGTCAGCAGGTGCATGGAGATTTTTGATACGGTAAACAATGACTTTTCTTCCGATAGTGTAAGATAGGGGATAATCTGCTCTGCGAGGTGTTCGTCAATAGCAGCGCCTGAATCGAGATATTGGAAGAAATCCTGACATGCCTCCTCAGCGACCTTTTCAGCCTTTTTGCCTATTGCACCGAGGGAGCTAAATCCTGCTATAGCATTCTCAAATTCTACCAGTATAAAAAAGAATGTCCCCTTTCCTATTGAAGGTGCATTGATAATTTCAATATCTGCATCTATTCCTTTTGCTCTTAACAAGTTCCATCCACGATTTCTTTGTCTCTCTGCAATATTTAAAGGAAGGTTTGAAACAGCAGAGATACCGCTTATTTTTATAAGCTTCCCCCTTTCTGTTAAATCAATGGATGAAAATTCTTCTGACGGTGTAACCGAGATGTCTATTTTCCCTTTGCCTATTGGATACCATCCCCATTTTTCAAGGTTTAATGTGGCATGATACCCCATCCTTTTAATGGCTGGCAGAAAGACCTGCCGGATATAGTGAATAGGCGGACTCCACAATACATGTGTTCCGCCTGATAAAACGATATGAGATTTGTTTTCAGCATGGAAGAGCGGGAGGAGTATCGCCTGTAAAACCAGTGATACCGCGCCTGCGCTTCCGCTTTTTTCCGCTACATCGAAGGCATATTCTCCGCCTTTGAGTCCGTCAGGCTCGAATCTTAATCGGGTGGAATCAATCTCATTGTCTGAGACAATTGCATTTGTGATAATACGGCAGGCGTTGACACAGGTCAGATGCTGGGGTTTGAGTCCGGGCTCCTTTCTATTCTTTCTTATGTTTTCGATTTCTACAGGTTTTTTTAAGATAGAAGAAAGGGAAAGGGCTGTCCTTAAAATCTGCCCTCCGCCTTCTCCGTAACTGCCGTCAATTTTCAAAAACATTTAAACAAAATAGGACGCAGATAAACGCTGCTAAATACAGATTATAAAAATATCGTATCATGCTAATCTGCGTTAATCAACGTCCTGCATTTCTGTTAGTTTTGCTGCCATCTTCACTGCCTCGATTAGACTCGATGGGTCTGCCAATCCTTTGCCGGTAATATCATAAGCAGTTCCATGGTCAACTGACGTGCGGACGAAAGGTAAGCCAAGCGTGATATTCACAGCCTTTCCAAAGGCAGACATCTTTATTGGTATTAGCCCCTGGTCGTGATACATAACCACTATTGCATCAAAATTTGCCCTTTTTGAGGGTGTAAAGAGGGTATCAGCAGGGAAGGGACCCTTAACATCTATACCTTCTGACCTTGCATCGTTAATAGCAGGTATAATTATTTTTATATCTTCGTCACCAAAGATACCTCCTTCACCTCCATGAGGGTTAAGTGCTGAAACCCCTATTCTTGGATTTAAAAACCCCCATGATTTTAAAGAAGAGTTTGTAAGTTTTATAGCCTTTAGGATTTTCTTTCTGCTTATTAACCTGCTTACATTTTTTATGGCGGTGTGTGTTGTTACAAGCACAACCCTTAATCCCCCTTTCCCCCCTTTTTCAAAGGGGGGCGGGGGGGATTCAAGCATCATGGTATAATCCTTTGTATCTGTAAGTTCTGCAAGCATCTCTGTATGCCCTGGATATTTATAGCCTGCCATATGGATTGCCTCTTTATTTATCGGTGCAGTTACAATTGCATCAGCTTTTTTAGCCTTTGCCAGATTTACTGATGATTTTATATACTCCACTGATGCCTTGCCACTGACACGGGTAGGTCTGCCGATTGTAATATTTTTTGGTATATTTTTTAAATCAATGATATTTGCTTTTAAGATGTGAAATGGAAATTTGATGGCTTTAGCAGTTTTTTTTAAAAAATCTTTATCACCTACTATTATAGGAATACAGTATTTAAAAATCTCTCTTTTTTCTAATGCCTTAAGTATAATCTCGGCACCTATCCCGGCAGGGTCACCCATCGTAATGGCAATAACAGGCAGGTTTTTCATGAGGTATAGGAAATTATAAAAACTTTTAAGGAGAGAGGGAGAAGAAGATGGAGAAATGGAGAAAAAGATTTTAATGCTTTATTATTTTTTCTCCCACATTCTCCATTTCCCCTTT
>Ga0209343_10004295_pt1 | contig 17631 bp, 13 predicted proteins | sample RifCSPlowO2_02_FD_184026 | JGI IMG/M metagenome (GOLD analysis project Ga0209343, IMG submission 184026) | Groundwater microbial communities from Rifle, Colorado - Rifle CSP2_plank lowO2_0.2 (SPAdes) (version 2) | ecosystem: Environmental > Aquatic > Deep subsurface > Groundwater | place... | reverse complement strand
AACCGCTCCCGCGAGGCGATTCTGCGGGCGGGGAAACGCGCAGGTGTAGACAGGACTATAAACGCAGGGCGGATTGAAGGTTCGATTGAAGTCCACGGTGATTGCGCCGGCCATCTTCCCTTCCACGTAGAGATAGCGCGCGCCTGGGAAACTCTCTTTCCCGCTGGTGGCGTCATTGAAGATGAGCATGAATCCTTCCTTCTGGATTTCCTGCGGATCGAGCGTGAGGGTGTAGAGTTCCAACCGGCTGGGGGTCGCTTGCAAACGGAACCGCAATTCGCCGTACAGCCACCAGGGTTGTTCCCGGCCCTGGCTGTCAAGCAGCACCACGCGCTCCGGCTTCGCGCGGGGCGTGTGGGGAATGACTTCGCCGGAAATCCGATAGGCCGGATCCACGGGGAAGAATTCGACCCCGCTGAACTGCCGAAACGCCGGGGCTTCCGGATCAAACACCTCGAGCGTGCGGCCCCACGGCGGGTTGAGCCGATAGAGCAGATGAAACCGCCCGATCCGAAACTTGGTTCCGTCCTTCAGGAGCAGTTCCGCAAGACGCCGGGGAGGGTTGTCCGCGGTCGAAAGAGCCGCCTGGCTCTGCGCGCGCAGCGTCGGCGTAAGGGAGTTGCCTTCGATCACGGCATGGACCGGCGAAATGTCTCTTCCTTCCAGGCGCACACCTGCGGTGGGACTGCTGCCGATGCTCACGCGCGTCGCGGTCCCCAGGTATTGCCGGTAGACCAGCGCCAGGTGTGAAAACGGGCTGGTCCGAAGCAGACGATTATACTCTTGCCGCTCCTTCACGATTTCCGCAGCGTAGGCCGACGGTGGCATGGTCTGTTGGGCAATGCCTGCGAGCGGAAATGAGAACAATGGAAGGAAGGCCATCCGCAAGAATGAGGGATACCGCCGAATCGCCATGAGTACCGCCTGAAGAAGTCTAGCACACGCAGGAAGGCAGGAAACAACTGCTAGAGCAGCACGACGGATTGAACCCCGGAGACGTCAAACCGCTTGCGGCAGCGCGGATTCAGGCAGACCGCCGCGTCGTCCTTGCGGACCATGTAGGCGCGGGCGCGGGCGAAGCGCTGCCGGTCTTCCTCGCTGGCGCGCGGCGGGAGGGATGCCTTCTTCCGGCGAACCAGCCAGCGCAGCTCGTATTCGGCCTGCTGCCGGCAGGACGGACAATTCAGGCTCGCCTTGTGCCGCTCTTCGCTTTCCGTGAAAAAGTCTTTTTCGTCCATGGAGTGCAGGAATCGGTCAGGTGAGGACGACGCCGACTTCGGCTCCTTTGCCGACGCCCACGGCCGCCGCGGCGGAGGCCCGGTTGACGGCGATCTCGAGATACCCCGAACTGCCGAGGATGGCAAACACTTCCCCCGGCGCCTCGTGCGCGTAACTCGTCGCGAGCTTGGTGACTTCCGTCTTGCCGATAACAATCTTGAACGGCGGTGGCGTTTCCGTGAAGAGCTGCGGCAGGTCCTCCGGCGTCAAATTTGTCGTCAGCGTTCCGAAGCGGTCCACGCGCAGGACGATGCCTTTCAGAAGCCGGTCGTTGATCTTCTTGGGCTGCGGCGGCTGGAAGCGGATAAAGTCCTCAATCGGATCGCCGAACTTCTCCGGCTCGACCTGGCGGCTCATCCAGGCCGCGACGGGAGCAAAAACGTCTCGCGCGTGGAAGGTCTGGCTCACCGGCTCCAGGAAGTAGTGGCTCGCCGTAATGTGCCGCACGGTCATGCTCTCTTCGCGGGCATAGAGGAGCGAGAGCACCCCGTTGTCCGGGGCGACGAAACTGTGGTTGCCCGCCGAGACCAGGATCGGACGCCGCGAGCTGCCCACGCCCGGGTCCACCACGACCAGGTGGACCGTCTTGGGCGGAAAATAGCGGTACGCCTGCGCGATCGCAAACGCCGCGTCCAGCACGTCGTAGGGCCGGAGATCGTGGCAAATGTCAATGATCTGCGCCTCGGGATTGATGCTTAGGATCACGCCTTTCAAGACGCCGGCGTAGTGGTCGGCGTTGCCGAAGTCAGTGGTCAGTGTAACGATGCTGCGTGCCAAGTCCAACACCTCATAAACGATTCCTAGCGAAAGTATCGGAGCAAGCCCGTAAAGTCAAGCTGGTTCGGTCGTTTTTCGGCGGCGGCGTGTAACTTTAGAGGACTGTCGGCAGCAAGAAGGTCCTCGACACTGTGCGGATCGCGGACATTCGTGCTAGATTTTTTCTGCGCGGAGTTTTTGCCCAGAGAGGCACGGAGAGGCGCGGAGTGACCATGACCCGCTTTCGCCGGGTGATTTTGATCGTGCTCGACAGCGTGGGCATCGGCGCGATGCCCGACGCCGCCGACTACGGAGACGAAGGCAGCGACACGCTCGGGAACTTGAGCCGCGCCCGCCCGCTCCGCCTGCCGAACCTCGCGCGGCTGGGCCTAGGCAACATTTGCCCCATCGCTCACATCGAGCCGGCCGCCGCTCCCGCTGGAGCCTACGGCAAGGCCGCCCTGCGCTCTCCCGGCAAGGACACCACGACGGGACACTGGGAGATGGCGGGCGTGGTCCTCGACACGGCCTTCCCCACTTACCCTGCCGGGTTTCCCCCGGAAGTGATCCGGGCCTTTGAGTCAGCAACCGGACGCAAAGTCTTGGGCAACTATCCGGCCTCCGGGACCGAGATTATCCAGCAACTCGGCGAGGAGCACCTGCACACCGGCTCGCCGATTGTCTACACCTCGGCCGACAGCGTCTTTCAGATCGCCGCGCATGAAGAAGTCATCCCGCTGGAAGAGCTTTACCGGATGTGCCGGACCGCGCGGGAAATCCTGCAAGGCAGGCATCGCGTCGGCCGTGTGATTGCGCGCCCGTTTGTGGGCTTACCCGGAAGTTTCCGCCGCACGAAGAACCGCCATGATTACGCCATCGAGCCGCCGCCCGGTATGTTGCTCGACCGGCTCGCCGAGCGCGGCGTCTTTACTTACGGGGTCGGAAAAATCCGCGACATCTTCTGCGGACGCGGGCTGTCGGACTTTGTACTGATGGACGGCAATACGGACGGCGTGAACAAGACCCTGGCAGCGATGGAGAAGCATCCCGAGGGCCTGCTCTTCACGAATCTGGTGGACTTTGACATGCTCTACGGACACCGGAACGACATCGAAGGCTATGCGCGGGCCCTCGAAGAATTTGACGCGCAGTTGCCGCCGCTGCTCGACCGGATGCGCCCGGACGACCTGCTCCTGCTCACTGCCGACCACGGCTGCGATCCGACCACGCCGTCCACGGACCACTCCCGCGAGTACGTGCCCGTGCTCGCCTATGGCCCCGCCGTGCGGCCCGGAGTCAACCTGGGAACCCGCAGCACGCTTGCGGACGTTGGCCAAACCGTCGCTGAAAATTTTGGGTTGGAGCTACTGCATGGGTTGAGTTTCCTCGGTTCCATCCTGCCGGAAACAGGGAGATAATAGGGGTTGCCGCTCTATGTCGATCGAGGTGCTGGTGTGAAGAGTTATTCTGAAGAGGAAATAGGTGAATTGATTAGTTGCCCGAAGGTCATAACCGATCCACCCAAAAGGGAGATGCGGCTAGAACGCGGGAGCCGCCGAAACAACATGCGACTCCGTTCACAGTCGGATGACCGGGAGTTCAGCGTTTTCCTGCGCATCAACGAGGCCTTTCAAGAGAATTTCTCAATCGGCCTGGAATACTCGCCTAGAGACGAGCGCGGGAGTTTCTGTTTACTCAGATGTAACGGACCCCACGGAGAGTTTGTCGGGAGTACGACAACGTCTCATTTTCGGTATCATATTCACAGAGCAAAGGCTGAGAACATCGAAGGAGGATTGAGGGCCGAGAGGAGTGCGGAGGCGACCGATGCTTATGCTTCATACACCCACGCTCTCCTATATTTCTTGAAGGTGATCAATGTGCTGAATGCCGAGGAATATTTTCAGGGGCTGAGTCAGATGTCCCTGCCTCTTGGCTCTGAGCAGGAAAAGCCGGAACTATGAGCTACCTCGATTTGCTAAAAGAGCAATTCAACCACCAAGTCGCCTTCCGGGAAAGGCGTCCCGGAATTCTTCAACTTGTCGCCCCGCTCTATCATGAGGACGGCGACATGATGGATATTTTCCTGGAACCGACGAACGGAAAACAGGAACGGATCCGAATCTGCGACCACGGTATGACGCTCATGCGGCTCTCGTATTCGTTTGAGATGGACACGCCAAACAAAGAAAGGATTTTTCAAAAGATTCTTTCGGAGAACCGCGTCAATGAAGAGAACGGGAATCTTTTTCTGGAGACGAAACCGGAAAGCCTCTATCCGGCCGTTCTTCAGTTCGCCCAGGCTGTGGCGAAGGTTTCCAACATGCAACTCTACAAACGGGAGGTGATTCACAGCCTCTTCTATGAGATTCTGACAGAGTTTATTGAAAAGTCCCTCCGCAAATACTCTCCACGGGCAAGTACATTTCCTATCCCGGAACGAGATGATCTGGAAGTGGATTTCCAGTTTGACATCAGACCTCGCCCCATTTTCTTGTTTGGCGTGAAAGACAACACGAAGGCACGACTCGCCACCATTTCCTGCCTCGAGTTTCAAAAAGCGAAGATACCCTTCAAGAGCTTCGTAGTCCACGAGGACTTCGAGGATTTGGGGAGAAAAGACCGCAGCCGCATCACCAGCGCGGCGGACAAACAGTTTCCCTCTCTGGACGATTTCAAGGATAAGGCCGAGCAGTTTTTCGAGAGAGAGGCGGCTTAACGGCCCAGTATCAAGAACATCAATCGGGAGGAAACCAGTGTCGTGCACGCCAAAGAGGGCGGAAATTTTATCGTCATCACCGTATTCTGGGGGAGATGAAGATGGAAATCAGTTTGGATTTGAAGGCGGATGCCTTGTACATCAAGTTCCAAAAGGGCAGATTCGCCAAGAACAAAAGGATTGATGACGATACGATCATTGACTTGGACGCCAAAGGAAGATTGCTGGGCATTGAAATTCTGAATGTCAGCAAGAAGGTGCCTGCCAAAGATTTGTCCGGCGTCAGCGTGAAGCTGCCTTTGCGCGCTCGGTCGTAGAATATTCCCATTTGCAGATTCATGAAACCGTTTTAGGGAGGATATCGTTTCTTGACGATCGGGAGGGGATTGGGTAATATTTGGTCATACCGAATACGAATCGAGGGTAAGGCCATGCGGACGCGCAAAGCCATGACGATTTCGCTCCCGCCGGCGATGGTCCGGCAAGTGGAGCGCGTGCGGAAGCGGGAGCATCGCACCCGTTCGGAGCTGGTGCGCGAGGCGCTCCGCAGCTATTTGGAGGACCGCTTTCCGGTGGTGGTTCCTACCAAGGCCGAGTTGGCGGCCATCCGGCGCGGACGCGCCGCCTTCCGGCGCGGCGATTACGTGTCTTTAGACGAGCTCATTCATGACCTGGAAGGTAGAAATCACCGGGCCGGCACAAAAGGACCTGCGAAAGCTTCCCGCCGCAGATCAAGCGCGGGTTGAGGCAGCCTTAGCCACCATGCGCGATGATCCTTTTTCGGGCGACATCGTCCGTCTCAAGGCGCAACCGACGGCCTGGCGTCGTCGAGTCGGCAACTACCGAATCTTTTATGATGTCTATCTGGATTATCGCATGGTTGTCGTTGTGGCAGTCAAGCGCCGGTCCTCAACAACCTACTGATGGAATTCGAGGTGATACCCCTTGCCCGCAAACACTCGCAAGCCGGTGATGGCCGGAAACTGGAAGATGTACAAGACGATTGCGGAGACCGAGGCGTTTTTTGACCGGATCGCCCCGCTCATTTTCGAAGTCCAGCACTGCGAGATGGTCATTGCGCCGCCGTTCACCGCTTTGCGCCGGGCCGCGGAATTAGGCGAACAAATCGGCATTGCCGTCAGCGCCCAGGACATCCACTGGGAAAAAGAAGGGGCCTGGACCGGCGCCGTCTCCGTTGCGATGATCCGGGAAGCGGGATGCCGCTACACGCTGATCGGGCATTCCGAGCGCCGCCAGTTTTTCGGCGAGACCGACCAGAGCGTGACCAAGAAAATTCGGGCCGCGCTCGGCGGAGGGCTCCGGGCTATTGTCTGCATCGGGGAATCTCTGGCGGAACGGGAGGCCGGGCAGACCGAAGCGGTGCTCGAACGGCAACTGACCCTCGGGCTGGCCGGGTTGACCGAAGCCGAATTCTCCCCTATCATAATTGCGTACGAGCCGGTTTGGGCCATCGGGACCGGCCGCACGGCCACGCCGGAAATCGCCGAGGAGGCGCATCGCTTTATCCGCTCGCGGGTGGGGCAAAGCGTTTCAGCGGCTGTGGCTGAGGGCTTGCGCATCCTTTACGGAGGAAGCGTGAAGCCGGAGAATATTCGCGGCTTGATGACGCAGCCGGATATTGACGGAGCCTTAGTGGGAGGCGCAAGCCTCGACCCGAACTCGTTTGCGGCCATTATTCATTACGAATGACCTACGGGCATTACGAATGACCTGCGGGCACTGCGAGTGACCTGCGGGCACTACAAAGCAAATATCGGGCGGTAGGAGAGCATGATCGGTTTACTGACAGCGTTTCACGTATTGGTCGGCGTGGTCCTGATCCTGGGGGTCTTGTTGCAAAGCGCCCGTGGCACGGACCTGGCCGGGGCCTTTGGAGGCATGGGAAGCCAAACCGCCTTCGGACCCCGCGGGACCGCGACCTTCTTGTCCAAGGCGACGGTCGTGTTGGCCGTTACTTTTATGGTGACTTCGGTCTCGCTGGCGATTTTGTCGAATCGGCTGCGCGGAACCGGAGGCACTTCGGTCCTGAGCGGCGAGCAAGCTGCGCCGACGCAGCCGGCCTCTCCGCCGGGACAACCGGCCGCGCCGGTGCCGGGCGCGATACCTGTGCCGGGAATCCCGGGGGCACAGGTCGTGGCCGAACCGGTTCCGGCCACGCCGCCCGCGAACGCTCCGGCCCCAACGCCGGGCAACCCTCCGGTCCAGGTGCCGGTCAGCCCTCCAGCCCAGCCGCCGGCCAGTCCGCCGGCCCAGGCTCCGGCACGTTGAAATCCGGTTTTACGGTACGCTTTTTGCGGGACGCTTTTTGCGGGAGTGGTGGAATTGGCAGACACACCATCTTGAGGGGGTGGCGCCGAAAGGCGTGGGGGTTCAAATCCCCCCTCCCGCACCATCTTTCTACCTTATTTTTCAGTTAGTTACTGACTGCAAGAATTCCTCCTACCAAATGCGTACCAAACTATCGGGGTTTCTTCTCCACCAGGGGTATCGGACCGGTACCCTGACACTGCTGACAGACCTCGCTTTTTGACTTCCCTTCGCCGTTGCAGAACGGGCAGGCGATTGTTTCCCGCTGATAGCGTCTCATCATTATTTCAAAGATTCGATTCTGCCGGAGTCGCTCGGGATGGAGAGTACAAAAAAACGGCCCCAATGGAGAGGACCGGGAGTATACTGGCCCGTAGCCGGATAGGCAAACTGGAAATCCTGGTTAAAGGGTGGTCGAGTCTCAGCAGGGGGTGACAGATGAAAAGGCGCCTGGCGGTAGTTTTTCTTTTTGCAAGTCTTGCTTCCCTAACCTTCGGACAAGGCAGCGCTGGCCTGAGCGGAATTATCCGGGATCAAAGCGGGGGAGTTGTTCCCGGTGTTACGGTTACTGCGGTACAAACTGAAACTGGGGTCACCCGCACGACCGTCTCTAACAATACTGGCCTGTATAGCATCCCCAATCTCCGCCCCGGCCAGTATACGGTGCGGGCGGAATTGTCCGGTTTCAGGACTGCGGTTCGGTCAGAAATACTGCTGCGCGTGGGGGATCAGCTCGCCCTCGATCTGGACATGCAAGTCGGAGAAGTTACGGAGCGTGTCGAGGTGACGGGGGAAGCCCCGCTGGTGGAGACGGCCAGTGCGGTTGTCGGGGGAGTCGTGGAGAGTCGCGCCATTGAGAATCTGCCGCTCAATGGGAGGGGGTATACCGAGTTGGCCCTCTTGCAGCCGAATGTGACCTTTTCGAGCACCGCTGCGCAAGCACCCGGCACGGGCTTTGGGGCGAAGATTTCGGTCGGTGGGATGCGGCCGAACACGATGACCTACACATTGGATGGGCAGGACGTCAACAGTTTCTTTCGAGACTTGGGAAGCGTGTCGGGTTCGGCTGCCGGAATTGAGGCCGTCCGGGAATTCAAAGTAGTCACGAGTCCCTATAGCGCGGAATTTGCCCGGACCGGGTCCGGGGAAATTCAGGTCGTCACCAAGTCGGGAACGAACTCCTTCCATGGCAGCGTTTATGAGTTCCTGCGGAACAGCGTCTTGGATGCGAACAAGTGGGAGGACAATGCCTTTAACCGGGGGAACAAAGCGCTGTTCCGGCGGAACCAGTTTGGAGCCAGCCTGGGCGGCCCGATGCTGCGGGACAAGACGTTCTTTTTTGTCAATTACGAGGGATTAAGGTCGCTCACGGGGAATACCACACGGTTCCTGGTCCCGGATGCGAATGCTCGCAACGGGCTTTTGCCGGGCGCGGGGGGTGTCCTCCAACCTGTACCCGGCGGCGTGAACCCAAGAATCAGACCTTACCTCGATCTGTTTCCACTGCCCACGGGACAGATCCTGGGGAATGGGGCGGGGGAATACTTCCAGGTGCAGGATGCGGTGATCCGGGACGATTACGGGATCGCCAGAATTGACCACGTGCTCTCCTCCTCCACCCAGTTGTACGGGCGTTTTTCTCTGAACCAGGGAGAAGGAAGCAGTCCCGCGAATTTCCTGGTGGATGACATCATTGCCTCTGCGACAAAATATGCAGCGGTGGGTTTGCTCTCTGTGCTCTCGCCGCGCATGGTGAATAACTTGCAGTTGTTCTATAACCGCTCCTACACCGACCATTACAGCGCGGCTCGCGTTCCGGGCGCTGACCTGCTGCTGTGGGGCAGTTTCCAGGATCAAAAGGGGCGTCCCATTCACGGCGCCTTAACCCCAGGTTCACCGATCACCGGTTTGGCCGCCGTCGGCGCCCTCAACACCGTCTCCCATAATGTCTATCAGCTCAAGGAAGACGTGAGCCTGGAATCGAGCCGGCATACGCTGAGGATGGGGCTCGATCTCGAATTATTGCAGCCCAACATCAGCAATCGAAATGGGGCCGGGGGGGCTTATACATTCACTGATTTGGGAACCTTCCTGCGGGGGGTTCCGTCCCAGTTTGTAGCGGTCCTGCCTGGCTCGCAGATCAATTCCAGTTGGCGCCAATGGATGACGGGTCTCTACCTCCAGGACAATTTCCGTTTCCGCCCCTCGCTCACGATCAATGCCGGGCTGCGTTATGAAACGCTCACCTCTCCGGAAGCCCGCTTCGGCAGGGTGTCGAACTTGCGGGATTTCGCCAACCCCAATGCAAGCTCGGCAGATATCACTTTAGGAAATCCGGTGTTCTTGAATCCGTCGCTCAAAAACTTCGGGCCCCGGATCGGGCTGTCCTGGAGTCCGGACGGCAAAACGTCTGTTCGTGCGGGGTATGGAATGTACTTCGACCACCTGGTAGGTCATATCTGGCGGGTACCCGCCACCTTGGCGCCGCCTTTCTTTCGGAGAGGAACTCTCACGACCTCCATTGCTGCGATTGATTTTCCTAACGCTTTTTTCACACAAGGGAATCTGCTCCCCTTTGCCTCTGAGATGCAGGGCCTGCAGTACAAGATGGCCCAACCCACTACGATGCAGTACAGCCTGACAGTTCAGAGACAGTTAGGATCAGAACGGGTAGTCCGGCTGGGTTACATGGGCTCTCGGGGGTGGCACCTCGTGCGCATCACGGATTTCAATTCTGTACGAGTCCCTACGCTGCAGTCGGATGGGAGGCGGTTCTTCGGCACGACCGCTCCTGCGAGAAATCCGAACTTTGGAGGCATCCAGATGCACACTTCGGATGCCAATTCGTTTTACCATTCCTTCAGCGCTTCGTTCGACCAGAGGTTTGCCGCGGGCTTTAGTGGTCAAGTTTCTTACACCTTCTCTAGATCCATTGATGATTTCAGCAATAGCATTGGGTCTACGGATTTCAGCAATGACGGCCAGGGCCCCTTCCGAGACGCCTTCGACCCTCCCAATGACGCCAGGGGGCTGAGCGCGTTTGATGTTCGGCAGACGTTAGTGGTTAGCTTTACGTATGAACTTCCCTGGCGCAAGGGCGGCAGGTGGCCCTTGTCCGGCCTTGCCGAGGGGATCTTGGGCGGATGGAGTGTTAACGGTTTGGCAAGCATGGCCGGCGGCCCTCCGTTTGAGCCCGTTGGCAGCCGTTCCGCGTCTCTCAGGACCCGTTCTGTCTGGGGCGAGCTGGACACGAAACCGCCTAATGTGGTGGCGGGAGCGAAGGTCAACTCGGTCCACCCGCAAAATCCCGATCGCTATTTCGATCCGACTTCGTTCGCGCTTCCGGAACCCGGTTACTTTGGCAACCTGGGTCGGAACACGTTAATTGGCCCCGGCCGGGCCACCGTGGACTTTTCCCTGGCCAAGCAAATGGCACTCACGCCCATTTCTGAGGATTTCCGGATTCAGTTTCGGGCCGAGTTCTTTAATCTCTTCAATCGTTCGAACTTCAGTTTACCGGGAACCACACTGTTCGATCCTCGGAGTTTTGCATACCGGCCCGACGTGGGAAGAATTAGTTCGACCCGTGGCTCGTCCCGGCAAATTCAGTTTGCGTTGAAGGTCTTGTTTTAGCCAAAGCTCTTTGGTTCTATCTGGCAGGTTGCGTACTCAAAATCCCCGCAGGGGATCTACACCGATAGCCGGGGGCAACGCCCCCGGAAATAGGCGTCAGGGAAGTTCGACCCTGAAAGGGTCGCACAAAATTCCGAGCAGGGATGTCCGACCCCTTCAGGGTCGCTCCGGAATTACACACCGTTCCGGGGGCGTTGCCCCCGGCTGTTTTCTTTTGTCCTTTCAGGACAACCAAAACGAGGCCGCGATGTCCATGGCTGGTGAGAAATCCCTGCCAAGCCTGTCGTCATGGATTCAACTTTACCATCTGCCCCGCAATGATCGTCAAGGATCGGTGGGGTAAATCAACGAAGGAGGAAACATGGAAGTATCACGTCGGAACTTCTTGGTGGCGGCAGGGATGCTCGGCGCCGCATCCAAAGCCTGGTCCCAGGCAGCGCCAGGCGCCCCGGCACGTCAACAACTTGCGGACTACCATTGGGGAGACCCCTACGAGTACCTCCCCCAAGCCAAGGCGGCGGACCACAAAGCGCCTTCTACTCCGGAGGCGATCAATGGGCCTTGGAAAAAACTGAGAGCAGTCCAGCAGAAGCGAGTGATTGACATTGCCTCTCACAGCGGGGAGCATCGGAAGGAAGGCTCGAACTACCGGGAACGCCGAGAAGAGGCGAACCGGGGTGATGAGCTCGTAGATTTTACCGAGTCGCTGGTCGAGTCCATGGACAGACATGGAATCGCTAAAGCCTGTTTAACTCCTGTGTCACCCACTGGAAGAATGCAATTCCCCGAAACCGTGCGGAGTCGAGAAAGGTACCCGGGAAGATTCGAAGTGTGGGGAGGACTCAGAAACCTGCGCCCCCGACCGGTGGGAGTGGAGGCGGCCAGAATTTTACGGGAACAACTTACCAAGTTCGGGGCCAAGGGAGTTGGGGAAGGCGCCTTTCCCCGGTCCGACAAGCTGGAGGACGTGAAACCCTTCATGGAAGTCGTGATGGAATTTAACGTGCCCATCCTGAATGATAGTGGAGGATGGGGACCGAATGATGGCGCCGGAAATTCTTACCGCGCCTCCTGGCGTTCTTTTGAAGCCTGGGGAAATCTGGTAGCTCAATGGCCCGACGTGACCTGGATCATGTGCGACACGGGCGGGCCTTATCTCGACGATGCTTGGCAGGCCCTGCGAGTGGCGTTTACCTTCGAGAACGTTTACGTGGAAGTCTCCAAGACGCAGGCCCCCATCATCACCGAGGCGGTTCGGGGTGTTGGCGCAGAGCGGGTGATTTACGGATCGGATTGGGTTCGCCCGGAAATGAGGGCATTCGGAGCCAACCACTTTCGAGGCGCGTTCCAGCACTGGTGGGGACTGAACCAGGTGGCGATGGCCGATATCACGGAAGATCAGAGAGACATGATCCTCTATAAGAATGCCATGCGCTTGCTCAAGATGAACGGATGATTTCTGCCAACAAGCGCAAGAGGCTCCAGGTTTAGAGCAAGCGCCCACGGTGGGCTTAAGAATAGAAAATCGGAAGTGAAGGTTAGGTCCTTTCTCCGAGGACCTTGAAAACTGCGTGTTGCAACCGATGGCAGCCGTTCCGGCCATTTTTCACGCAGGATTCAGGTTAAGGGTATGGAATGAGGAGGGAATATGAAAAACAGACTGTGGGTTTCCATTGTGCTGCTGGTGCTGATGGTCGGGACAGCGACCGCCCAGGATGCCAGGAGCCTTTTGCAGGCCGCGTCCACAGCAATGGGCGCCGCCAGCCTGAAATCCATACAGTATTCCGGGACCGGTATGCAAGCAGTGGTGGGACAGAGTTACGCTGCCGGCGGGGATTGGCCGCGATTTGAGGTGCCGAGTTACACCCGAACCATTGACTACGACTCCAGATCCTCGAAGGAGGAACTCACGCGTCGGCAAGGGAACTATCCACCGCGCGGCGGCGGCGGATCGCCGATCCAAGGGGAACAGCGAATTACAAACATGGTCCGAGGCAACTACGCCTGGAACTTGAACCCGCAAAACATGCCGAATCCGCAGCCGGCCGCCGGGGACGTACGACAATTTGAGATTTGGCTCACGCCGCACGGCTTTATCAAAGCGGCCATGGCGCCCGGCGCCAACCCGGCGCTCAGCGAGCGGTATTTGGCATTGCGAAGAAGGACGGTGAAGGTCATCGGATTTACGGCGCTCGGGAAATACCGGGTAACCGGTGAGTTCAACGATCAGAACTTGCTCGACCGGGTCGTCACCTGGATTCCCAACCCCGTCATGGGGGACATGCAGGTCGAAATCCGATACATTGGTTACAAGGATGTCGGCGGTGGCGTGAAGTTCCCCGGGCAAATCCACGCGCACCAGGGAGACCATCCGCTCCTGCCGGTCAGCACTGGCCGCAACTGGTTGGACCTCCGGGTAACCGACGTAAAGACAAACGTCACTGACGCCGCTCTGGCGGTTCCCGACAACGTGCAGCAGGCACGCGTGCCCCCCGTCCGCGTGGAGTCGCAGAAGTTGGCGGAGGGAGTGTGGTTCCTGGCCGGCGGGTCGCACAACAGCCTGGCCATGGAGTTCCGCGATTTCATCACGGTCGTGGAGGGCCCCCTAAACGACGAACGGTCGAACGCCGTGATCGCGGAAGTGAAGAAGCTTATTCCTAACAAGCCGATCCGGTACCTGGTGAATACGCACCATCACTTCGATCACTTGGGCGGGGTCCGAACCTACGTCGCGGAAGGTGCTGCCGTGGTCACGCATTATCGGAACCGGGAACTCTATGAAAGGGTCATTTTTCTCCCGCAGGTGCGGACCCTGGGGCCCGACCGGCTGTCCCTGTTTCAGCCTGCTACAACCGATCCAGTTCCGGTCCTGCTGGAAACCATGACGGAGCGGTATTCGATCAGCGATGGGGAACGCGTGATGATGGTCTATCAGGTTCTTGGCCTCGATCACAACGAGAACATGTTGATGGCGTATCTTCCAAAGGAGAAGATCATCGTGAACGCGGACCTGTACTCGCCCCCCAATCCCGGTCAAGCGCCGGCCCCTCCCAGTCAAGGCGCCATCGCGTTCTACAACAACGTCAAGCGGCTGAATCTCGATGTTGCCCAGATCGCGCCCATCCACGGAAGGGTGGGGACGATGGAGGAATTCGAGAGTATCGTTGGACCAACAGCCGTCCGTCAGCTCACCGATGATTTTTTCTCGCGCCCATGAGCTGAAGCATCACTACCTTGACCGGGGCAAAATCCAAGGAGCACAGATCCGATGCGGTGATTCCAACACGAACAGCATTGCGGGGATAACACAAAGCATTTCCCTTCCTGCTCCGAAAGCCTCTCCTCTCTCGAAAGACGCTCGTGTGTTTCGAAAAAGTGATTCAGGCCAACGAAGTTCTGGGGCAATTGCCTCACACAATCTGAGGTTTTAGCCACAGGGTAACAATTGCTTTCTGTCCCCAATCGGGTGGAGATAAGGGCTTGGCTCAAGAAACGATTGCTCGAAAGTGTTTGCAGCCTATTGGTTTTATTGTGCTTGTGCTCATAATCCATCGGCTGGGTTCGCATTTTTCTTCGAAAGCGGTTTGCTGGCCCTAAGCCCACTGCCATCCTTAATCTTGGTCAGAAAACTGCTACATTCACACGGGCAATCAAGTCTGGATCATTAACATTGGTCATGGAGAAACTTCCGCAGAGAACAGGCGGCCGACAAGCGATTTCATAACCCTCAGCGGTGGGGTGGATGCGCAGCCGCAAACAACCACTTCAGCTACAGATTGCCGTTCGCTGAAAAGTCATTCAGTACAGGAGGAAGTCGGAGCGATGCCAAGCAAAATCTATACGTTGTCCCAAGTATTGAAACAGCTTCGTGTGTTTTGTTTTCTGCTATGGCTAGGGGTGTTCACCTCATTCGCTTTCGCTCAACTGCCGACCGCCACGATCCTGGGTATGGTGAAGGACGCCAGCGGTGCTGTTGTGCCGGAGGCCAGTTTGACGGCTCGCAATACGGAGACGGGGCTAACCAGAACGACCGTCAGCGCCGGAGACGGCTCCTACCGGTTCTCGGCCTTGCCGGTAGGAAGCTATGAAGTCCGGGTGGAACAAAGCGGATTTCAAACGGTCGTTCGCAGCGGATTAACGCTCACCGTATCCCAGGAAGCGGTAGTGCATTTTACCCTGGAGGTGGGAGCGGTCACGCAGACGGTGGCGGTGACGGCGGAAGCCCCGCTGGTGAACACTACCAGCGGCTCGCTGGGCGGATTGGTGAGCGAACAGAGAGTGGCCGATCTGCCTCTGAACGGCCGCAACTACGTGGACTTGACCCTGATGCAGACGGGGGTCAGCGAACAGAAAAGCGTCAACAAGAGTCCCGCGTACGTAGGAACTTACTTTAGCAGCAACGGCGCCCCGGTGCGGTCCAACAGTTATTTGTTGGATGGGGCCAGTATGACGAACATTTGGGGGGCTTCCTCGTCCTCTGGCGACCATTCCACGCTCGGGATTGATGGGATTCGGGAATTGAGGGTGGTCACCAATTCCTTCACTGCCGAGTACGGTATCACCATGGGAAGCCAGATGGTGATGGTCAGCAAGGGCGGCACGAACATCTTTCACGGCTCGCTCTTCGAATATATGCGCAACAGCGCCATGGACGCCCGGAATTTCTTTGACTACAAGACGGTCGCCAGCCAGCGCCGTTTGCCGCCATTCACCCGGAATAATTTTGGAGGCTCCTTCGGCGGCCCCCTCCAACGGGACAAGACCTTTTTCTATGGAGTTTTCGAAGGGGTGAGGCAACGCTTGGGGCTTACGACCATTGACAACGTGCCCGGGGCCGGATGCCGTGGTTCCGGCGGCACTACGATCACAAACGCAGCATGCCCGCAACTGGGCGCGGTCTCCTCGGTGACGGTTTCGCCAGTGATCGTTCCGGTGTTGGGGGAGTTTCCCCTGCCCAATCTGCCGAACAATCAGTTTACATTTCCGTTCACACAGCCGGACACCAACAATTATGGGCAGATGCGAGCAGACCGGAATTTTTCGGACAAAGACAGCCTCTTCATCCGTTACACAGTCCAGGACACAGAAATATTGTATCCCAGCCCCTACCCGCAGTTTATGACTTCTGGGATGAGCCGGAATCAATTTATAACGTTATCGGAGAATCGCATCGTTTCCCCGACTCTGTTGAACACTGCCCGGGTTTCGTTCAGCCGCACCAATTTCTTTTGGGCGGTTGCGGATGAGCCAGGGCATTCCGGCCCACAGCTCGCGCTGGTGCCGGGACTGCTGATGGGCACATTCTCCATTGGGGGGATTACCAGCATCGGGCATGGTCCCGTCACGGTCGCGCCCCGCAGGCATAAGCAGAACCTCTTTGCCTATAGCGACGACCTCTTCTATACGCGGGGCCGCCACTCCATGAAGTTCGGCATTCTCTACAACCGCTATATGCAGGTCCTGAGTAATCCCAACGCCGTTTATGGGTCTGCTAGTTTCACAACCCTCGGCAACTTTTTGCAGGGCACCGCGCAGACTATCGGAGGACTCACGCCCGGTTCTTCGATCGAGAGGACGTTCACCTTCAACACGCTGGGAGCTTACGTGCAGGACGACTGGCAAGTTCGATCCAATTTCACTTTGAACCTGGGGCTGCGCTACGAGTACAGCACACCGGTCAAAGAGGCGCACGGCGCTTATGCGGTGATCAAGGACCTTCGGCAGGCTTCGGAGTACACCGTCAGTGCTGATGTCTGGAAGAATCCCTCCCCGAAGAACTACTTCAGTCCTCGGTTTGGTTTCGCCTGGGACATCAGAGGGGACGGGAAGACGGCGCTCCGGGGCGGCTTCGGGTTGCTCCTGGACATCCTTGGTCCCCAGTCTGGCACCCTGACCCTCCAGAGCATGGTAGCCACTCCGCCATTCTCCCAACGCCTCCAGGCGGCGAATCCTCCCGTGTTCACCATCCCGCTCACCTTTCCGGCGACCACTGCTTCGCTGGCGCCTCGCCCCACCGATTGGAATATCCAGCAGCCCCATATGCTCCAGTACAACTTGACCGTGGAGAGGCAGTTGCCGTTCGATATGGCTTTAACGCTGGCCTATGCCGGTTCGCGGGGCATTAATCTCATCCAGTCCAAGGAGGGGAATCCTACCGTTCCGCAGGGCCTACCCGCGAATGGAGTTTGCGTGGCTCGCCCTGCTGGTCAGGCGTATGATATCAACCAGCCAGCCTGCTGGCTTGTCGGCTCCCCTCGGACAAATCCCAACTTTGGACCCATGGATTTGTTTACGACCGGCGCCAATTCCTGGTACAGCGCCCTCCAATTTGGGCTGGTCAAACGTTTAACCAAAGGTCTGCAATTCCAGAGCTCCTACACGTGGTCGAGAGTCATTGACGAAAATGCAACCTCCACATTTGTGGAAAACAACAACGCTTCCCACACGGTTTCCTCCGATCCCACGCACCGCAATGTAGATCGGAGTTTGGCGGTTTTTGATACCACTCAGGTCTGGAAGTTCAATACCATCTATCAGATCCCCCAACTATCCCCCTCCGGGGGAGCTGCTGCGAAGTTGCTGAATGGTTGGTGGGTCAGCAGCATCTTGTCCCTGCAGAGTGGTTCTCCCTTTACTCCAGCTCTCCAAGCCAACCGCTCGCGCTCGGGAGTAAATGGCGGGAGTGCCGGGATTGACCGGCCTGACCTGGTGCTGGGTCGCAACGCCGGGAACGTTGCTGTGGGCAGTTCCGCCGGGTGTCTTGGAGTTCCGGCGGGCACGCCGCTAGGAACCAGGGCTCGCTACTTTGATCCCTGTGCGTTTACCATCCCCCCAGCGGGATTTTTGGGGACGGCGGGACGGAATATTTTAAGGGGGCCAGGATTCGCCAATCTGGATTTCTCGCTGGTCAAGGATAC
>Ga0209343_10004293_pt1 | contig 17633 bp, 13 predicted proteins | sample RifCSPlowO2_02_FD_184026 | JGI IMG/M metagenome (GOLD analysis project Ga0209343, IMG submission 184026) | Groundwater microbial communities from Rifle, Colorado - Rifle CSP2_plank lowO2_0.2 (SPAdes) (version 2) | ecosystem: Environmental > Aquatic > Deep subsurface > Groundwater | place... | reverse complement strand
GTCAGCCTCGGTTGCCCCAAGGCTTTGGTCGATTCCGAACGTATCCTGACCCAGTTGCGTATGGAAGGTTATGAAGTGGTGCCGACCTATCAGGACGCCGATGTGGTGGTGGTCAATACCTGTGGTTTTATCGACAGCGCCAAGGCCGAGTCCCTGGAAGTGATCGGCGAAGCCCTGGCCGAGAACGGCAAGGTTATCGTCACCGGCTGCATGGGCGTGGAAGAAGGCGCGATCCGCAAGGTGCACCCCAGCGTACTGTCGGTAACCGGCCCGCAGCAGTACGAGCAGGTGCTCAACGCCGTGCATGAAGTGGTGCCGCCGAACAAGGAACACAACCCGCTGATCGACCTGGTGCCGCCACAGGGCATCAAGCTGACCCCTCGCCACTACGCCTATTTGAAAATTTCCGAAGGCTGCAACCACAGCTGCAGTTTCTGCATCATCCCCTCGATGCGCGGCAAGCTGGTCAGCCGCCCGGTCGGCGAAGTGCTCAGCGAAGCCGAGCGCCTGGTCAAGGCCGGGGTCAAGGAGCTGCTGGTGATCAGCCAGGACACCAGCGCCTACGGCGTCGACATGAAGTACAAGACCGACTTCTGGAACGGCCAGCCGGTGAAAACCCGCATGACCGAACTCTGCCAGGCGCTCTCGACCTTGGGCGTCTGGGTGCGTTTGCACTACGTCTACCCCTACCCGCACGTCGACGAGCTGATCCCGCTGATGGCCGCCGGCAAGATCCTGCCGTACCTGGACATCCCCTTCCAGCACGCCAGCCCGAAAGTGCTCAAGGCCATGAAGCGCCCGGCCTTCGAAGACAAGACCCTGGCGCGGATCAAGAACTGGCGCGAGATCTGCCCGGAACTGACCATCCGCTCGACCTTTATCGTCGGCTTCCCCGGCGAAACCGAAGAAGACTTCCAGTACCTGCTCAACTGGCTGACCGAAGCCCAGCTCGACCGCGTCGGCTGCTTCCAGTACAGCCCGGTGGAAGGCGCGCCGGCCAATGACCTGGATCTGGACGTGGTGCCGGACGACGTCAAGCAGGACCGTTGGGACCGCTTTATGGCCCACCAGCAGGCCATCAGTACTGCCCGCCTGCAGCTGAAAGTCGGCAAGGAAATGGACGTGCTGATCGACGAAGTCGACGACCAGGGCGCAGTCGCCCGCTGCTACGCCGACGCCCCGGAAATCGACGGCAGCGTGTTTATCGCCAGCACCGCGGTCAAGCCCGGCGACAAGGTCCGGGTACGCATCGTCGATGCCGACGAGTACGACCTGTGGGCCGATCTGATCTAAACCGCATACCCCCTCGTCGTCCTGACGAGGGGGTATACGCTGCTGTTCTAAACTGCTGCTAAGTCCAGCAACCGGGCCAACCCCATGGCCAAGCTCAAGGTCTATTACGACGGTGCCTGCCCGCGCTGTGTGGCTGACCGGCACCGTTATGAAAAGCTGCGCATACGTAGCGACGACAGCGTGGAATGGGTTGACATCAGCGGCAAGGAAGAACAGTTGCGGACGACCGGCATCGACCCGTACCTGGCCGTAACCGAACTCCACGTCGAAGACGCCCAGGGTCATATCCACCGCGAGTTGGACGCCTATATCCTGCTGATGTCGCGTATCCCGCTGCTGCGTCCACTGGCCTGGCTAGTCGGCCTGCCCGTCCTCAAACCCATGCTGTCCTGGAGCTATCGCCACTGGGTGCTGCGTCGCCTGCGCCGCGAAGGACGACTGTAGAAGTATGTCGCCCCCGTCAGCGTCGGCCTTGCTGCACCCGCGAAGCGGCCATCACCGTGCCATAAACTTCCTTGACCCCTTCGGCGAACTTGTCGATGGAATGCTCCTCCGCCACCAGCAGGGCGTGTCCGGACATCTCCTCGCGCAAGCGTTCATCGTCTAGCAACTGGATCACCCGCTCGCACCAGGGGGCCAGTTTCTCTGCAGTCTTGAAGCCGTTATAGCCCTGCCTGATCACATCATCGATACCACTCGAGCGCACTGCCACCACCGGCAGCCCCGCGGCCATCGCCTCAAGGATCACCATGCCCTGGGTCTCCGATTTGGAGGCGAAGATAAACAGTTCGCCCAGGCGGTAATACAGGGCCATCTGTTCGGGCGGCACTGCGCCGAGCAGGCGGACGTGGCGGCCGAGCTGCAACGCGTCGATACGTGCCTGCAGCCGCTCACGCTGCGGCCCGTCGCCGATCATCAGCAATACCCAGGTCTGCACGCACTGCTCGCGCAGACTGGCGAGTGCATCAATCATAAAATCGATGTTCTTCTCGTCAGAAAGGCGGGCAACGCTGAGCAGTACCCTCTCCTCGCCAATGCCCAGTGTCTGCCGCAGCTGCTCGACCTGCGCCGCGGTCACCGCCTGGAAGCGCTGGAAATCGATGCCAGTGGGCTGGACGAAGATCGGCTGTTTCACACCGATCATGCGTAGATACTCTTCGGCGGAGTAAGTCGGCACTATCACCGCTTCGCACTTGTTGGCGAAGCGCTTGATCAGCGCATGGGAAATCAGATTACGGAACAACGTGCCGGGCAGTGGCACGAAATGGGCGTAGTGTTCCAGCCGGGTATGGTAGGTAAACACCGCGGGCACCCGCAGCCGGCGGGCCAGCAACAGGCCCAGCGAACCGAGCCAGAACGGATGGTGCAGGTGTATCAGGTCGGGGCGAAAAGCCCTGACCGCCTGGCCGATGCGCCCCAGAAAAATATTGGCCAGGCGAAATTCGCGCTTCTCGCCCAGGGCCAGCAGCGACGGCACCCTGAGTACCCCCACCTCCTCGCGCGGCTGCTCGCGATAACGCGGCACGACCAGCAGCACGGCATTGCCCAGGGCCTCAAGCCCGCGCCGCAAGCGCTCGATCGAAACCGGTACGCCGCCGATAAACGGCAGGTAGTTGTTGCTGAACATGGCCACGCGCAGTGGTCTGTCGACCCAGGGCGAAGGGTCCAGGTCGAAGTTGGGGTAATAGTCGCGTTCGGCGAAGGCCAGGACATAGAGCTTGATCGCGGCGATGGTCAGGCCGCTGACCAGCAGGATGAAATTCAGGTAACTGACGTAGAACAGCGAGTATATGAACAGCCACAGACTCTCGACCCGTTTGAACAGTGGATGCTGCTCCCCCTCCAGACGCCGCAGGTGGGTTTCGATGCCCTGGGCAGTAACCGACACCTGCACATAATGGGGAAAGCTGGCGGGGTCATTCAACAGCAGGCCGCCCGCACCGCCGGTGGCGATAAAGCGGGTGCGACCGCGGCGCTGTTCGGCAAACAGCGGCACCTCGGCGGCAAACACCGCCGTGACCGCGTGCCGATCGATCAGCTCCAGCAGCGCATCGCGAAACGCCGCCGGCTGCAGATTATCCTGCGCCTCGACAGCGCCGGCCAACGGTTCATCAGACAGCAGTGGCTTGCCGGTGAAGAGAAAGATCTGTTGCGCGTCCTCCTGCCCCAACAACTCCTTGAGCCAGAGAATCTGCCAGCGCCAGGGCGTCTTGCCGGTGCTGTCGAGAAAGATAAAACGACGAGCACCGGCACGGAAACTGAAGAAATGCGGGCCGAAATGCTCATAGAAACGGTAGCTGCCGAACTCTTCGTATTCATGGGCGGCAAAGGTCAGCAGGTAGGGTATCCGCAAGTGGCCCAGACTGCCGTGCAACGCCCGATACTTGTCCTCGCCGCCGCCACTGACCGCATTGCCCGCGGAAACCATGAAATCGACCCCGGAGTCATTCAGCAGGGGAATGATGCGCCGCTCGAAAATGCCGATGGAGTTATTGATATTGCCCACCACCGCAAAACTGAAATTCTCCCGCCCCGCCAGCCGCGCCTGAATCGCCTCGACCTGGGAAGTGTGTTCCGCCTCGAAGTCCGACAGCACCAGGTTCAGATAAGCCTTGTAACCCAGCAGCAGGCCAACAATAAGCACGTTGCAATAGAAAAGCAGCTTGAGCGGACGACGCACTCTCATTCGGAATTCATCCGGCTGGGCCAGGCGCACGGACAAACCGCCAGACCGATAAACAGACCAGGTGCACTGGCGATCCCAGGCCGGCCCCGATCATGTCGCAGACCCGGCAGCCTGACGCCTTAAAGACCCCTTCCCCGCTAAGCATAGCCAGGCAGGATGCGGCCCAACCGGCACGGGCTACATATCGACACCCATAGTGGTCACTGATCCCACTGCGAACTAGCGGCAGTAGTTTTCTGCAACGCAGTTTCGTCAGCCCGAAAACAGCACCTACTAGCTCAGGCGCTAGGCAGCAGCAGGCGCACCTGCACGCCGTCGGCAGTATTGGCGATCTGCAATGCGCCGCCGTGCAGCTGCATCACTTCCGCGACGAAGTTCAAGCCAAGACCGGTACTTTTGCGCCCGCTGCCGGGACGCGGCAGGGAGTAGAAACGCTCGCACAGGCGCGCCAGGGCGTAGTCGGGAATCGGCTCGGCCTGGTTGAACAGCAGCAGTTCAATCTGCCCGTCCCGGGCGTTGGCACTAAAGCGCAGCAAGCCGCCGTGCGGGGTAAAGTCGAGGGCATTGTCGAGCAGATTGGCCAGGGCCTGACGCAGCAGAAAGGCCTCACCGCGCGCGCTCAAGTCAGCGTCTATATGGTTTTCAATCTGCAGCCCCGCCGCTTCGATACGCGCCATCTGCGCCTGCAGCAGGGAGTCGACCAACGCCTGCAGCGGCACCGCCACCTGCTCTTCCAGGCACTGGCGCTGCTCGACCTGGGCCAGGTGCAGCAGACGCTCGATCAGCTGCTGCATGCGCGCGCTTTCCTGCTCGATATTGGCCACGAAACGCTGGCGCTGTTCGCCGGGCATCTCGCCGTCGAGCAGTTCCGCCGCGCCGCGAATCGCCGCCAGGGGGCTCTTCAGTTCATGGGTCAGGGTGTGCACATAGCGTTCGACATAGGCCTTGCCTTCCAGCTCGGTGCGCATGCGTTCGACCGCCTCGGCCAGTTGCCCCAGCTCGCCGCCGCGCAGGCTCGGCAATTCGGCGCGCTGCCCGGCGCTGACCGCCTGGGCATAGCGGGTCAGCTTGCGCAGTGCGGCGCTGAGCCACCAGGACAGCAGCGCGCCGATCAGCAGGCCGAGCACGATCAGGCCGCCGCCGAGCCAGGCCAGGCGCAGCTCGGAACGTTCGATATAGGGCTGCAGGCTGCTGTTGGGCTTGGCCACCGAGACCACGCCGATAATCCGCGCGCCGTCCATGATCGGCGCGGCCACGTACATCACCGAAGAGTCCTCATCGTTCGGGGCCTCCCTGGTCGAGCGCGCGCCGTATTCGCCGCGCAGGGTCAGGTACACGTCGTTCCAGCGCGAGTAGTCCTGGCCCACCGCCGCCCCCGTGGAGTCGAGCAGGACGATGCCCTGGGCGTCGGTGACATAGATACGGTGGTTGACCCGGTTTTTTTCCAGCCCCCAGATCTGTGCCCGCGGCTGGCGCTGGCCGTAGGCCTTGAGCAGTTCGGGCAGGCGGCTCTGTTGCAGACGACCGGCCTTGACCTCATCGCGCAGAATTTCCGCCAGCAGGTTGGCGGTGTCGACCAGGGTTTCCTCGGTGCTCTGGCGCACACCGGGACGGATCTCGTCCATCACCGTGCTCAGCACGAACCAGCCGGCCAGACCGACAAACAGGAAATACACCAGAAAGATGCGAATCCCCAAAGGCATCAGGCGTGCCTCGGCGAGTAGCTGTAGCCCAGGCCGCGGTGCGTCTGGATCGGCTCGGCGGCAGCCGCCACCTGGCGCAGCTTGGCGCGCAGGCTCTTGATATGGCTGTCGATGGTGCGCTCGTAGCCGACATCGGCGGCCACGCCCAGGCCATCGAGCAGCTGCTCGCGGGAAAACACCCGCTCGGGCTGGGCCAGCAGCTGTTGCAACAGACGGAATTCATGCCGGGTCAGGCCCAGCAACTGGCCGTGGTAGTGGATCTGCACGCGTTCGCTATCGAGCCGAAACGGCCCGCTGACCGGGCTTGCGACCAGCGGCTCACGCGGGGCCATGCGTTTGAGAATGGCCTTGACCCGCGCCGCCACCTCGCGCGGGCTGAAGGGTTTGACCACATAATCGTCGGCACCGATTTCCAGACCCACCACCCGGTCGATTTCCTCGCTGCGGGCGGTAAGAAAGATCACCGGCACCTCGGAGACGCGCCGCAGCCGCTTGCACACCTCGAAGCCACTGATATCCGGCAGGCCGACGTCGAGAATCAGCAGATCGGCCGGGCTGTGTGCCTGCTGGGCCAGGGCCTCTTCGCCGAGGGTCAGCCAGGTGCTGGTAAAACCCTCGCCGTGCAGGGCGAAGATCAGGGTGTCGGCGATGGCGGCTTCGTCTTCGACAATCAGAATATGCGGCATGGGCGTCCTGCTCGTGGGCAACTCGGCGAGGAGCCTGCGGCAGGCCGAAGCCAGCGTCAAGGCTGGGCGCAGATCCGTAGGGTGGGTTAGCGGCGCTAAGCATTGAACCCGAGAACATCCACGCAGGCCGAGCGCCGCGTAACCCACCACCCCGCTAGCCCTGCCGACCGCCCGGTGGGTTACGGCGCATCCATATCCGCGCAATCTTGCAGAATCCAGACATGCGCCTAACCCACCCTACAGATAGCAACGGGACGGCTAATCCAGCTTGAAGCGCGCGGTATTCTGCTCCAGTGCCTGGCTGCCCTGGCGCAACTGCTCGGCGGCGGCGCTGACCGCCTGGGCTCCGTCGAGCAGGGCGCTGGCGGCCTGGTCGACCTGCTGGATATTGCCGCTGACTTCATCGGCGGTGGCCGCCTGCTGTTCGGCGGCGGTGGCGATCTGCGCCAGGCGGTCGCTGACCAGCTGCACCGATTCGACGATGGCACCCAGGTCTTCGCCCATGGCCAGCACGCTGCCGACATCGCCCTCGGCCTGCTGTACCGCCTCCTCCATCAGGGTCACGGACTGGCCGACCACCCGGTGCAGGTTGGCTACCGTCTCGGCGATTTCCGCCGTGGAGTTCTGCGTACGCTGGGACAGCGAACGCACCTCGTCGGCGACCACGGCAAAGCCACGGCCCTGCTCGCCGGCACGGGCCGCCTCGATGGCGGCGTTGAGTGCCAGCAGGTTGGTCTGCTCGGCAATCCCCTTGATCACATCCACCACCCGGGTGATCTGTTCGGTCTGCTCGCGCAGTTGCTGCAGGGTGGCCGCGCTGTCGCCCAGGCGGCGACTGAGCTGACGCATGCTTTCACTGGTGCGGGCGCTGCGCTGGTTGCTCTGGTTGGCGATTTCGCGGGTTTGCCCGGCTTCCACCGCGGCCTGCTCGCAGCTTTGCGCGACGCTTTGCGCGGTGGCCGCCATTTGCGTGGCGGCGGCGGCGATCTGACTCATCTGCGCCTGCTGCTGCTCGACCGACTGCAGGGCGTTCTGCGCCTCACCATTGAGCATGCCAACCGTATCACCGAGCTGCTGGCTCTGCTGGTTGACCCCCTGCATGGAGTCGCGCAACTGGCTGACGGCGGCGTTCAGGGCCTGGGCGATACTGGCCAGATCATCCGCGCCGTGCACCTGCATGCGCACCCGCAAGTCGCCGTCACGCAGGCCTTCGGCGGCCAGGATGATGCCGGCGGTGCTACGGCGGATCGAGGCATTGAGACAGAACAGCACATAGAGCGCCAGCAGGGTCAGCAGGCTGAATACGCCGATCGCCTCGGCCATCAAGGTCAGCGCCGTGCTGCGGTATTGCCCCAGGCTCGCGTCGAACTGCCGATACAGCGCCTGCTGCAGGGCGTTGAGCTGGCCCTGCAGCAACTCGATGCGTTGCACGAACTGCTCGGGCGTCAGGGCCATGGGGCTGGCCTCGAACATGTCGCGGTCGATCCCGGCGAGAAAGCTTTCATAGCCTTGCAGGGCCTCGCCATAAGGCTCCTGCAATTGGCGCATGGCCTCGGGCGCTTCCAGGCCCAGGGTGGCCTGGGCCTTGAGCAGCTGGCTGCGCGACTCGTCGAGATTGCGCCGCAGGTCACGAATCAGCACCCGGCTCTGCAGGGTGAAATGCTGCGATACCACCGCGCCATGGCCCTGGCTGGCAAAGCTGCCCAACTGTTCGAGCAAACGCGGCAAGGTATAGGTCAGCTGCTCCATCATCAGGTAGGTGTCGAGTTGCGGATCGAGTATCAGGCCGCTGTCGGTGGCCACCTGCTCGCGCAACGCCAGCAAGCCCAGCAGGGTCTTTTGGTAACGTTCCAGGGCGTCGGGCAGGGCCAGTTTGCCCACGGCTTCGACGCTCAATGCGCCCCGCCCGGCTTCCAGCCCCTGAAAATGCTGCCTGGCCTGCTCGCTGACCAGCTCGTCCTGCAGCGGCGCGGCCAGCGCCTGCAATGCCTGATCGAGGCTGCCGGCGCGCTGCTGCATCAGCGCCTCGGCCTGGCTATCGGTGCCCTTCCAGCGTGCCAGCAAGGTGCGCTGTTCGATCAGGGCCTGCTGCACGTCGGCCATGGCCTGCAACGCCTGCATGCCCTGCCGCTCGTGATCGATGGCGCGCAGGCGCTCCAGATAACTGCTGCTGATCACCCACAGCGAGAACCCCAACGGCAGGGCAAACAGAACGAACACCAGCTGAAACTTGCGCGCGAAGCTGAACCGCTCCAGCAGCCGCACCCCTGGTTTGAGTACTCCAGTCATAACTACCTCACCCTGTGTAACGCACCTTCTAGGTGGGTGCGCTAAAGCAACAGCTCAAGCAAGAAAGGTGCCCGCAGCAAACGTCAACTAACCGGCAGTTGCCGTGAGCATAGTTAACCCTGCGTTCGGCGGCGTAACCCGGCTGAGCAGCGCGAAGCCCAACAAGGCACGGGGCGTGCGGAGTTGTGCCCAGGCCATTGGCGTTGGCCTTAGCGCGCCCACGCCTAGAACCCACTCCAGAGTTCGTTGACATGCTGAAAGCCCCAATCGGCGGCGGATTCGCGCGCAACGATCCTGTCGCGCCCGACCAGCCTGGCCAGATCGAGGGTTTCCTGGGGAATCGGGGTCTTCGACTTGGCCGAGAAAAACACCTTGACCTTGGGCGCGAGCAGGGACTTGGCCTGCTGCTCCATGACCACGCCAATGCGCCCGCTTTCCAGGCGCACCAGCGAACCCACCGGGTAAATGCCCACGGTTTTGACAAAGGCCTGGAACACCTCGGGATCGAAATGACCTTTCCACTCGGCCATCTTGCGGATCGATTCGGCCGGGTCCCAGCCGGGCTTGTAGGCCCGGTTGGAGGTGACTGCGTCATACACGTCGCACACCGCCGCCATACGCGCATACAGGCTGATCTGCTCGCCGGCCAGGCGATGCGGATAACCGCTGCCATCCATCTTCTCGTGGTGATGCAGACAGACGTCCAGCACCAGCGCACTGAGCTGTTTGCTCTCAAGCAGCATCTGCGAGCCTGCCACCGGGTGATCACGCACCGTGGCGAACTCGCTGTCGGTCAGCTTGCCCGGCTTGTTCAGCACGGCATCGGGAATGGCCATCTTGCCAATGTCGTGCAGCAAACCGGCCAGCCCGGCCTCACGCACCAGGGCTTCGTTCAGGCCCAGTTGGCGCGCCAGGGCAATCATCAGCGCGCAGACGGCCACCGAATGCATGTAGGTGTACTCGTCGGCATTTTTCAGCCGCGCCAGGCTGATCAAGGCATTGGGATGGCGCAACACCGAATCGGAGATCTCCTCGACCAGCTCGCCCGCCCGCTCGAACTGCAGCGCTTGGCCCATCCGTGCATCCGCAAACATGCTGACCACCGCCGCCTTGGCATTGGCGCACAGCTTGAACGCGCGCTGCAGCTCATCCTCCATCGTCACACCCAGGCTAGCGGGCCGGCTCTGCACCGCCGCCAGCAGGCTGGCTTCGGCTGCAGCCGCGACATCTTCGGGACTGACGCTGAGGGTGCCCGCGGCGACGTCGAGCCCCTTGCTGACATCGATCCACAGCTGGCCAATGCTGCTGGCGCGGATCCGCTGCAGGTCTTTTTCCGACTTGAGAAGAAACCTGGACTTCCAGAAGGGATGATCCATCCATGCGCCACAGAACTCATGGATATACATACCAACGCAGAGGTCGGCCACAGCGATGCACTTCAACATGGATCGCCCTCGAGTCAGGAAAAACCAGCGCGCCAAGACAGCGTAGACGATCAAGGCCCCGGCATTGTCATGAAGCGGAGCGACTAATGGCAATACGACATCAGCTGCAGAAGGGCGGCTTGGAAGCGCCGCCGGCACTGCTTATGATCGAGGCATTCGCGCCCCACAAGGAATTGCCATGCGCCGCCTGCTGACCGCCGCCAGCGTGACCCTGCTGTTGCTGCTCAACACCCTGCTGCTGATCGGCCCCTTGCTGCTGATCGCCCTGGGCAAGTTCGTATTGCCCGGCAAGGCACTGAAGACCGCCAGCTCGCGCGGGGTGATGTGGGTGGCGGAGAGCTGGGCCGAGCTGAACAAGCTGATCTTCGCCATGCTGCTGCCGACCCGCTGGGATATCCGCGGCAACGCCGAGCTGCGCCAGAGCACCTCCTATCTGGTGATCAGCAACCACCAGAGCTGGGTGGACATTCCTGCACTGATCCAGGCGTTCAACCGCAAGACGCCCTATTTCAAGTTCTTCCTCAAGCAGCAGCTGCTCTGGGTACCCCTGCTCGGCCTGGCGTTCTGGGCCCTGGATTACCCCTTTATGCGCCGCTATTCCAAGGCGTTTCTGGCCAGGCATCCGCAACTCAAGGGCCAGGACCTGGAGATCACCAAGCGTGCCTGCGCCAAGTTCAAGGACCTGCCGGTGACCGTGGTCAACTACCTGGAAGGCACCCGCTTCACCCCGGCCAAACACGCCGCCCAGGGCTCGCCCTACCGCCACCTGCTCAAGCCCAAGGCCGGCGGCGTGGCCTTTGTCCTCGCCACCCTGGGCGAGGAGCTGGACAAGGTGCTGGATGTCACTGTGGTTTATCCGCACGGCCGCATCCCGGGTTTCTGGCAGCTGATCAGCGGCCAAGTGGACAAGGTCATAGTAGATATCCAGACGCGCGAACTCGACCCGGCGCTGTGGCAGGGCGACTACGAGAGTGACTCGCTCTTTCGTGAGTTTGTGCAGGGCTGGGTGACGAAGCTGTGGGAAGAGAAGGATGCGCGGATCGTGGCGATCCGCGCGGAGTTGTATCCGCTAAGTCGTGGCTAAAGCTCCGTGGGAGGGGCTTTAGCCGCGATGGTTTAACGCCCCTCGATCAGGCCGCGCTAAACAGCTTGTGCGGGTCGATAACGAATTTCTTCGGTACCCCGGCATCGAACTCGCCGTAACCGCGCGGTGCGTCGTCCAGGCTGATCACCTGCACGCCGACTACTTCGGCGATGTTGATGCGGTCCCACATGATCGCCTGCATCAGTTGGCGGTTGTACTTCATCACCGGGGTCTGGCCGGTGTGGAAGCTGTGCGACTTGGCCCAGCCCAGGCCGAAGCGGATGCTCAGTGCGCCCTTCTTCGCTGCGGCATCGACCGCACCTGGATCATCGGTGACGTACAGGCCGGGAATACCGATCTTGCCGGCGACCCGCACCACGCCCATCAGCGAGTTGAGCACGGTGGCCGGGGCTTCGTGTTGCACGCCTTCATGACCATGGCCACGGGCCTCGAAGCCCACCGCGTCGATGGCACAGTCGACTTCCGGCTCGCCCAGCAATGCAGCGATCTGCTCGTGCAGCGGAGTGTCCAGGGACAAGTCGGCGATTTCAAAGCCCTGGGCCTTGGCATGCACCAGACGCACCGGGTTGACGTCGCCGACGATCACCACCGCCGCGCCAAGCAGGCGTGCCGAGGCAGCGGCGGCCAGACCGACCGGACCGGCACCGGCGATATACACGGTGCTGCCTGGGCCGACGCCGGCGGTGACCGCGCCGTGGTAGCCGGTAGGCAGAATATCGGAGAGGCAGGTCAGGTCACGGATCTTCTCCATGGCCTTGTCGCGGTCCGGCAGTTTCAGCAGGTTGAAGTCGGCGTAAGGCACCATGGCGTATTCGGCCTGACCGCCAGTCCAGTCGCCCATATCGACGTAGCCATAGGCACCGCCGGGACGCGCCGGGTTGACCGACAGGCAGACGCCGGTGTGTTGTTCCTTGCACGAGCGGCAGCGGCCACAGGCGACGTTGAACGGCACCGAAACCAGATCGCCAATCTTCAGGTTCTCGACGTCGCTACCCTTCTCGATCACTTCGCCGGTGATTTCATGGCCCAGTACCAGACCGGTTTGCGCGGTGGTACGGCCGCGCACCATGTGTTGGTCGGAGCCACAGATATTGGTCGATACCACACGCAAGATCACCCCATGCTCGATCTTCCTGCCACGCGGGTCCTGCATTTTCGGATAGTCGATCTTCTGTACTTCGACCTTGCCTGCGCCGAGATAGACGACGCCACGATTACCAGACATTGGGTGTTCTCCTTTGTTGTTGTGGATACAAAGGCGCAGCCAGCGGCCGCGCGGCCTTGCAGTGGAGCGTTATGTGTCGTTGCGGGTGGGCCGAGAGATTGGCAGTCGGCGGGGTCCACCCCGTAGGGGCCAGCTTGGCGGCGAGCCAATAGCCTTCCAGCAGCGGTGCGCACAGCCTAGGCGGCCCCGCGCACCCTAGGGTTTATGCGTGTAGCACCACGGTACGGTTGGCGTTGAGGAACACCCGCCGTTCGAGGTGGTAGGCGATGGCCTTGGCCAGGGTCTGGCACTCGATATCGCGGCCCCTGGCGATCAGGTCTTCGGGGTAATGGGCGTGATCCACCGCCTCCACGCCCTGGGCGATGATCGGCCCCTCGTCGAGGTCGTTGTTGATGTAGTGAGCGGTGGCCCCCACCAGCTTGACGCCCTTCTGATAGGCCTGGTGGTAGGGCTTGGCCCCCTTGAAGCCGGGCAACAGCGAGTGGTGGATATTGATCGCCCAGCCATCGAGCTTGCGGCACAGCTCCGGCGAGAGCACCTGCATATAGCGGGCAAGTACCACCAGTTCCGCCCCGGTCTGCTCGATCACCTGCAGCACCTGGCGCTCCTGCGCCGGCTTGTCGTGGGGATCGAGGGGGAAGTGGTAATAAGGAATGTCGTGCCAGCGCGCCAGGGGCTCCAGGTCCGGGTGGTTGGAGACCACGGCCACCACGTCCATGGCCAGATGACCGATGCGCTGGCGATAGAGCAGGTCGTTGAGGCAATGGTCGGCCTTGCTGACCATCAGCACCACCTTGGCCCGGTAACCCGGCGGGGTCAGCTCGACCTGCATGCCAAAGGCGCTCAGGCGCTCGTCGAGGCCGGCGCGAAAGGCCTGCTCGTCGAAGTCGTCGGGCTGGCGGAACTCCACGCGGATAAAGAAGCGCGCAGACAGGCGGTCATCGAACGAATGGTGCTCGGTGACGTAGCAACGCTGCTCGAAGAGAAAGCGCGTCACCGCATCCACGGTGCCGAGCACGCTCGGGCAATGGGCGGTGAGAATCCAGGTATCCGGGGTGCGGCTCATAATAAACTCCGTTGCTGTTGACCCCTCTCCCGAAGGGAGAGGGGACGGTCCGCGGGTTTCTTTACGCCTTGATAGCCAACCCATACTCGGCGCTGGCGTCCTGCAGCCACAGCCAGATGTAGTCGGCGAAGCTGCGGCGCACCAGCAGTTCCCAGGTTTCCTCGCCGGTATGGCGGATCACCAGTTGCGACTTGGCGAATACGGTGCCGACCGCCTTGCCCACCGGGAAGTTGCTCGGGTGCACGTCGTAGCTGCTGGATTTCATCAGCAGCTCGCGCACCTTGGGCCCGGACAGTTCCACCAGGGTCTGCCCGCCGCTGACGTTGACGATCGAAATATGCTGGCCATCCAGGGCTGCACGCAGCTTCTGCTCGACCTCGTACTCGGTGCCGCCCGGCACGATCAGCAGCCATTCATCGGGGGCCAACCACTGCAGCGAGCTGTGTTCGTTGGCCACCAGGGTCAGGGCCACCGGCAGTTCCAGGCCGGTGGCCTGGTGCACGCCGCCAGCAAAGGCCGAGTCTTTCGCGTCGCCGCGCAGCACCAGATGGCCGAGCAGCTTCTTCTCGCGCAGGGTGATGCCTGCCGAACTCTTGCCCTTGCGTACCAGCTCGTCGAGGCCGGCGTGGAACAGCGGCGACTCGCCATGGGCGGCGTCCGGGCGTTGTTTGTAGACGTTGACGTTAGACATTCTGGCGGTCCCCTTTAGGGTCGTAGAACACCGGGCTGACGATTTCCGCTTCCACCAGGCTGCCGTCCACCAGCGGCGCGAATACACGCTCGCCGATGCGCTTGAGGCCGCCCTTGACCAGGGCCATGGCGATGGAATGGTTCAGCGCCGCGCTGGCGTAGCTGGAAGTGACGTGGCCGACCATGTCCATGGGGATGGCCTGCTTGGGATCGAATACCAGTTGTGCGCCTTCGGGCAGCACCTTGTCCGGATCGATCGGTTTAAGACCCACAAGCTGCTTACGGTTCTCGCGCACACAGTCTTCGCGGTTCATGCCGCGCCAGCCGATCCAGGAGAACGGCTTGGTGCGGCCGACGCACCAGCCCATGCCCAGGTCGTCCGGGGTCACCGAGCCGTCGGTGTCCTGACCGACGATGATGAAGCCCTTCTCCGCGCGCAGTACGTGCATGGTCTCGGTGCCGTAAGGGGTCAGGCCATGCTTCTTGCCCGCCTCGACGATCTTTTCCCACACGCCCAGGGCGTAGTCGGCCTGGACGTTGACTTCATAGCTCAGCTCGCCGGTGAAGGAGATGCGGAACACCCGCGCCGGCACACCGCCGACCTGGCCCTCCTTCCAGGTCATAAAGGGGAAGGCGTCCTTGTCCAGGTCGATATCGGTGACTTCCGCCAGCAGCTTGCGGCTGTTGGGACCGGACAGGGTCATGGTCGCCCAGTGGTCGGTGACCGAGGTGAAGTACACCTTGAGCTCCGGCCATTCGGTCTGGTGGTAGATTTCCAGCCATTCCAGCACCCGCGCGGCACCGCCGGTGGTGGTGGTCATCAGGAAGTGGTTGTCAGCCAGACAGGCGGTTACACCGTCGTCGAAGACCATGCCGTCTTCCTTGCACATCAGGCCGTAACGGGCCTTGCCCACGTCCAGCTTGGTCCAGGCGTTGGTGTACACGCGGTTGAGGAACTCGCGCGCATCCGGGCCCTGGATATCGATCTTGCCCAGGGTCGAGGCATCGAGGATGCCGACGGCGTTACGCACCGCCAGACACTCACGGGCCACGGCGGCGTGCAGGTCTTCACCGGCCTTAGGGAAGTACCAGGGGCGCTTCCACTGACCGACGTCCTCGAACTCGGCACCGTTCTGCAGATGCCAGCTCTGCATGGCGGTGTAGCGCTTGGGCTCGAACAGCGCGCCGCAATGCCGACCGGCGAGCGCGCCGAAGGTCACCGGGGTGTAGTTCGGGCGGAACATGGTGGTGCCCATTTCCGGGATGCTGACACCCAGGGAACGCGCGGCGATGGCCAGGCCGTTGATATTGCCCAGCTTGCCCTGATCGGTACCGAAGCCCAGCGCGGTGTAGCGCTTGACGTGCTCGACCGACTCGAAGCCTTCACGGGTGGCCTGCTCGATACCGGCGGCGGTCACATCGTTCTGCAGGTCGACGAACTGCTTGGGCGCACGCGCCGTGGGCTTGTCGTGGGGCACCTGGAACAGCGCCACGGCCGGCTCCTCGAAGCGTGTCTCGACCAGCGGCAGGCTGCCACTGCTGGCCTTGAAGCCGGCTTCGGCAGCGGCATTGGCACCGGCCTCGAAGCCATCGGCGAGCACGTCGCCCAGGGCGAACACACCATTCACCGCACCGGCGCACAGGCGCTTCTGGAAACCTTCACCCGGCACGAAGGCGAGGATGTCTTCGCGCCAGGTCGGCCGACCGCCCAGGTGCGAAGCCAGGTGTACCACCGGGCTGTAGCCGCCGGAGCTGACGATCAGGTCGCAGTCGAGCAACTCACCGGGGCTGCTGACCTTGTGGCTCTTCAGGTCGATGGCGCAGATCCGCGCACCGGTCACGCGCTTGCTGCCGCGCGCTTCGACCACTGCGCTGCCGGTGAGGATGCGCACGCCACGCTTGCGCGCCTCTTCCACCCAGGTGCCGCGCGGATTGCTCCGTGCATCGGCGACGGCGACCACCTGCAGGCCGGCGTCGAGCCAGTCGAGCACCACGCGGTAGGCGTAATCGTTGTTGGTCGACAGCACCAGCTGCTTGCCCGGGGCCACGCCGTAGCGGCGCACATAGGTGGACACCGCGTCGGCCAGCATATTGCCCGGCACGTCGTTATTGGCATACACCAGCGGCCGCTCGTGGGCACCGGTGGCCAGCACCACGCGCTTGGCGCGCACCCGGTGCATACGCTGGCGCAGCATACCGAGCGGTGCGATCTCGCCGAGGTGATCGGTCAGGCGCTGGTGAATGGTGAGGAAGTTGTGGTCGTGATAGCCGTTCACCGTGGCGCGCGGCAGCAGGGTGACTTCCGGCATTTTGCTCAGCTCGGCCAGCGCCTGGGCGGCCCAGTCGGCGGCGGGTTTGCCGTCGAGGGTTTCCCGGGTGCTGAGCAGGCTGCCACCGAACTCTTCCTGTTCATCGGCGAGGATCACCCGCGCGCCGCTGCGCGCGGCGGCCAACGCTGCGGCCAGGCCGGCGGGGCCGGCACCGACCACCAGCACGTCGCAGTGCTGGTTCATGTAGTCGTAGCTGTCCGGATCGTTGGCCTTGGGCGCACGGCCGAGACCTGCGGCCTTACGAATGTACTTCTCGTAGGTCAGCCAGAGGTTCTGCGGGTACATAAAGGTCTTGTAGTAGAAGCCCGGCGGCATCGCCTTGCCGCCGACCTTGCCGAGAATGCCCATGACATCGTTGTTCACGCTCGGCCAGCCGTTGGTGCTGTTGGCCACCAGGCCTGCGTACAGCGCCTGCTGAGTGGCACGCACGTTGGGGATCTGCGCGGCTTCGGTGCTGCCGATCTGCAGCACGGCATTGGGCTCCTCGGCACCGGCGGCGACGATGCCGCGGGGCCGCGAGTATTTGAAGCTGCGCCCGACTATGTCGACGCCGTTGGCCAGCAGTGCGGCGGCCAGGGTGTCGCCGACAAAGCCCTGGTAGCTCTGGCCGTTGAAGCTGAAACTGAGCGGCTGGCTGCGGTCGATGCGACCACCTTTGGCAAGACGATTGACCTGACTCATGCCGTTACTCCTTGGTCGACGGCCTTTTTCGCGGCGAGCGAAGCCTCAGTCACGCTGGGCTTCTCACCGATCTTGTAGGTTTCGAGAATTTCATAGCTCACCGTATGACGGGTGACGTTGAAGTATTTGCGGCAGCCGCTGGCATGGATCCACAGCTCGTGGTGCAGGCCACGCGGGTTGTCGCGGAAGAACAGGTAGTCGCCCCACTCCTCGTCGGTGCAGGCGTTCGGATCCAGAGGGCGCGGAATATGCGCCTGGCCCTTGGCGTGGAACTCCTCTTCGGAACGCAACTCGCCACAGTGAGGGCAGAAAATATGCAGCATGATCGGTACCTCCAGAAAACCTTCCGTCCTCTCCCGCCGGGAGAGGCAGCCAAAATCAGTGCGCAACCCCGGCCGCGCCGTGTTCGTCGATCAGCGCGCCGGTGTGGAAAC
>Ga0209343_10004292_pt1 | contig 17633 bp, 15 predicted proteins | sample RifCSPlowO2_02_FD_184026 | JGI IMG/M metagenome (GOLD analysis project Ga0209343, IMG submission 184026) | Groundwater microbial communities from Rifle, Colorado - Rifle CSP2_plank lowO2_0.2 (SPAdes) (version 2) | ecosystem: Environmental > Aquatic > Deep subsurface > Groundwater | place... | reverse complement strand
TTTTATAATTTCTGGATTTATTAATCCGAAAAATTTTGATACATTTGGAAAAGGACTTACGTTTTTAAGGAACTTATATTTATAGCCATCAAGCAGGGGAATATCCCACTTAACTTCCTTTCCAAACCCTTTATCTTTATAAGTTTTTAAGCCCCAGTCAGAACAAAATAAAACTGTTAAATCAATGTCTGGTTCTTTGGATAAGAGTTTATATAGGGGTGTCTGGTACTGAATCGGGTGTGAAACTAATATAAGAAGATTGTATTTTTTTGTTTTACCAGATAATGGTGACATCATTTTGGCTCAAGTTAGCTATTTCTTTATCTTTTGTGAGCACATAAATATCTTCTTTAAAGTTTTCTTTTTGTATTCTTGCTGTTGCAAAAATTATTCCATCATGGATATTCAGTTCTGTTGGTATATATTTTATTAATGAATCGTCTAGTGGATAGACCATACAGTTACCCTGAGACAACAGGTCATTTATAATATCTTCAATCTCTGCTTTTATTCTGTTCTTTGCTGTTAAATATTTAATTTCGACCAGTACAATTGAGGGAATAATTAAAAAGGTCTCAGGATTTTCAAATACTTCTTTTGCTTTTATTCCCAGGTCTTTGCTGGCTAAAAAGTATTTTACTAAAAAGTTTGTATCTAAAATAGCAATCACAAATTATTCTATTAGTTTATCCAAATCTGGATTATACGATACTTCTTCAATTTCCTTATCAGTTATTAAGCTATCATACGAAGATAAAGCACCAAAAAACTTTTTTCTGTCGCCTTTCATACAGCTTTTTTCATTTATAAGAATAAGACTCATTAGATAGCCCTTCTCTGAAGGATTAAGTTTACCTATCTCTTTAACAATATTGTTTAATATATCTTTTTGCATCTTAATTAAAAATATACCACAATTTTATTTCAAGTTAACAGATCTTTTGCGTTTTGAATCAATATCAGGCTCATTTTTAAAGAACTTATATTTATAGCCATCAAGCAGGGGAATATCCCACTTAACTTCCTTTCCAAACCCTTTATCTTTATAAGTTTTCAGTCCCCAGTCAGAACAAAATAAAACTGTTAAATCAATCTCTGGTTCTTTGGATAAGAGTTTATATAGGGGTGTCTGGTACTGAATCGGGTGTGAAACTAAAATTGCAAGTTTATGTTTTTTATTCATATCATAAGCCAATATTATTCATAACCAGATTCAAAAATAAACTTCATAGCGGCATTGAAATCAGAGCCCATTTGAATCAACTTATCTTTTAATGAAGCAAATCTATATTCGGGATTATAGTGACGGCAAGTAGCACATATTACAGGTAAATCATGATTTAAAAATTTATTTCTTAAGTTATCCATGCTTCCATAATATACCTTTTCCAGGTCGCCGGATTCATAAAATGAAGCGAAAAGTTTAGGATCTGATAATTCGGATTTACCTTCAAGATCCCGACATCCGCAAGCAGTAAGCTTCCCTGAGGCAAGAAGATGAGGTCCTGACTGGAGCATTGTACATGGTAAATGTTTACCACGCAGCGGTCTTCTTAGTAACTTATTTTCTTTAAGACCTTCTTTAACCATTCCTGACCAGTCGTCAAAATAAATATTTCTTGTGATTTCCCATCCCATTGTCTTTGCCTCCTTAAATAAAGAATGATTTCTTAAAAAAAATCTTGGAGACCTTATGCAAAGAGATATTTTTACATTCTTTTTATCTAAAAGTAATAATCGGTTTAAATTTTCCATAAGGCTGCTAAATTTCTTACTACGATAAATAGTTTTATATTCATTTTCATCTGGATAAGTCATGCTAATGTTTAGATTTGTAAGTCCAGCATCTTGTAATTTGATAAATTTATCAGCAGTTAATAAAATCCCATTTGTAGTTAATCCTATATTTTTTATTTCTTTATAGCTTTTGCATAAAATAATAATATCTTCTATGTTCTTGCATACCAGCGGATCTCCAACAATTGGTGTTAGTCCAATATCACCACCTCCACTGGTACAAAACGCATCTAAAGCTTTTTTTACAGAATTAGTTTCCACCTCTTTATAGATAGGCCCATTTTGATATTGATATGCACAAAACACACAGTTAGCATTACAAATATTCGTAGGTTCAATATCTAAGTGGCAAAGCTTTCTGTCTGTTCTTTTAGAAATAAGCAAGCTTTTAAAATCCTTAAAAATAACAGATAAGAAATAAAGAATGCCTGCAATTTTTTCAAATATAATCATTTTTTGATAGGTTTCAGTCAAGTAATATATTTTCTAATCTCTCTTTAAATCTCTCAAAAGAAAACTTACTCTCAAATCTTTCTTTTCCGGCTTTTCCCATTGCACTTCTACTAAATTTTTTCTACTATTTTCCTTAAGTGAAGAGGTCGAGAAGAATAATCTTCAAAGATGTAACTATCATCCTCTAGAAGTTTAAAATTTTGTCCAAAATACAAATTAAAAATTATCCTAAAGGTGTTAACTGGTGATATTGAACTGTACAACAATCTTTCCTTACCTACATCAGGCAAATAATATGCATTTAGTATTCTAAGATGAATTTTTAATGAGTCTAAAGACAATTTGCTCCAATTAATAGCTTCTGTATCAAAAAATTCTTTAAAATCACTTAATATATATGGGCCTTCATCTGATTGAATAATAATAATAGGCTTGGAGGAAGAATTCAAGATTATTGATTCAATAAGCTTTTTTATTTCTTCATTTGTAAAAAGCAATTGCTGAATATATTTTTTGTCTTCTGGTAGTCTCAAATCTTCTAGCCCACTGAAACAATCTCCATTACTCTTAAATAAATAAGGTAAATGAGGGAGTAATATATGTGCAAAAACAAACTTTGGGACTTTAACAGATTTGGATATTTCAATAAGTTTTTTTAACTGATATTGAGTACAATTTCTTAAAAGATTATATCCTATAAATTTATTATAGATCGGGAAAAGTATAGTGGTTTGTATCAGATTGTTATAAAACTCATCAAATAACAAATAAGAATTATAGGAAATATTAATGTCAGCGGAATTGATATAAGAGGTCACATGGTACCAACCTCCAATATTGATAAATTTATAACCAAAGCTTTTTAATATTTTAACTACTTCGGAATTGTGAATAAGCTCATATACAGGAATAAAGCTGGTTATATTTTCACTTATCCTATTCTTTAAATTATAAAAATAATCCATGTTCAGGGATGATGCTAGTGACAAGAAAGTTCTTGGGTAGTTTGCTTTACTATCACGAGCAATATAAAACCCATTATCAATTAAATGATTTAAAAAAGCACTATTATCAAAATTGAAATATTCTTTTAGAACAGTTTCATTAGCATATCTGTCAAAAATTAAATAGTAAATGTCTTTTGGTTCCCTGACTGTATTATTGTTGTAGATTTCATATTCTGGTTTTATATTGTTTATTTTTAAATTTAATAGTTGTTTGTTTGATAATTTATTCTTACTACTCAGCAAATTAAATTGACAGACATTGATCAAGCAAAAAATCACAAGAATAAAGTAAGTCAAAGTTATAGAGTAAGAGATTTGTTTTGTTGAATTAGCATTAATACACCTTAAGACTACAAAAATAATTACAATAAATAATACTAACCATATTAGGATTAAATAAATATTCTTACTATATATAACTAAATTAGAGTATCTGAGTTCCAAAGCTCTTAACAGCTTAAAAAAATGCCCATATGTAAAAAACATAAAGGCTATAAGTGAGATAATCAGTGAAGATTTTTCGCCATCTTTTATAAATTTAGAAACTATAATCCATATTAAAGCTATAAAAATATTGATTATTATAAGAGGGATAATGACAATATTAAAATGTAACTCTCGAATGTTGTTTGAAAGCAAGAACAGAACCGGATAGGAAGCTACTAAAAACGGGTGTACTACAAGTTCTCTTTTCATTCTATATTTTGTCCATTAGATACAGTATTCTTTCAGAACCAGTTAATTGCATGGAATCCTTAATAATAAAAAAATCTTTAAAAGCTAATTCAAAAGCCAATTTCGTATAATCTTTAAATATATCTTTTTTTGTTGCTAGCAATCTTTGTACTTGTGAATCACTTTTGGGTATGAACTCAATTATTAATTTATTGCATAAATCAGATAGAAAGCTTGCTATATAACGAAAAGATACATTGTTAGATATAGATAAATGATGGAGTAAAGCAAGGACTAAAGCAGTATCAACCTTTGTCCTTTCTATAAATGATTTCCTTTCTTTATTAGACCATCCTATTGCTGGGCTGGGATTCATAACATCTACTATAAGAGGTAAAATATTTTTTATATTCCTATTCTTACATTCTATATAATTACAGTCCACTACAACCGGATCAAGATCACATGATATTGTTTTAATATTTTTGTTAGCTGTTAACATACTAAAATATCCTTCATTGGCACCGAGATCAAGGACGGATGATGGTGTAACTTTATCTAAAAATTGACTTACTACTTCTGTTTTATGTTTGAATGTGCCCGGTAGATAGTAACTATTCTTATAATATTTTGACCATGTGGAATCTTTATGTCTCCAGTTTAATTGCATAATGGAATTTTCTAAGCTATTTATAATCGAAACCATCTGTTCTTTACTAACTTTATTTAATTGGGTTGAGTTGTTTTGCTTCTTACCAAAGGCTACCTTGAACTTAGAATGACAATGTAAATGCCCTAATAAAGGAAAATTGAAATATGACGACAGAGGTAATAAGCGACTTGCCAACTCTAGTGGTATCCCATCAATATAAATTTGTAACAACTTGGCTAATCCAGCATCTTTATAAACAGTCAAGGATAGCGGTGCCAAAAAATTCTCACAAAATTGTCTGTAAGCTATCCATGGGATGCCCTCATCATATTTTTCAAGAGATAAAGTATCAATTAATATTGGTTTACCATTTAGAAATTGTATATTATAAGCACTAGCATCTTTTAAAATCATCCCATATTCAATAGCAGTTTTTTGAATTTGTAACGTGAGTAAAGCTGCATCTTTAAGTTGGCTAAATGACCATTCATATGGATAAGATATAAATTCTATTTTTTCAGGTTTAATGTTCTTGTAGGGTTTGATTTCAAAGTTTTCTTGACTATCTATTTCTTCGTGAGGAATTAATAGCTTTGAATTAATAAGAGATTCGTAAAGTCCGGAAGTAATTAAATATTCATAGTGCTCCTTATAGTTAGAGTTAATTTGTCTGTAAACATCTTTATTCACGTAAAAAACGAAACCACTTGGATCTCTGAATGAACTTGCTTCCTTCATGCCTAGTCCTTGTTAACCCTAAATATAGAAAATAATGACTTGAAAATCCTAACTATTTTTAACCAAAAAAACTTAAGAGAAAAAGCAACACCAATTAAAGAAGCTAAAATAATTTGGAAGAAATAACTTCCACTACCAGGATCTATATAAGCATAAGCTTCATTAAAGCACAATAAAAAAATCACCACATAAAAAAACATTATTCTGACAATAAGCTGATAAATCAATTTTAAACTTTTATACAATTTTCTTTCCAGCCTTATTCTTTATACTTAATAAAGAACATATTTCAACCAAAGGAGTATCTAAAATAATACTACCCTTAGAGATACCGCTTTAATCTTGTATATCAATAAATACTTCTTAAAATTCACATATTATATTGCCTAGTTTCTCTTTAAACGAACAAAAACCAAATTTACTCTCAAATCTTTCTTTCCCTTTTTTACCCATTTTATTTCTTAAGTCATTATCTTTCAGTAATTTTATAATTGAATCTGATAGTGAAGTGCTGTCATTTGGTGAACACAAAATCCCTGTTTCTTTGTCTTTTATAACTTCAGGTATGCCGCCGGCATTTGCCCCTATACAGGGCTTTGAAAAATACATGGCTTCTAGAAAAACAATTCCAAAACCTTCACCAGTACTCGGAAGAATAAAAATATCACAAGATTCATAATATAAGGAAAGTAAATCATCTGGTATAAATCCAGCAAAAATCACATTATCTCTCACGCCTAGATTTTTTGCTAATAGTTCCAACCTGAAACGATCAGTTCCCTCACCCACTATTACATAATAAGCATCAGGAATATTTTTTAAAACCTCAGGCAATGCTTTTATTACAAGATCAATATTTTTATAACGTTCTCTTGGGTCAAGCCTGGCAACACTTAGAATTATCGTTCCTATTGGCAAGACCAGATCTTCATCAACTCCTGGCTGAGCTTGATAAAAAGGATCCAGTGTACACGGGAAAATAGTAAACGTATTTATTATCTCATTATAGTTTTTTATTTGTCTTTTTGTATAAACACTTATAGACAATATTTTATTAACACTTCTTACTCCAGCCAATTTAAAATAGTTAAGCTTTTTCCATGCTTCAATACCATAAATAGTTAAATATTTTTTTGCACCTGAGTTCATAAGTACTGCAAGTGGAGAAAAGTTTATATGTCCAAAAATAACTTTATCTGCTCTGGCACTTTCCTTTAATGCATGAATAAAGAACTTGAAGCGATTACCCGAAAAGTACTTATATTCAATGTTTCCGGATGAAATATATTTAGCAGACAAACTACTTTTACCTGTATCATTTAAAACTAATACTTTTACATTAATATTATGCTTTACAGATAAATCATCTAAAGCTTTTACAAAAGATCGATTAAATGTTTGTATGCCACCAGTTGCATCAAACAAATCTGTAAGTAATAAAAGAATTTGCATTTAAGTTTTAGAGAGTGCTGATTCTGTCCATTTATTTGCTATAACTAATGCCCATACTCTGGACCAATGAAGTTTATTATTTTTAAACTCATTCCAAATTTTTTTAAGAGCACTTTGTTCAAAATAGCCTTGTTGTAAACAAATTGAAAGAAAGTACTCAGAACCATTATTAATCCATTCTTTAAGAGGAAAAATAAATCCCATTTTATTTCTGCACAAAATCTCTTTTGGTAAAAATTCTGACATAAGATTTACAAGCAGTGGTTTATTAACTTCACTATCCAACTTTAATCCTGAAGATAGTCCTGTAACATATTCCACAAGCAAGTGATCCAGATATGGCACCCTAAGTTCTATTGAATTAGCCATGCTCATGCAGTCTGAGTCTTTTAAAATCTGATTTTGAAGATAATGGTTAAACTCTAACTTATTAAAAGTACTTATAAGTTTTCCATTTAATTTCCCACCACATAATAAGTGAGACCCCATAAGTTCACAATATTGTTCCTGACTAACCCCTAATAGGTCTTGAATCTGCAATGGAGTAAATAACCCTCTGAACAACAAATAACAGTTTTCAGAATTTACTACATTTAAATAAGATAATTTTTCAAATCTTCTGCTGTTAAACAATTTTGAAATTGATATAAGACTATTTATTAATCCCAGGGACATGAAAGGTAAGATTTTATTTAACAATTTTGCTCTTTTAAAATGAGAATATCCAAGGAAAATTTCATCAGATCCAATTCCAGAAAGTACCACTTTTAATCCGGTTTTTTTTGCTGCTTTAGAAATAAAATAAGTGTTAATCCCATCAATTGTTGGTTGATCCATAACTTTTAAAATATTTGGTATCTCATTTAAAAAATCTTTCTCCTTCAGTAATATCTCCTTGTGATCTGTTTTATATTGTTCAGCTACTAATCTTGCATATTTTGCCTCATTATAATTTTTTTCTTCAAAGACTACAGAAAGCGTAGTTATTGGAGTACTTGAACAGTGGCTTGCCAATGCTACAAGAGATGAAGAATCCAATCCACCACTTAAAAATATTCCTGTTGGTACATCACTAATCAAATGACCTTTTACTGATTTAGATAAAAGAGATTTTATTTTGGCAAGAATCTCACCATAATCATTAATTTCATTTTTATCGGTTGAGTTATTTATGTAATCTTCAATATCATAGTACTTTTTTATACCTATAGATCTTCCTCCTTCTTTAATATCCATATAAGAACCGCATGGCAGAGAAAAAATCTTTCTAATGGTTGTAAGTGGAGATGGCACAGAGCCTAACTGTAAAAAATAAACCAGTGCTTCTATATTTTTTTCATCAGGCACAAGCATACTTTTTATAATGCCTTTAACTTCAGAAGCAAAAATCAGTCTGTTTTTGTCTTCATAGTAATAAAGTGGCTTGATTCCAAATCTGTCTCTTGCCAAGATTAATCTATAGCCGGATTCATTATTTCTTTTATCGTAAAGAGCAAATGCAAACATTCCCTGTAGTCTTTTAAGTAGTTCATCAATTCCCCATTCTTCATAACCATAAATTAAAACTTCTGTATCAGTTTTTGATTTAAATGGATATCCTAAATCAATTAATTCATTTCGTAGTTCCTGAAAGTTATAAATTTCACCATTATAAGTAATCCAAATAGTTTTATCATGATTACTCATAGGCTGATGACCAGCTTCTGACAGATCTAAAACAGCAAGTCTTCTGTTTGCAAACCCTATTTTTTTATCTTCTGAGATAAACATACCAAAGCCATCAGGCCCTCCATGAATCATAGAATCTCTCATGGAAATTAATGCTTCTTTCATTAATCCTTCATTGAGTGAATTCTGAAAATTTATAATTCCAGCTATGCGGCACACTTATTTTCTTTATCTTACAACAGAAACATTAGAGATTTGTTTTTTTAATAAAGCCAGGTCATGATTTACCATATCTTTTACAAGGTCACAAAAAGAGACTTCAGGTTCCCAATTTAATTTCTTTTTTGCTTTACTGTAATCACCCTTAAGTTCAAATACTTCAGCTGGTCTGTAAAACTTTTCATCAATCTTTGTATATTCTTTCCAGTCAAGATCCACGCTGGCAAAGGCTGTCTCTGCAAATTCTTTTACTGAGTGGCATTCTCCTGAGGCTATCACATAATCCTCCGAAGAATCCTGCTGTAACATTAACCACATGGCTTTTACATAATCACCGGCAAATCCCCAGTCTCTTTTAGGTTCCAGGCTTCCAAGCTTTAATTCTTTTACTAACCCAAGTTTAATTTTTGCAACTGTGGTTGTAATTTTTCTGCTTACAAATTCATATCCACGTCTTGGAGATTCATGATTAAATAAAATACCGCTTAAAGCAAACATATTATAAGATTCTCTGAAATTCTTTGTTAAATGATATCCTGTAACTTTTGAGATCCCATAAGGAGAACGTGGATTAAATGGAGTGTTTTCATTCTGCGGAGACTCATTTACATTACCAAACATTTCGCTTGTGCCAGCAAAATAAAATCTACAGCGGGGAACTCTTTCTTTTATTGCTGAGAGTACAGACAGTGTGCCATTAACATTAGTATTAATTGTTGAAAATGGATCTTCAAATGAATAGCTGACAAAACTAATCGCTGCAAGATGATAGCACTCGTCCGGCTGCACTTTTTCTAAAACATTATAAATACTTCCATAGTTTTCCAGTGAGGCAGAATGAAGAGTTAATTTTTCAAGAATGTGGTTTATTCTGTAAAATCTGTGCTCCGGGTTTTCTATTGCGTTGTTTCTTACAATTCCATGAACCTCATAACCTTTGCTTAATAAAAATTCTGCAAGATATGAACCATCCTGTCCTGTTATTCCTGTAATTAAAGCTTTTTTCATAAGCAATCTTTCAATAATTATTTTACCCCAACACCCCCACCTCAAACATTATTCCGTATTTTTTATAAAGCTCCTGAGCTGATTTTGTATCATCCAGCTCTACTGTTACTGAAATCTTTTTTAAATCTTTTCCAGCCCAGTATCCTAAAGAGCCTGGTGTAGGATAGCCAATATCATGATGTGAAATTAACCCTGTAGCAACACTTACCTTTTCCGCTAATTCTCTACTCTGTTCACCATCATAATTTACCATTGGCGGGTTTGGAAACTGAATAGTATGGTTTGTATGAATTGCAATAATTTTTTTAAAGTTATATTTATTTAATAAACTTACAATGATTTGTGTTTCCGGTTCTGATGCTGGTTTTACACCTGGATAATAAGCACTATTATTAGCTAATGAAATGCTTTGCCAGCAGCTTGACGGAAAGTTTCTGTTTAAATCCACTCCATTTGCATTTCCTCTCGTCTTAAGTGAAATACCATCAGGATTTATACATGGAATTAAAACTAAAAAACAATCCTTTGGAAATGGTTTATTTTTAATTTCATCTATATACAGCTCACAAACTTCTTTTGACTGTGGTTCTACACCATGAATACCACCAATAACAATAGTTTTGTTAAAGGATTTTTCGTTTCCAAAAAAATATCCTTTTATTTCTTTACCTTTTATGCTTTTGCCCAGAATGATTTCTTTCATATAAGTTAGAATAATATATAAAACATGAAATATCAACTAACCATTAAAAAAATATCTGACCTCTTTGGATGCAACATTGAAGATAATTCAGTCATCACTGGCATTTCATATGATTCCAGGAAGGTAAAAGAAAGTGACATCTTTATATGTTTAATCGGAGAAAAGACGGATGGCCATAATTATATAAAAAAGGCAGAAGCTAAAGGTGCAAAGGTTATCTTAGCTCAAAAAAAAGTCAATTCGAATCTTCCGGTAATTTACGTGCAGAACACACAAAGTTCAATAGCAAAGCTTGCAAATCTGTTTTATAAAGAACCTTCAAAAAAAATAAAAATAATCGGGGTTACTGGTACAAACGGAAAAACCACGACTACTCATTTAGTTCAGCATATCTTTGAAAAAAACAATTTAAAAACTGCAGTTATTGGAACACTTGGAACAAGAGAAAATATAAACAGTAATTATTATGATGCAAAACATACCACCCCGCAGGCTTCAGATCTTCAGAAACAGTTAAGTAATCTGGTTGAAAAAGATTTTTCGCACCTTGCTATGGAAGTAAGCTCTCATGCACTTAGTCTTCATAGAGCAGATGAATGTAATTTTGTAAGCGCTGTACTTACAAATATTACCCAGGATCACCTGGACTTTCACCTTACAATGAATGAATACTGGAGAGCAAAAAGAAAATTATTTGAAATGTTGAATTTATCTTTTTGGAAAAACAAATATGCAATTATAAACAAGGATGATGTGTTATTTGAAGAATTTGCAAGGGTTTTAAATAAAGATATAAAACTATTTAGCTATGGAGTAAAAAACAAATCTGACTTTCAGGCAAAAGACATTTCTTTTCAGCCAGGCGGTCTGTCTTTTACACTGAGTTCACCAAAAAGGGAACATAAAGTTAAGTCCAGATTAAACGGTATGTTTAATGTCTATAATCTATTAGCTGCAATCTCTGTTTCTTACGGAGAGGGCATTGAAATAAATAAAATTATTGATGCAGTTTCAGATGCAAAAGAAGTACCGGGAAGATTTCAAATTATACAAAATGAAGATTCACCGCTTTGCATAGTAGATTATGCACATACACCGGATGGCCTTGAAAATATTTTAACTGCTGCAAGGCTTATGACTCCTAGGGATAGAAAATTAATTTGTGTTTTTGGCTGCGGGGGAGACAGAGACCCTACCAAACGTCCTAAAATGGGGAAAATTGCAGAAGACCTTTCAGATATTGTAATAGTTACATCAGACAACCCGCGCTCAGAAGATCCAAAACAAATTATCAGCGATATTTTAAGTGGAATAAAAAACACTTCAAATATAATAGTAGAAACAGACAGAAAAGCAGCTATTGAAACAGCCGTAAAAAAAGCAAATAAAAATGATGTTATTGTAATAGCCGGAAAAGGACATGAAGATTATCAGATATTAAAAGATAAGACGATTCACTTTGATGACAGGGAAGTAGTGATGAAGTTACTGCAAGCATTGACATGCTAAAAGAACGTTTAAAACTTGGAATAATAAAGTCTTCTCATACCCATTCGTTATCTTCGATAATGCATACTGCTGCTCTTCAGCACCTAAATATAAATGGTGAATATAAAGCATATGAAGTAAAATCTGAAGATCTGGAAAAAGTTTTTAAAGAATTAAAGAAGGAGAAGCTAAAAGGAGTAAATGTCACTATTCCGCATAAAATAAATATTATTCCATTACTTGATGAGTTAACTGAGAGAGCAAAACAAACAGGAGCAGTTAACACTGTAATATTCAAAGACAAAAAAACAATTGGAGACAATACTGATATTAGTGGATTTTGGGATGCAATTCCGGAAAAAATCAGAAAAGATATTTTTGGAAAAACTATTTCTATCCTTGGATGTGGCGGCGCTGCTTATGCATGTGTAATTGCATTTTTATCAAACAATGTCTCTTCAATGAAAATTTATGGCAGAAATAAAAAGAAACTGTCTGATTCTAAAGATTTTCTTGACAAAACCGTAGAGGCGCTGCATTGCAGCGCCTCTATAAGTATTGATTTATTATCCAATATAGATCTCTCAAATACAAACATCCTTGTAAACACCACACCAGTTGGCATGTATCCTGATGTGGATGAATGTCCTGTTGAAGAAGAAGATTTAAAGAAATTACCAAAAGATGCTTTCGTCTATGACATTATTTACAACCCGCCTGAAACAAAACTTTTACAGTATGCAAAATCATTGGGTTTGGAAACCTTAAATGGTATTGAAATGCTTGTAAGGCAGGGAGCTGAATCACTAAACATCTGGCTTGAAAAAGATATTGCGCCAATTGAAGTAATGAGAAACGCTGTCACCTAAAGGTTTGCGCAACTTCCGATTTGATAATATTCCTGCAGTGATTTTACATCTACTACTCCTGACTTTAAAGCTCTTATAGCACAAGCTGTTGCACTGGCACCACGGGCAGTCGTTACTACCGGAATGGAATACTGGATTGCTGCCTGCCTTATATACCGGTCATCTTCTCTGGCTTCTCTTCCAATTGGAGTATTTATAATAAGCTGAATTTCCTTGTTTTTAATACAATCCACAATATTTGGTCTGCCTTCATATACTTTTTTTACTTCAGTAACGTTAATCCCGTTTTTTCTTAAAATTTTTGCAGTGCCACCTGTAGAATAAATTCCCAGTCCCATTTCAAATAACTCTTTGGCAGGAGATACAATTAGTTTTTTATCTCTGTCGTTAACACTTATAAAAACGTTACCTCTTACAGGAAGATGCTGACTGGCTGCTATCTGGGATTTTGCATAAGAAACACTAAAGTCAGAACTTATACCCATAACTTCACCTGTAGATTTCATTTCCGGTCCAAGAATTATATCTGAACCGGGAAATTTGTGAAATGGTAAAACCACTTCCTTGACTGAGATATATCTGGGAACTGTTTCTTTTAAACCCAGTTCTTTTATAGTCTTACCAAGCATGATTTTACTGGCCATTTTTGCCCATGGAATACCTGTAGCTTTTGATACAAATGGAATGGTACGACTGGCTCTGGGATTAACCTCCAAAACATATAAAATATCATCCTTAATAGCAAACTGAATATTCATAAGTCCAATAACTTTTAATTCCAGCGCCAGCTTAATTGTGGCTTCCCTGATTTCTTTGATTTGTTTATCGGGAATATTTTGCGGTGGCAGTACACATGCACTGTCTCCACTGTGAACACCAGCTTCTTCAATGTGCTCCATAATTCCGCAGATTAAGACATCTTTTCCGTCTGAGATTGCATCTACATCAATCTCAGTAGCATTTTCCAGAAACGTGTCTATTAAAACAGGATGGTCAGGCTCTACTTCAAAAACCTTCTCAATAAATTTTTCCATTTCATTTAAACTGTAAAATACTTCCATGGCTCTGCCGCCCAGTACAAAGCTTGGTCTGACTAGAAGTGGAAACTTTAACTTTTTAGCAAGTTCTATAGACTCTGAAATTGAAGTGGTAGAGAAAGATTGAGGCTGGTTTAGTCCCAGTCTTTCAATAACTTTTCTAAAAAGCTCTCTGTCTTCTGCAAGCTGAATACTTTTTACTTCGGTCCCTAAGATCTTTACTCCAAGCTCTTCCAGCGGCTTTGCAATATTTAACGGAGTCTGACCACCATACTGAACAATTACTCCTTCTGGTTTTTCTACTTTATAAATATTAAAAACATCTTCACACGTTAAAGGTTCAAAATATAATCTGTCTGAGACATTATAATCGGTTGAAACTGTTTCCGGGTTTGAGTTAACCATAAGGGTTTCATATCCATCCTCATGAATCCCAAACGTAGCATGTACACAACAATAATCAAATTCAATTCCCTGTCCTATTCTGTTTGGTCCGCCACCTAAAACCATTACTTTCTTTTTGCTGGATTTTTTTACCTCAGATTCAGTCTCTCCTGTTTCATAAGTAGAATAGTGATAAGGTGTGTAAGCTTCAAACTCACTGGCGCATGTATCAACGGTTTTGTAGACTGGAAAAACTGAGTGTTTTTCTCTTAATTTTCTTATATCAGATTCGGTTACCATGACACACTGAGCAATTTGTTTATCACTAAACCCCAGACCCTTTAGATGAAACAATCTTTCTTTATTATCAACTCTGCTCAAACCTTCTTTTTCAATTTTCTTTGTCTCAAGGACAATTTCTTCCAGATGTTTTAAAAACCACTGATCAATATCTGTAATAGAATTAATTCTTAAAATTGGAGCACCATTATATAAAGCTGCATAAAGCTGTTTAACTCTATCCGGCGTAGGTGTTTGTAATTTGCTTAAAACCTGTTCAAGCGATAAATTTAAAAAAGTCCTGTCATAAAAACCAACCATTTTATTCTCAAGCCCTCTTAAAGCTTTTTGAAAAGACTCTTTAAATGTTCTGCCTATTGCCATTACTTCTCCTACTGATTTCATCTGGGTAGTTAAAGTATGATCACTGGTAGGAAATTTTTCACTTGCAAAGCGCGGGATTTTTGTCACTACATAGTCAATGGCAGGTTCAAAGCTGGCAAATGTGGTTTTTGTAATATCATTTGGGATTTCATCCAGTGTATATCCTACTGATAACTTTGCTGCAATCTTTGCAATAGGAAAACCAGTGGCTTTACTAGCCAGCGCACTGGATCTGGATACACGGGGATTCATTTCAATAACCACTATCCGTCCATCTTTTGGATTTACTGCAAACTGAATATTACTTCCGCCGGTTTCTACCCCGATTGCACGAATAATTTTTATAGATGCATCGCGCAATTTCTGGTACTGCTTATCAGTTAAAGTCTGTGCCGGTGCAACTGTTATAGAATCTCCTGTATGAATTCCCATCGGATCAAAATTTTCAATCGAGCAAATTATAACCACATTGTCAGCAAGATCTCTCATTACTTCCAGCTCATATTCTTTATATCCAAGAACACTTTCTTCCAGAAGCACCTGATGAATCGGGCTTATTTCAAGCGCCCGATCCAGCATAGATTCAAACTCATCTTTGTTATAAGCTATTCCTCCGCCTGTACCCCCCAGAGTAAATGCCGGCCTTAAAATTAAGGGATAACCAATTTCATTTGCCATATAAACACCGTCAGTTTTTGATTTGACAATATACGATTTTGGCACTTCAAGCCCAATTTCAAGCATTTTATTTTTAAATAGTTCCCTGTCTTCTGCTAGTTTTATCGCCTGGAGCTTTGCACCTATTAATTCAACCCCATATTTATTCAGGATCCCTTTGTCTGCTAACTGAACTGCAATATTCAGGCTGGTTTGCCCACCCATTGTTGGAAGCAGTGCATCGGGTCTTTCTTTTTCTATAATTGCCCGGACAAGCTCACAAGTAATAGGTTCAATGTATGTTTTGTCTGCAAGCTCCGGATCGGTCATTATTGTGGCAGGATTTGAATTTATAAGAATAATTTCATAACCTTCTTCTTTAAGAGCTTTGCAAGCCTGTGTACCGGAATAATCAAACTCACACGCCTGACCAATAACAATAGGTCCTGCACCGATTAATAAGATTTTTTTTATGTCTTTCCGCTTTGGCATAGTAGTTAATTGTCATTGCGAGGAGCGTAAGCGACGAAGCAATCTTATACGGTATCTAGTGCATAATAACAATACCTTAAGGCTGCCTTATTTATCTTGATATTGGTATAAGATTGCCGCGTCGTCACTTCGTTCCTCCTCGCAATGACAAATCAACAAACATTAAACAACTCCTCCTTTTCCTTACTTAGTTCTTCCACAAAGGAAATTATATTTTTTTCACTCATGAAAAATCTTACTCCAAATCCATCCCACGAATAGTGATTTGAAATTACATTTCCTGCATCCAGCCAGCATGTAGCAGAATAGCCTCTGTGAGATCGTTCAAGTATTAGTTCAAATGATGGCTCATTTGGTTCAAATGAAAACATTGTAGATTTTTTATCTCTTAAAAATTTTTTTATTCCACAGGTTAAATTTTCAATTTCATTTACAGGTTTTAAGGCAAGAACATAATCACCGGCTCCTTTATTTTTTAACTCCAGCTCATATATTAAACTTTTCTCACCGCTTGTAAGAATAATTTTATACGGTATCCAGGATATTGCAATTTTATTTTTTATCTTGTCTTTTAAAAAAAGTAATTCTAAGCTCGATTTTATTTCTTCATCTTCTGAAATCAGTTTTGCCATTACAATTCATTTATATCACACATCGTATACACGGTGTGTTATCCTTTAATTTGTAAAATGCAGCTCTATAATCAAATCAAACAAAACATATTTCCAAAAGGATCAGGTATTGCACTTGGGGTATTTGATGGTGTACATCTGGGACATGCAGGAATAATAAAAAACGCTGTTGATTTTGCAAAAAAAAATAATTTAACTTCAGTTGTGGCTACTTTTTCAAATCATCCTCACTCTGAAATTACAGGACAAGCGCCGAAGTTATTAAGTACATTTGAAGACCGGTTAACTTTGATTGAAAATTTAGGAGTAGATGCATTTTTTGCTCTTGAGTTTAATTCCAGATTAAGGCACATGAGTGCCCAGGATTATTTTACTAAAGTATTAGTCGACTGTTTAAACGCAAAGTACATAAGTGTAGGATATGATCACAAGTTTGGTTTTAATCAGGAAGGTACGACTGACAAATTAAAAGAATGGGGAGCAAAATTTTCCATAACCGTTCATGTAAACCAGCCAATAAATATTCATGATGAACCAATTAGCAGTACAAGAATAAGAAAAGATCTGTCTGCAGGACAAGTAAAAGCTACAAGTCTTTTACTTGGCAGATATTACTCAGTACACGGGAAAATAACACAAGGATTAAAACGTGGTACGGAACTGGGCTTTCCTACTGCAAATATAATGATTCCAAGCGGTCTTATTATCCCGGCTGCCGGCGTTTATGCAGGATTTGCTGATTTACCGGGTGAAAATAAAAAGAAATTACAGTGTGTAATAAATATCGGTTACTGTCCTACTTTCAAGGAAAGTCATACTGAATTAAAAGTTGAAGCTCACATTTTAGATTTTCCATATAAAGAACTTTATAACCAGAATATAAAAATAGAGTTCGTTGAAAGGCTTAGAAATGAAGAAAAATTTTCATCAAAAGAAGAACTTATTAAACAAATTAAAAAAGATTGTGAAGTGGGGAGGAAAATTTTAGCTGTTTAATAACGTAACTGATTATCGCACGTTTGACAAAAAATTCAGGGAA
>Ga0209343_10004288_pt1 | contig 17639 bp, 16 predicted proteins | sample RifCSPlowO2_02_FD_184026 | JGI IMG/M metagenome (GOLD analysis project Ga0209343, IMG submission 184026) | Groundwater microbial communities from Rifle, Colorado - Rifle CSP2_plank lowO2_0.2 (SPAdes) (version 2) | ecosystem: Environmental > Aquatic > Deep subsurface > Groundwater | place... | reverse complement strand
GGATGGATGCGTATGTGCCGAGCCTTCCTTCGGCATGAAGCTGCAATGCGCGCTGGTCAAACTGTCTTGAAAGGATTATGAGTTCAAAGAGTTTTTTGAGGTCGCTGTCAGAAAGATTGGGAAGGAGGGCGGTATCTGCATTGCCTTTTTCATCAAGAATTTTTAAGTGCCTTACTTCAAATTTTTCTATTACACTCTCTGGCATATTGATGCCGAGTTTAGCACAGCGTATAATGGTAGTCAAGGCAACACCATTTTCCCCAAAAATCAATGTCTATTTTTTGGCAGTTTGGTAAAAAACCGAAAATAATGTTTACAACAAGGTATTTATTTGCTATTTATAATAACTTGCTACTATTGGAAGCCCTTTATGCTTACTGAAATAAAGAAAAGAATCCTCGTGATTGATGATGAGTCGGCAATCCGGATGCTGCTGTCGGAGTTATTGTCAGAGGCAGGATATCTCATAGACCTGGCCAAGGATGGGGTAGATGCAATTAAACAACTGAATATTAATGTCCATAAATATGACCTCATAATATTGGATGTGCATATGCCGGGAATGAGCGGTATTGCATTTTGCCGTGAAATTATGGGAAGATTTCCGGGGTTAAAGGGAAAGTTTTTATTTATGATAGGCAGCCTAACAGAAGATATAGCCTCCTTTTTTAAAGAAAATGCTTATACCTATATTACCAAACCATTTACAATGTCGGGGTTATTAAGTTATGTAAACGGTACGATAGATAAAAAAGGAAGACAGATTGAGACAGAAGGTATTACATGGGATTATGCAAATAAAAGAAGAGAAGAGAGATTTCACTGGTCAACATATTGCACTGTATTTAATGAAGGGATATATAATGCAATGCCGTTAACAGCAAAGACCAAGGATATATCGCAGAATGGTGTAAAGATAAGCTATGTTGGAGAGCCTCTTACCTCTAAAGAGATGGTTGTTATAAATGTGATGAGTTTGAAGTTAAATAAAGATGCAATAGTTATATGGTCGAAGACCGTAAATGCATTGAATACTCTGGCAGGGGTCCGTTTTATAGAACCAATACAATTACCGCAGGCTGTAATAATTGAACAATCCCTGCGATAACCAGCGAACATTCCGTTCAATAAGGCGCTTTGCTGTCTGCCCCCCGGTCAAAAACAATAAGAAGTTGTTATGGCTGGGGACTTATGGCATTACTATTGCAGGTATAATTTAAGGTATGTTTGCCCGGAAAGAAAAAAGAATCCTTGTTGTTGATGATGAAGCGGCAATCCGGATGCTGTTGTCAGAGTTGTTATCAGAAGCAGGATATTCTGTTAATGAGGCTGAGAATGGCATGAATGCATGGGAGCTGCTTAAGAAGACTGATAAGTATGACCTGTTCATATTGGATGTGAATATGCCTCAGATGGATGGCATTACCCTCTGTCGGTTCATTATGAGGGATTTCCCGGATATGAAAGGAAGGTTTCTATTCCTTACAGCCAATATAACAGAAGATGTATTCTTTTTTCTTAAAGAAAATGATTGTAAATATATTGCCAAGCCGTTTAAGATGGTTGATTTATTAGGTCAGATAAGCGTCATGCTGGCTCAAAAAGAGCCCAGTGTAGTATCTGCAGGTGCCGGCAAGATGCAAGGGCAAGATAGAAGGGTTGAGGAGCGCTTCCTTTGGTTAGGGGACTGCCGTATATTTAAAGATAAGATATACGATGCAACGCCGCTTTCAGCAAAGATTCAGGATATATCAGCAAGCGGTATCACGGTAAGATATACAGGGAAGCCGTTGGCGGCTGGCAACAGCGTCACTATACATATTATTGGTTTGAACCTTCGTACAGACGCGCACATTGTATGGTCAAAGACCATGAATGAGATAGAGACCACAGCAGGTCTACAGTTTATGGAACCCATATCAATACCATCGGCTATCAGCGGAAGCAGGGGAATAAATCCATAAACGGACAAAACCTTCCCTAAGAATATTTTTTAGCCTCCCATTTTCTTCACTATTCCCAGCGCCTTTTCATAATCAGGGTGGTTTGTCAACTCAGGGACAATCTCGGCATATTTTATTATATTGTCTTTATCTATAATAAATATCGAACGGGCAAGGAGCCGCAGTTCTTTTGTCAAAACACCATACGCAGCGCCAAAAGAGGCATCTCTATGATCTGAAAAGGTTTTAACTTTGTCTATGCCTGCCGTTGCGCAAAATCTGGAGATTGCAAAGGGAAGGTCCATGCTTATATTTAACACCACTACATTATCCGGCAAGTTGGCGGCCTCCTGATTAAATCTCCTTGCCTGCATATCGCATACAGGCGTATCAAGGGATGGTGTTACACTGACAACCTTAATCTTGCCGGCAAAGTCTTTTAGGCTAATATTGTTCAATGTGCCGTCAACCACCGTAAAATCAGGGGCTTTACTGCCTGTTTTCAATTCAGGGCCTATTAATGTTAAAGGATTTCCTTTGATTGTAACAATGCCTTTTCTTTCCATATCTCTCCTCCTTTTTGTTTTGGTAGATTAACAGGCTGTTGAAAAAGTCATCAACAGCCTTGATTACACAGATATTTCAAGGAGTTTCAATCTGTGTAATCTAATCTTTTATCTGTGTAATCAGAGATTGTTGAGTTTTTCAACAATGCTAACAATCAAAGCTTTTTGATTCTTTGAAGCCTTTTTCTTTCCTGTTTTGACAGCTTCCTTGGGTTTCCGCTTTTATTAGATAAGGCAGCTTCTTCATCATCCTCGTCTACAACTCCCTTCATATCGTTGTAAAGGGCAGTAGAGAGTATTTCATTGAACTCATCCGACGGTATGGCGACTGTGCCGCAGGCCTCTGCAAAAGAGACAACCGCCCTGTCAGATGTGACGAGCGTAAGATTTTGTCTTTCAGCCTTTGCCAGCTCTTTCAATATCTGATCTGCCTCTTCGCCGTCTTTGGAAAAGATGATTTCAATCCCTCCTTGATTCATCTTCGCCCTGTAAAAATTCCCTGATTTTTTGCCGTCAAAAACAACGGTTATTTTATGTCTTTTTATCCGCTTATAAACTGAAAGCCTTTTAATAAGCTCTTCCCTTGTGCCTTCCAAATCCATTGCACTAATGCCGGGTGTTGTCATAACTGCTGTAAGATTATAGCCGTCTATAACTAAATGAATCGCCATGTGATTTAAACAATAGCAGATACATAATAGGTTTGCAACTTGGCTGCGATGATAGCGTTTATAGCGGCATAGCGTCTAAGGTGTTTATGCTATGAATGTATGACGTCCCACGCTACAACGCATGTATTCCCTGCCAATTTTATGAGCAAAACTATATTTACCTGCATAAAATTTAATCTTCAATGAGCAATTTCAGCGTAGATTTTGCTGATTTTGCGGAGTTTCCTTGTTTGAAAAATTGGCATAAGGCTTGCTGTAGTGCTATAGAATGTTTAACAGGCTGTTGAAAAAGTCTTCAACAGCCTTAATTGCACTGATTAGAAAAAATGATTACACAGATATTTCAAGGAGTTTTAATCTGTGTAATCTTGTCTTTTATCTGTGTAATCAGAGATTGTTGAGTTTTTCAACAATCTCTTAAGGTAAACGGCCAGAAAATCCTTTACAACCAAAAACCAGTGTGCTAATTTCTGTAAAACTTATAGTGGACAATAAAAATAAGCAGCTGTAGTTTGCCCATTTATGGGCGCTTTAAAATCGCCGATAAATCGGCAGACTACAAATTTATACCACTGACTATAAATTAGAGTTAGAGGAGGTATACCGGGGTGAAAAAAATAGAAGCAATAATAAAGCCGTTTAAATTAGATGAGGTAAAAGAGGCCTTGAATGAGATTGGCATACAGGGCATAACAGTTTCAGAGGTCAAGGGTTTTGGAAGGCAAAAAGGCCATACAGAGCTTTACCGGGGCGCAGAATATGTTGTTGACTTTCTGCCGAAAATCAAGATAGAAATCGTGGTCAAGGCGGATATGGCGGCAAAGGTTGTTGAGGCTATTGTCAATGCCGCCAAGACAGGCAGGATCGGAGACGGAAAGATATTTATTTTGCCTGTGGACGAGGTGGTAAGGATAAGGACCGGAGAAAAAGGGGAAGAAGCGATATAACCACAGTGAACTGTGAATTGTTAACTGTGCTTGCTTACATTTGACAGTTCACAGTTTACAGTTAACAATAAAAGGAGGAATACTATAATGAAACCAAAAGAGGTATTACAGTTAGCGAAAGAAAAAAATGCCAGGATGGTTGACTTAAAGTTTCTGGACTTTGTCGGCATCTGGCAACATTTTTCCATCCCCATCTCTGAGCTTAAGGAAGAGATATTTGAAGAGGGGCTGGGTTTTGACGGTTCATCCATCCGCGGCTGGCAGCCGATCCACGCAAGCGACATGCTTGTTGTGCCGGACCCGACAACCGCAGTTATGGACCCGTTCATGGAGTCTCCGACACTATCCCTCATTTGCAACATTGTCGACCCCATAACAAAAGAGGATTATTCAAGAGACCCCAGAAACATTGCAAAAAAGGCTGAGGCCTTCTTAAAGTCCACAGGCATCGGTGATACAGCATACTTTGGCCCTGAGCCGGAATTTTTTATATTTGACGATATAAGATACGACCAGTCAGCGCAACATGGGTATTACTTTATAGACTCTATTGAAGGTATCTGGAATACAGGCAGGGAGGAATGTCCAAACCTCGGTTATAAACCCCGCCACAAGGAAGGTTATTTCCCTGTTGCGCCGACAGACAACCAGCAGGACATAAGAACTGAAATGTGTCTTATTATGGAACAGGTCGGCATACAGATAGAAAGGCAGCATCACGAGGTTGCAACAGCAGGACAGGCTGAAATAGACATGAGGTTTGACAGCCTCTTAAAGATGGGCGACAAACTCATGTGGTATAAATATATCGTGAAGAATGTTGCATGGAGATGGAAAAAGACCGTAACATTTATGCCGAAACCAATATTTGGCGACAATGGAAGCGGTATGCATGTTCATCAATCTATATGGAAGGGCGGCAAACCTCTGTTTGCAGGCAATAAATACGGCGGTATGAGCGACCTCGCAATGTATTACATAGGCGGCATATTGAAGCACGCAAGGACATTGAACGCATTCTGCAATCCGGGGACAAACTCTTACAGAAGGCTTGTGCCGGGCTTTGAAGCACCGATAAACCTTGCATACTCCAGCAGAAACAGGAGCGCATCTATAAGGATTCCGATGTATTCGCCGTCTCCAAAGGCAAAGAGGATTGAGGTCAGATTCCCTGACCCATCCTGCAACGGCTATCTTGCATTTGCGGCAATGCTTATGGCAGGACTTGACGGAATACAGAACAAGATTAATCCGGGCGATCCGCTTGACAAGGATATATACGGCCTTTCACCGGAGGAACTCTCAAAGGTCCCGTCTGCCTGCGGCTCTCTGGAAGATGCGTTAAATGCGCTCAAGAAAAACCATGAATTTCTGTTAAAGGGCGATGTCTTTACACAGGATGTCATTGATACATGGATAGAGTATAAGATGGATAAAGAGGTGAATCCGGTAAAATTGAGACCAGTGCCGCATGAGTTTGCGCTGTATTATGACTGCTGATTGTAGTTGCCTGATTTATCAACCTCCCCCTTTATCCCCCTCTGTGAGGGGGACAGGGGGAGGGGGCCGATGAATCGGCAAATTACAAAACCTAACCAACAAAAAAGCCCTGAGAAAATCTCGGGGCTTTTTTATTTGATTGGGCAGCACAAACAAGTTAAATAACCTATTTCTTGTGCATAATAAACACGCCGTCCCATTCAGCAGGCAATTCCGTTTTGCGCAGCTCCTGAATCCTTGATAAGAATACCCTTGAAGGACTGTCATTGGGCCTTAATTTCAATACATCCGTAAAATATCGCTCGGCCTTATCCCAATCTTTACTCCTGTATGCTTCTAAGCCTGTTTCAAATAATTCTGCAATCTTATTTAATCCACTCGTCTCGCTCTTTTCTCCCAACAACTCATATATCTTTATTGGAAGCTCCTTGCCTTTAACCCGTACCATATCCAGTTCCCTGAATATAAACCCTTCCTTCACATCTTCATAAGTGTATTTAGGAACTATGATATGCGTTCCGTATTCCTTATTCAGACCTTCAAGGCGGGAGCCGAGGTTTACCGTATCGCCGATGACGGTATAGTCAAACCGCGTTGAAGACCCCATATTGCCCACAGTCACCCTTCCGGTGGAGATGCCTATGCCTATATCCAGTTTTGGTATACCTGCTTTTTCCCATGCCATCTGAAGTTCGGAAAGTTCTTTCAGCATCTCTAATGCTGTTTTACATGCCCTTGTATGATGGTCTTCCTGCCAAATCGGCGCGCCCCAGAATGCCATGATTGCATCGCCCATGTATTTATCAACAGTGCCGCCATTCTTTAAAACAATATCTGTCATGGGCGTAAGATAATTATTCATGAGTTTGACCAGGACCTGTGGTTTTAGGGTTTCCGACACGCTCGTAAAACCTCTTATGTCAGAAAAAAGAACGGTGAGTCTTTTTTCATCGCCGCCGAGGATGAGCTTTGCAGGGTTTTTCACAATCTCATTTACAAGGGATGGAGAAACATAGCGGGAGAATGCATTTTTTATCTCTTTCTTTTTCCTCTCCTCTGTCATGAACTGAAATGTCGTGGCGCTCCCGAATACGGCGATTAAGGTAAATATGGGGTAGACCTCTGTCAGCCATATCTTCCAGTGGTTAAAGATGTAATTATTCAAAATTATATAAAGAATAATGGTGCAGATAGCAGATATTGCCGTATAGAGCGGCCTTACCTTTGGTATTGCAATTGACAGCGCAATGCCGAGTATGAGGATAGTCAGGATATCGAACGCAACCACCCAGTCAGGCCTGTGAATATAATCATCCTTCAGGATAGTGTCTATAATATTTGCATGTATTTCAATTCCTGGGAATGTTCCGTCAACCGGCGTGGTCCTCATATCATAGATGCCTGTCGCAGTTGCGCCGACAAGGATAATCTTGTTTTTTAAGACATTTTTCGGCACATGCCCGTCTATCACATCAGAAAATGAGTAGTGCGGGAATGTTTTTTGCGGCCCCCTATAATTTATAAGCAGCCTTCCCTTTTCGTCTGTTGGTATGGCCTTACTTCCAATTTCTATAGAATCAACACCATACTCTGATGCGTCTAATATCAAAGGCGGCGAACCAAGATATTTGCGCACAGCCTCAAGAGAGAGGTGCGGGTAGGCCTTTTCGCCGTACTGAATGGCAAGGGGAACCCATCGCACAACGCCGTCTTCCGGATCAGGCACTATGTTGAAATATCCGAAGCTGGTTGCAGCTTCCGAGAGCATGGAGATGTTTTCCTGTATGCCGGCGGCATTTAAAAGCTTTGGCTGAGGCGTCCCTTTTTTAATGCGGCGAATCACAAAATCTTCTTTTTTGCTGACAGATTTCAAATATGTCAAGGCGGGGTTATGAGAGGAAGCATCAAGATGTTTTATCTCATCTTTGGAGGTAAAAAAGAAATAACCGAGGATGACCGACGGATTGTTTTTCACTGCCTTCGCAAGTTTTCTGTCGTTATCAGCGTCTTTTTCTGCGGCTTCAATGATGGATTTAGCCTCGCCATCCTTATCTCCCAATTTGTGTTTTATGTTTCTTATGACATTTATGCCTGAGCTTTCATCCGGCTCTGAAAACACAATGTCAAAGGCAACTACCTTTGCGCCTAACTTTTTTAGTCTTTCCACCAGTTCGGCGATCCTTGTCCTCGGCCAGGGCCAGCGGCCGAATCTGTCAAGGCTCTTTTCATCTATTGCAACGATTGCCACTTTGCCACTGGGTTGAATCTTGCCTCTGGACAAAAAGTGCAGGTCAAATGCCTTAAGCTCGATTATATGAAAGAACGGCGGGTCTATTCCATACAGAATAAGAGAAAGGATTGTGGCGAGAAGGCCGATTTTAAAACCGGTAAGCGTGACGAGGTTTTTAAATTTATCCATGACCTCCTAAAAATATTCTTTTTATAGATATTTGTCAATAAGAGTATGGCTGTGGTACTAAATTTTCATTGACAAGAGTTATTAGTTACGCTATTCCTAACACATTACAATTACGAATTTATTTTTTAATTCTTAATTTCTATTCAAAAATGGAGGGCTTGTGAAACAGAACAACGTGGATGTTGATAAACTCAAGGCTGTAATAAGCGAAGTAAAAGGCGATTTGGAAAAGGCAAAGAAGATAAATAAGATTGAAGGTGAGTGGAATCTCGGCGAAGGGCCGCAGTTTTTATCAGAGATAGGCTTTGAAAAAGGGAAGGTTACCTTAAAGGCAGACCAGCCCTCTTTCATGGGAGGCGGGGGCACACAGCCTGGACCAATGCATTACTGCCTTTTCGGCCTTGCCTCGTGCTATACAGCCACCTTCGTAACCATGGCCTCCATGGAGGGTGTAAAACTTAAAAAGGTCAGGGTGTCAGCAGAAGGTAAGATGGATTTTTCCAGGGTATTCGGCCTATCAAATAATCCCATTACTGGAGGAATAAAGATAACCCTGTTTGTGGAAAGCGATGCCCCTGAAAAGGAGATTAAAAGGATAGAGTCCCTTGCTTATGAGAGATGCCCTGCAGTTTACTGCCTCACAAATGCCATAAAGCTTGAGACAGGGCTGACCATAGAGAGAAAGTAGACTAACGGATTTTTTCCTCTTTTATCCTTGAGATAAAATCAAAGGCCTTTTTAACGCCTTTGTCATCACCTTCCAGAACAAGCACCACAGCCCCCTCTGAGCCGGCAATTCCGCCTGATGCAATATGCGTCGCATGAACGCCTGAATTGCCAAAAAGGATTTCTATTGCCTGTATCTCTGTTATAACCTTTGCATTCACAAGTGGCATCATGCCCACCTTATGTCCCATAGCGTATTTGGACCTCCCTTGTCCGCACTTTGCAGATGCCTCAATAACAGAAGGCACCAGTTTTTCAAGGCCAACAGGGACAATCAAATTACTCCCCCTCGCATTGATTATGCCCATTGCAGCGCCGATTGTCCCGCCCTTTTCATTTGACATCAGAACGCCTGCATGGCCGTTTGCATCCACTGCATTTGCGCCTTTTATATACACATCATCTGCTGTGAATTCCTGGAGCGCCTCGTTTGGCGTCATAGCTGTCACCTTGCCATTCTTCAATACAAATGGATTACTTCTCTTGTCAGAGTCATTTGCGCCAAGTTCGCCATATGCGATTCTTCCTGCTGCAAACCAGAATTTGTCTACCTTCCTACCAAGTATCTCCTCTGCAACATAGGCATTTGTTGTGCCGCCTATAATTATTATCCTCCCTTTTTTCAGCGCCCTCTTCACCTCAGGCATCTCTTTGACAGCCTTTGCAATAAGCCTCTTGGATTCTGAAGGCGTGAGAACAACCACTCCCCTTGTTTCTTCCTCAGAATCTTTATAAAACATACTACCTCCCATAAAAACAGGTTAAGGTCAAGGTTGAGTAAAATCAGCTATTTTGTCAAGGATTGACTGCCTTTACTACTTCTGCTAAAGTTAGCCCAATGCCTTCCACATTCCTTACAGCGCTTCTTCTTACCACATTTGCAGGCCTTGCTACAACTATCGGCAGTGTTATCGGCATATTTTATAAGGAACCCGGTCCAAAATACATGGCCTTTACAATGGGCTTTTCAGCAGGCGTAATGGTTTTGGTCTCTTTTGTAGAACTTTTACAGCAGGGGATAAAAAGTATAGGCTTTGCATACGGACATATTGCATTTTTTGCAGGTATGGGCTTAATGTATGCAATAGACGTACTGATTCCGCATAATTATATAATGGAAGAGCATGACCATTCAGAAAAACATAAACATTCAGAGGTTGCGATAAAAAATAAGCTGCAAAAGGCATCGCTGTTTGTTGCGATCGGCATTGGCATACATAATTTCCCTGAAGGCATGGCAACATTTGCCGGTGCGCTTAAAAATATAGATGTGGGCATTGCAATTGCCATTGCTATTGCCATTCATAATATTCCGGAAGGCATTGCAGTAGCTGTGCCGGTATATGCTGCCACAGGAAGCACCAAAAAGGCGTTTTTATGGTCTTTCCTGTCAGGGATAAGCGAGCCTATAGGCGCCTTTGTTGCCGGCATTTTACTTCTGCCGTTTTTAAACGACACTGTGCTGGGATGGATGTTAAGCGGCGTGGGAGGCCTGATGGTATTTATTGCCTTTGATGAACTCCTGCCAATATCCCATTCCTACGGCAGGGAACATCTCTCCATTATTGGCGTAATAACAGGAATGATAGTGATGGCGGTGAGTCTTGCAATGCTGAATTAATTAGTTCACGCTGAAAAACGCCCATCTGCTGCGTTGCCTTCGTTGCTGCGCTACTCACATACTTAAAAGAGTATGCTCCGCTGCTCGCTCCTCAGCGCCTTACATCTGGGCAATTTTTGAGCATGAACTATAAAAGACGTTTTTCAATATCAACTAATTACGAATGCAATAAATGGCTTTATACTGCGTTGGACTCCTCGGAAAATCCTCAACATACTATAAAAATACGGCAGTAAAGTTTTTGCGGAGAAGATAAAGGAAGAATATGAAATTGAGGCAACTATAAAAATAAAAGGGAGGCCAAAGAAAGATGGGGAATGGGGAAAATAGAACCGTCCCATTTAAAGTACTCCCGGAAGAGCCGACTGAAACTGAAAGCACCTAAAAACGCACTCCAGCGGACGGCTAAGAGCCGCCGCTGATCTCACCGCCTCAAAAACACCACCTCATCCAGAGCCTTCCTCTTCCCCTTGCCCCCTTTTCTGCCGGGTGGCCGAGGGCAACAGCCATGAGTTCAAGATTAATGAAAATAGGGGGCGGCGCCCATTTAACTGCCACAGCCCGCCTTCATCCCCGCCCTGTGGGCGGGGTTATTAACTTTCGATGAGGTTCATCGGTGGGATATCTGGTATGAAACAAAAACGCACGGAGTTGGTGAAGAATTTCTTCGGATGTCTTATATCGGCGTCCCTGAAATTATTATGGAGCTTGTCTTGACAAATTGCCCATTGTAGCTATAATTAACGAAGATTCTTTACAATAGTAAACCGCATGGCTTAGCTCCGATATTAGGAAAGGAGGGAACGAACATGTTAAACAATAAACCACTTTCACTGTTTTTACTTGTATTTGTAGCAATGTTAGCCTTAGTGAATTCAGGGTGTGCGAGAACACCTGAGCAGAGAGCACAGCACCTTGTTAAACATATTTCAGATGAACTCAAGCTGGATGAAAACCAGCAAAAGCAGCTTGAAAGGATCAAGGATGAATTTATGACTAAGCGGTCAGAAATGGGGAAAATGAGAGAAGAGATTTTTGAAGAGATGCTTTCATTAATGAAAGATGCGCAGGTTGACCAGAAATCAACAGATTCAATTGTTGAAAAAAATCAAAATAGGACTAACGAACTGATTCAATTTTTCTTTTCCAAATTTGCAGAATTTCATGCCATACTCACACCCGAACAGAGAGAAAAAGTGATAGCACTAATGGAGAAACACAAGCAAAAGAAGGACAAGTGCTGGTATAGGAGATAAACCGCGATAATATAGATAAAGAGGTATTTGACAATCTCAAATACTGGAGTGTCTTATCTTGCCATATCATTATAAAGCTACACCTTCCCCTCAGCAAAACAAACCTTGTTCTTTCCAAGCTCTTTTGCCTGATACATGGCCTTGTCTGCCTGGCCTATAAGCGCTGTCCCCATCCTTGTTATATTTTTACGCAGCATTATATTCCCCTTTAAAGAAGCAACACCCACACTGGCGGTTATGATACCTTTGATATTTAATGCCTTCTCTTTTATAGAATCCGCCTCTTTAATGAATACACTGTTTTTTATCTTCCTTCTGATTGCTTCAGCGTATTCCCCTGCAATTCTCAAGTCTGCTTCAGGGAGGATAATAACAAATTCGTCCCCTCCGTACCTTGTGAGAATGGTATTTGCCTTGTTAAATACCTCTTCCATCAGCCCGCCAACCTCTTTGAGGACCCTGCTTCCAACCAGATGTCCGTATGTATCATTAACCTTTTTGAAGTGGTCTAAATCAAAAAATATAAGGCTCACATCCTTACCCCTCTCAACAGCCTTGCTCAGTTCCTTTTCAATGGCTTCAAAGAAAAATCTGTCATTATGAAGGCCGGTAAGGTTATCAAGCCCTGAAAGTTTCTTAAACATTGCAGCGTCAAGGGTGTTCTGGATAAGAGTTGAGGTATAGCCGGCAAATATCTTAAGGAGTGTTAAATCCTTGCGGTCGTAGTTTATCCTCTCTTTCCTGTTTATAAGCTCAATTACACCTATTTTTGCGCCTTCTATCTCTATGGGCACACAGATTATTGACCTGCTTATAAACTTCGTTTTTTTATCTATCGCAGAATAAAAATGGGTATCGCTTGCAACATCTTTGCTTATGTAAGGTTTCCCTGAGGTATATGTCTGGCCGACAATGCCGACATTGTCAGGCAGGGAGGTCCCTACAATATTTGAAGAGCCTTTTCCAAAACAGGCAATAAAGTAAAGCCTGCCTTCATTTTGAAATTGGTCAAATTTAAGGAGAGGGTCATCCAGGAGTATGGAGCCGGACTCAGAAGGGACAAACTCGTTTGCCCTTAGCAGGATGGTCTTTAACAGGCCACCGATATCTACCTCCTGCCTTTTCCATCCAGCCTTCTTTTTCCTATGAAGCACCTTATCCAGGACAGCCTTCTTGGCAAGATTGACAACGATAGGAAGCCACCTCCCTGTTGAAAATTTTAGATTTGGGAATTAGAAATCTGGTGTTGCCATTGATAGTTGACGAGACCCTTCGCTAAATACGCTTTACGTGACTACGCTCAGGATAAATGCTCCCGTAAATGCTTTTGGTCTCATTTATTTCACAATCTCTCCCTTCCACTTCTTCATGCCGCCCTTGAGGTTGGATACATCCTTATAGCCGTTTTTCATAAGGATTTCGCTAAGCTCGTCGCCCATTGGCCCTCCATGACATACAAACACAATGCGGTCATTGGTGGAAAGCTCTTTTAATATCCTTCCCTTTGCAGTATCGTATGGAATGTTTACGGCCCCCTTTATATGCCCTGCTGAATAAAGCTCGGGCTCCCGCACATCTACAAGCACAATGGATTTCCCGTCCTTCATCATGGCCTCCAGGTCCTTGCCGTCAATGACCTTGTGACCGCCTGCAAAGGATACGGAAACAGCTATTGCTGCCAAGATAAAAACTGACAACCCTGCACACAGAATCTTTTTCATAAAAAACACCTCCTTATTGCTTTTTTGGTAAGTTTAACATATAATGCGGAGAAATAAAAGGCAGGTTACTTTCTATCCCATATTAACTGGATAAAAGCAATACTTAAAAAGCAATCTGTAACCCTCACGCCCGGTTCTAAAGAACAGGGGGTGGGATAAATAGCCACCTTAATGGACATAAATTCCGTAGCCAGAAGAATAATAACAGGTTTTTTCCGCCTTAATATTGCCAAGAAATTACTTCTCGGCTATTTGCCTCTGGCTGTATTGATTGTCTTGATATCTATTTTTGAACTCTCAAATCTTAAGAGGCTCAATAATATCACATACAGCATTATCAACACAGATGCCCCTATGATAGAGGCCTCAGATAAGCTCATTGACAATGTCCTCGCCCAGGAACTTTATGGCCGCCGCTATGTCATCCTTAAAAGCCAGGAAATGCTGTCATTATTCTGGTCAAAGAGCAAGGAGTTTGACAATATCGTTGAGCATATGCTTTCAATCCCGGATCAGAAAGATATTCCCGCTGACACCTTAAATTCTCTCCACACTGAATACAACAATGTTTTTGTCAAAGGGTTTGAGCACCTTGGAAAGCCTTCTTCTACTCCTGCAAGAGATTTTGACGACCGCGTTCAGGCAAAACAGGAAGAACTTATTAGCCTGATTAAGAAAATATCTTCTGAGGTCCGCACTCAGCAAAACAGAAAAATTCGTATAACCTCAAATATTGGCGATACCGCATTCTGGGTTACGGTGCTGATAGGCGGGCTCGGCATTCTTTTTGGAATCGGCGCTGCACTGTTTATTACAAGAAACATTGCAGTCTCTATCCGGCAGTTGAAAGCAGCAACGCAGGAAGTTGCGGAGGGGCGGTTTGACTATGCTGTGCCTGATATACAAAATCAGGATGAATTGGGGGACCTTTCCCGCGCCTTTATAGAGATGACAAAAAGGCTGAAGCGTCTGGAGGAGATGAATCTGGATATGAATCCCCTGACACGGCTCCCAGGCGGCCTGGCAATAGAAAATGTCCTCAAAAAACGGCTCAACAGCAATATTCCTCTTGCATTTTGCCTCGTTGATATGGATAATTTCAAGCCATTCAATGACCGGTATGGATATGCCAGAGGTAATGAGGTTATACAGGCAACAGCCCGTGTAGTAGAATCAGCTGTGGCCGAGCACGGCACAGGTGATGACTTTATGGGCCATATAGGGGGAGATGATTTTGTGGTTATCACTTCACTTGACCGATATAGAGAAATATGTGGTGCAATTATTCAGGGATTTGATAGGATGATAACCAATTTTTACGACCCTGACGACCGCCAGAAGGGTCACATTACAGGGAAGACCCGTCAGGGGAATGAAATGACATTTCCAATTATGACAATATCTATAGCAATTGTTACAAGCAAAGAGCGCCAGCTTACGACACCAGCACAGATCGGTGAAATAGCGGCTGAACTGAAGGAGTATGCAAAATCCATCCAAGGGAGCATTTATGTGGTTGACAGGAGAAGAGACAGGGCTTAATAATCCCCGGAAGCCTGTTAGGACAACAGGATTGATGTTTAAGCCTTATTATATAATTAAACCGCTCATATTATTTTTTATGGTATTGACGGCAGCCGGTTGTGCCCAGCAACAGTTACAGACGCACACGACTCCAAACAATATTATCTTAAAGCCGGAAGATTTTTCTAAAGAGATTGCACGGCTGGGTGCGATTACAAAAAGGGGCGAGCAGCCTGACCATATAAAGGTGCACCTCCAGCTTGCAAAACTATATTCGCACCATAAAAATCCAAACCCTGATTACCTCCTGGCGCTTAAAGAACTTGAATCTTATATTTCTCATGACACGGAAGGCGGCAAGGCAGATGAAATTCAAAACTGGCTGGCAGTATTGCGAAGGCTGAAGATGATTATTGATGAAAAGAACCAGATTGCCCAGGAACATCAGGATACAAATGCAAAAATGGAGCAGATTATCAAGGAGAATCAAGATATGAAGAAGACCGTAGAGCAGTTGGAGAGCCTTGACATCAGGATAGAAGAGAAACGAAAACAACTCAAGTAGCTTCTAATACAAACGCATGAAATAATGTTACATCTTAAGGCAGAAATTGAATAGCCCTGGACACTATCTTCTCTTCTTCAATATACACCATGCATCCGCCTTAACGGCAAGCATCTTTCCCCTAACATATTGATAATATTATATTATGGTCTGCTATTCACAAACTGACGGCAGTTTGCTTTTTCTAATCTTTATGTTAGAATTTGCCACAACAAGTTCATAAAATACTTGCAGGAGGTATCATGCCAGAGCCACGCACAGTTAAACTCGCCGATATATTGGTTAATTATTCCCTCAAGGTAAAAAAAGGAGAAAGGGTCCTCATCAACTCATCTTCAGAGCTCGCAAAGCCGCTTGTTCTGGAGGTATATAAAAATGTTTTGAAGGCAGGCGGCCATCCATCTGTTAATATTGCATTTGAGGAGATGAGTAATATATTTTATAACATAGCCACAAAAGAGCAGCTTTTAGATTTTCCAAAGGCAAAGTTCTTTGAGGCAAAAAGTGTGGACTGTGTTGTAAATATAAGGGCATCTGTAAATAAAAGGGCCCTATCAAATGTGGATTCAAAAAGGATTGCAGAACGGTCAAAGGTTCTGAAATCCATAAGCGAAGTTATAGTTAACGAGAAACGATGGGTTCTATGCAATTTCCCCACTAATGCCCTTGCACAGGAAACTGATATGTCACTGGAGGAGTATGAGGATTTCCTCTATAGCGCAACAAATATAGACTGGGAAAAGGTTAGAAAAGAGGAGATGAAACTTAAGAGGGTTCTGGATAAGGGTAATGTTATAAGGATAGTGGGCAAGGGTACTGATTTGACCCTTGGCATAAAGGGGAGAAAGGCAATCCCGTGCTTTGGCGAGAGGAATATGCCCGACGGCGAGGTATTTTTATCCCCCCTGGAAAGCTCTGCTGAAGGTGAAATCTATTATGACCTACCTGCAATATATCAGGGCAAAGAGGTTTTGGGCATTCGCTTGAAATTTAAAAAGGGAAAGGTTGTTGAGGCGTCGGCGGAGAAAAACGAAAAATTCCTCATTGCAATGCTTGATACGGACAAAGGGGCGCGGTATCTTGGAGAGGTTGGGATTGGAGTAAACTATGGCATTAAGCATTTTTCCAAAGACATCCTGTTTGATGAAAAAATCGGCGGCACGGTTCATCTGGCTGTGGGAAGGTCTTATAAGGATGCAGGCGGAAAAAATGAATCTGCCATACACTGGGACATGATAAAAGATTTAAGAGCCGGCGGTGCAATATATGTGGATGGAACGATGATTCAGAGAAATGGGAGATTTCTGATTTGAAGTACGATTGCATCATAGTCGGCGCAGGACCTGCTGGAATATTTGCAGTGCTTGAGCTTCTCTTTTCAAAAAAGAATCTAAAGGTTTTACTCTTAGAAAAAGGCGAAGATCTGCCTGACAGGAAATCTAATGATATATTCCAGGGATGGGGTGGGGCAGGCACATTCAGCGACGGAAAACTCAATCTCTCTACAGCCGTTGGCGGCTTTTTAACTGATTATATTGGAGAAGGTGAGCTTGAATCCCTCATAGATTATGTTGATAAGATATTTTTAAAATACGGCGCACCTGCTGAACTCCACGGCACAGACGAAGAAGAGATAAAAAGACTGGAAGAGGTATCGGCAAGAAACGGACTTAAGCTTGTGCCGTTTAAGATAAGACATCTTGGCACAGACAGATGTTTTTCCCTTCTAAAAAATCTAAGACAAGAAATAAACACAAAGATTGACATTCAATTCAATGCCGAAGCAGTAGAGATATTAAAACAGGGTGATAAGGTAACAGGCGTAAGAACCGGCGATGGGAGAGAATTTTCTGGAGATTTTATCATCCTTGCACCAGGCAGGAGCGGCTCCCACTGGTTGAGCGAAGAATCAAAAAGGCTCGGCCTTTCCACAGGCAATAATCCTGTTGATATCGGTGTGCGGGTAGAAGTGCCTGCCTCAATTATGAGACCTGTAACCGATGTCATGCACGAAGCAAAGCTTCTGTTTTATTCCAAGCGGTTTGACGACCTTGTAAGGACATTCTGCATGAATCCTTACGGTGTTGTGGTAAAAGAAAAACACAAAGATTTCTGCACAGTCAACGGCCACAGCTTTTCTACAAAAAAGACCAACAACACAAACTTTGCAATCCTTGCCT
>Ga0209343_10004287_pt1 | contig 17643 bp, 14 predicted proteins | sample RifCSPlowO2_02_FD_184026 | JGI IMG/M metagenome (GOLD analysis project Ga0209343, IMG submission 184026) | Groundwater microbial communities from Rifle, Colorado - Rifle CSP2_plank lowO2_0.2 (SPAdes) (version 2) | ecosystem: Environmental > Aquatic > Deep subsurface > Groundwater | place... | reverse complement strand
GTTACTCGTCGCTTATTTGGAATAACCAAATCACGCTCCTCGCGCCTTGCCTCGCGCAAAAAACAGGCTCCGGCGCGGCCGCGAATGAAACGGGAACAGACCCTAGGCGGACGTAGGGCGGACTCAGGCGCGCAGCGCAGCGTCCGCCAATAGCCTGAGTTACGCCTTGAGTTGCGCCCTGCCCGTTACGAGACCAGCGGTCACTGATCCAGCAAGTGAAAGCGCGGCAAGCCTAGCCCCCACTGAATCGCGGCCAGACGTGTCAGCAACACGGTGAGCATCGCGCACAGGGTATCCAGCCAGTGCGGGGTGCCCAGCTCGCGCATGCCGAGAAATACCAGCGAACCCAGAATGCAGGCCGTGGCGTAAATTTCCTTCTTGAAGATCAGCGGGATCTCGTTGCAGATCACATCGCGCATCACCCCGCCGGCCACCCCGGTCATCACACCCATGATCACCGCAGTGCTGAACGGCATATTGTGTTGCAAGGATACTTCGCAGCCGATCACGGTAAACACCGCCAGGCCGAAGGCATCGGCAATCAGCAGGCCGCGCTCATGGATCGGCTGGGTCATGCGCACCCACAGCACAGTGCCGATGGCGGCGATCGAGGCCACCAAAATGTAGGTGTCGTTGCGAATCCAGCTCACCGGATGGTTGTCCAGAATCACGTCGCGCAAGGTGCCGCCACCGAGGGCAGTAACGATGGCAATCACCAGTACGCCGAACAGGTCCATGGATTTGCGCCCAGCCATCAGCGCGCCAGTGATGGCAAATACGGCAACGCCGAACAGGTCGGACCAATAGAAGATTTGTTGCATGATTAGTCAGCTAATTTCGAGGGGTGCGCATGGTAACAAACTCCTCAGCTGCCGTTGGATGGATGCCCAGGGTTTCGTCGAAAATTTGTTTGCTGGCCCCCGCCTTGAGTGCCACCGCCATGCCCTGGATGATTTCGCCGGCGTCCGGCCCGACCATATGACAACCCAGCACGCGATCCGTGGCGGCATCCACCACCAGCTTCATCAGGGTCTTTTGTTGGCCCGCGCCGAGGCTTTCCTGCATGGGCCGGAAGCGGCTCTCAAAGACCTGCAGGCGGTGGCCTGCGGCCCTGGCCTGCTCTTCACTGAGGCCCACGGTGCCGATATTGGGCAGGCTGAACACGGCGGTCGGGATCAGTTGATAGTCAACCGCTCGGTACTCTTCAGGTTTGAACAAGCGCCGCGCCACGGCCATGCCTTCGGCCAGGGCCACGGGCGTGAGCTGCACCCGGCCGATCATGTCGCCAATCGCCAGAATCGACGGCTCGGCCGTTTGATACAGCTCATCAACCTGTACATAACCGCGTTTATCCAGACGCACCTGGGTGTTTTCCAGGCCGAGGTTGTCGAGCATCGGACGCCGGCCGGTGGCGTAGAACACCGCATCGGTGGCCAGCACTCGGCCATCCTGCAAGGTGGCCAACAGGCTGCCGTCCGCTTGCTTGTCGATTTTCACAATGTCGCTGTTGAACTGCAGATCCATGCCGCTGTTGCTTAGCTCGGCCTGCAAATGGCTGCGCACCGCCATGTCGAAACCGCGCAAAAACAACTCGCCGCGATACAGCAACGAGGTTTTGGCCCCCAGGCCGTGGAAGATCGAGGCAAATTCGACGGCGATATACCCTCCCCCGACCACCAATATGCGCTTGGGCAATTGCTTGAGGAAGAACGCCTCGTTGGAGGTGATGGCGTGCTCGATGCCTGGAATCTCCGGCTTCTGCGGCCAGCCGCCGGTGGCCAGGAGAATGTGTCGGGCGCTGAACACCTGGCCGTCGACCTCAACCCGCTGGCCATCCAGCAGGCGCGCGTGGCCTTCCAGCAAGGTGACCCCGCTGTTGACCAGCAAGGTGCGGTAAATGCCGTTCAAACGCTGAATTTCACGGTTCTTGTTGGCGATCAGGGTGGCCCAGTCGAAGTGCGCCTGTGCCAGTTGCCAGCCAAAGTCAGCCGCCTGGGTAAAGGCGCTGCTGAAGTGGGCGCTGTACACCAGTAGTTTTTTCGGCACGCAGCCGACATTCACGCAGGTGCCGCCCAGGTAACGGCTTTCCGCCACCGCCACCTTGGCGCCAAAGCCGGCGGCGAAACGGGCCGCGCGCACCCCGCCGGAACCGGCACCGATGACGAAAAGATCAAAGTCGTAACTCATCAATACTCTCCTGCTTGCTCCAGGCTGCGCCGCTAAAGCCGCGGGCAGCGCCTAAACTGCAATCATGCCTGAAGGAGAGCCGCCGATGCGCCCTACCCTGACCCATATTGCCCTGCATGTGCCGGATCTGGATGCCTGCATCGCCTTTTACCGCGACTATTGCGCCATGCAGGTGATCCACCAGCGCGCCGGCAAAGGCTCGCGGATTGTCTGGCTGGCCGAGCCGGGCAAAGAACATGCGTTTATCTTCGTGCTGATGCCCGGCGGCCAGGCTCGGCAGTTGGCCAGCGATGATTACAGCCATCTGGGTTTTGCCCTGGCTAGCCGGGCCGCGGTGGATGCCATCGCCGCCCGCGCCTTGGCTGAGGGCTGCCTGATTTGGCCGGCGCGGGATGAGCCTTATCCGGTGGGCTATTACTGCGGTGTACGTGATCCGGCCGGCAACTACATCGAGTTCAGCTACGGCCAGCCGCTGGGGCCGGGCGCCGAGCAAATGGCCATCGCTTAAAACCCAGGGGCCTGAAACGACAAAGCCACCCGTAGGTGGCTTTGTTGTAGCCCGGATGAAATCCGGGGCGTTCATCGCCCGGTTAATCCTTTCGGATTTCATCCGAACCAGGCCTGTAGCGCCTTAAATGAACAGCATTGCCCGCAGGTGGCTTTGTGCAAGGCTTGAGGCTTAGTAAGCCTTGCCCGTCTTGTAGAAGTTCTCGAAGCAGAAGTTGGTCGCTTCGATATAGCCTTCGGCGCCGCCGCAGTCGAAGCGCTGGCCCTTGAACTTGTAGGCAATCACGCAACCGTCCTGGGCCTGCTTCATCAGCGCGTCGGTGATCTGGATTTCCCCGCCCTTGCCCGGCTCGGTTTGCTCGATCAGGTTGAAGATGTCCGGAGTCAGGATGTAGCGACCGATGATCGCCAGGTTCGAGGGGGCATCTTCCGGCTTGGGTTTCTCCACCATGCTGTTCACCCGGTAGATGTCGTCGCGGATCATCTCGCCGGCGATTACGCCGTACTTGGAGACTTCTGCCATCGGCACTTCCTGGATGGCCACGATCGAGCAGCGGAACTGGTTGTACAGCTTGACCATCTGCTTGAGCACGCTGTCGCCTTCGAGGTTGACGCACAGGTCGTCCGCCAGCACCACGGCGAAGGGCTCGTCGCCGATCAGCGGACGACCGCAGAGGATGGCGTGACCCAGGCCTTTCATCTCCACCTGACGGGTGTAGGAGAAGCTGCACTCGTCGATCAATTTACGGATGCCGACCAGGTATTTTTCCTTGTCGGTGCCGTGGATCTGGTGTTCCAGCTCATAGCTGATGTCGAAGTGGTCTTCCAGGGCGCGCTTGCCACGGCCGGTGACCATGGCGATTTCGGTCAAGCCGGCATCCAGGGCCTCTTCCACGCCGTACTGGATCAGTGGCTTGTTCACCACTGGCAGCATTTCCTTGGGCATGGCCTTGGTTGCAGGCAGGAAACGGGTGCCGTAGCCGGCTGCCGGGAACAAGCATTTCTTGATCATGAGAATCCTTTGGCGATGGGGGGGGTGACGGAGTTGCCGCGCAGTCTAATCAGCCGATCGAAGCCTGACAATGGGCGCTCGTCTTTGCCTGCCCCTCGCCGCGCCTAACCCAGTCGACTGGCCTGGCCATGCAGCTCATCACGAGCCAGGCGCAGTTCATCGGCATCCTGGTTGAGCTGGTGAATGGCGTTGAGCAGACGTTGACGCAACAAGTCATCCTTGATCTGTTCGACGGCACGCATCACATCCAGTGCGGCAGCCTCATTGTGGCTGGCAACGGCATCCAACACTTTGCGCATGTTTCTAACGGCTCGGCTCATGACTGGGTTCCTCCTGGATTAGTCGAGCATCCTAGGACCACAAGATTGCCAAATGATTGCAACGATGGTGAGTGGTGAGTGGGAAATGGGCAGTGGGCAGTGGGCAGTGGGGAGTAGGAAGCGGACAGTGGTTGCGCGGTGCGGCTATAGGCGTGGCCGGAGCAACGCCGGGCCACAAAAAATGCCGTTCACTTGAGTTAAGTGAACGGCATTGCGGGGCTACGCGCGGCGGTTATTCGGGCAAGGTGCCGGGCAGCAGTTCGAAGCTGGGGGTGAAGGTGGTCATCGCCGCCATCAACTGCTCAAAGGGTTTGCTGTCGCCCTCGAAGGTGGCTTTTCCGTCAGCAATCAACTGAGCAAAGCTGGTCTTGCGGGCCATCACCTGCTCCAGATCGCTGCGGTTGAGGGTGATGGTCAGATCGGCATCCTTGACCTGTTGGCCCTTGATGTTGGTCAGGGTCGAGTTGCTCAACTCGACCACGAACTGCTCGCCGTTGTCCGGAGTCTTGAGGTTGAAGACAAAGTGCTGGCCGTCGAACTTGCTGCCATCCAGGCTGATGCCGAGGAAGTTCAGCCACAGCTCGGTGCTCATGCCGCGAATCAGGTCCGGCCCGCCGGTTTTCGGCGAAGCGCCCTTGGGCATGCCATTGCGCAGTTCGTAGGCGGCAGCCAGGAAGCTGTTACGCACGCTGGGGCTTTCCTTCTGGTAGCCGACTTGCTCGTAGACATCCGCCAGCAGGTCCTTGGCCGCGCTGTTGTTCGGCTCGGCATAGACCAGCTTGTTGAGGATTTCATAGGCCTCGCGGTACTGGCCCTGGTCGGCGAGGCTCTTGCCCTTGCTGATGATCTTCTCCGCGCCGCCCATCATCTCCACATACAGCGGTGCCGAGTCTTTCGGCGACAGTGGCATCAGGGTTGCCGGGTTGGCGTCCCAGTAGCCGAGGTAGCGGTTGAGCACTGCACGGCTGTTGTGCTCTTCCGAGCCGTGATAACTGTGTGCTGCCCAGCTCTTTTTCAAGCTCTCGGGCAGTTTGTAGACGTTGTGAATCTCGTTGATGGTGACGCCCTGGTTGGCCTCGTGCAGCACGGCGTTGTTGAGGTTGGCGTACACATCACGCTGGGTGCGCATGACTTCCTGGATACGCTGGTTGCCGAAACGCGGCCAGCTGTGGGCGGCAAACATCACGTCAGCCTGTTGGCCATAACGGTACAGGGCGACGTTGATATGTTTGGACCACACCAGCGCATCACGCACCAGGGCGCCACGCAGGGTGTAGATATTGTGAATGGTGCCGGTGATGTTTTCTGCCGCCCAGAAGGCCTTGAACTGCGGAAAGTAGGTGTTCATCTCGGCCGGCGCCTCGGTTCCCGGCGTGCTCTGGAACTCCATCTCGACACCGTCGATGGTCAGCGTCTCGAAGTCTTTCTCGATGTAGCGGTTGGGCTCGATCAGGCCCAGGTTGCCCGCCGCGGTGTTCTTGCCGATTGACTGATCGACGTGGCCGAACGGGCTACGCGGCAGCAATACGCCGTACTGGAAGAACATCCGCCGGGTCATGGCATTGCCGGCATACACGTTCTCGGCCACCGCATGTTCCATAAAGCCGGACGGGGCGATCAGCGGGATTTTGCCGCTGCGCACGTCGGCCTCCTCCACCACACCGCGAATACCGCCGAAGTGGTCGCCATGGGAGTGGGAAACCACCACCGCCACCACCGGACGCTTGCCGAGCTTCTCGTTGATAAAGTCCAGCGCCGCCTTGGCGGTTTCCTTGGCGGTCAGCACGTCAAAGACGATCCAGCCGGTGTCGCCCTTGATAAAGCTGATGTTGGCCAGGTCGTAGCCGCGCACCTGGTAGACCTTGCCCGGCACCACTTCATACAGACCGTAGGCCATGTTGAGCACGGCCTGGCGCTGCAGCGAGGGGTGGATGCTGTCGAAGTCCTTGCCCTGCAACAGGTACTCGTAGCTGCCCATATCCCAGGCCACATGGCCGGCCTCGGCCATGATCTGCTTGTAGGGCGGCGCAGCGATAAAGCCCTTTTGCGCTTCCTCGAAGTCGCGTTTGTCCTCGAACGGCAGGCTCTTGCGCAAGGCCTTCTGCAGCTCGATGGTATAGGGCGATGGTAGCTTGCCCTTGGCGTCGAAGTGCTTGCCCTGCATCGCGCCTGGATCAGTCTGCGCCGCACCGCCGCCGGCAGCGTAAGCCGGACTGGCGACGCTGCCGGCCAGGGCGATGGCCAAAGCCAGGCGGAGTTTGCTGTGCTGTTTCATCGGTTCATTCCTTTGTGGACTATCAAGAGGGTTACTGCATGGCAGGCCAGGCTAGAAACGCCAGCTCATATTGGCCGTCAGGGTTTGAATCCAGGCATTGCGGTACTCACCGGCAAGGCGCTCGCCAGACAGCGGTTTGCTTTGTTCGACGGGCATATCGCTCATCCAGATCAGGTCCCAGCTGAGGTTTACATCGGTGTTCTGATCCAGGCTGTAGGTGGCCCCCGTGCCCAGGCGCCAGGTTGCGCCGGTGGGCAGGATCACCCCGCGGTTGGCATCCGATACCGCCGCCGTGTCATAGGCCAGGCCGAGGTTCCAGAGTAGCTGCGGATTGACCCGATATTGGCTGCCCAGGGCCAACTGATAGGTATCCTTGAAGCGCGCATCCACGCTTGCGGACTGGGCACCGGCCAGTTGGGTGTCCAGCGCAACGCCGATCTCGCCAAAGCGCGACCAGTCCTGCCAGTTGACGCTGGCCAGCAGTGCCCACTGTGCATTCAGTTGCTGATAGAGGCTGAGCGTGACGGTTTGCGGCACCTGGGTGTCGAGCTGCATGGGGAGGCCATCAAGCGGCGTCAGCAGCGCTCCTGTGCCACTGACATCCAGGCGGTTGTCGAAGTCCAGATGCACCTCGCTGGTGTACGCCAGGCCAATCCGGGTACCTGGCTGCGGGGCGTAAATCAGGCCAAGGTTGGCGCCGTAGCCCCAGGTGTGATCCTCATAGTTGAATTGGCCGTCGCTGCGATCGAGCAAGCCCAGGGGCGCTCGGTTGATCGCCGCCTGGGATTCCAACATGGCGTACATGGCCTTGACACCGATGCCCAGCGACCACTGTTCATTGAGCTTATAAGCCGCACTGGGCACCAACGACAGGCCGACAATCGAGGCGTTTTGCAGGTAATGGCGACCGGCCCAGTCGTTGGCGTAATTCTCGGCCAGGCCAAAGTCGCCATAGCTGCCAAAGCCAATGGTCCAGCGCTCATCCAGTTGCTGGCTGATAAAAAAGCTGGCCGAGGGGGTCAACTGCAGCGGATTGCCGCCATTGCCGCCGCTCGCGGTACTGCTCGCATCCACATCAAAGCCGAGGTCGCCAAACAACAGTTGGCCGCCCGCACTCACCTGGGTGCCTGGCAAATAGCTCAGGCCTGCCGGATTGCTGGCGATGGTTGAAGGCCCCTGCGCTCGCGCCGCCGCCCCAGCGTTGGCCAGGCCGGTGTTATCGCTGCCAATCTCGTACAGCATGATCCCCCCACCCAGCGCCGAGGCCGGCAGCGACAGACACAGCGCGGCACTGGTTAGCCGCTTGAGGGGGCGGATCGACATAAGCAGATTCCTGTGGTAACGCGACAAGGCAGTCAATGCTCCAGATTGAAGCACAGCGGCATAATTCCATGAAATGGTATATTTTCAGGACTCCATAACCATGAGGTTATTATGATTACCCAGCGCCGCCTGCTGCATTTGCTGACCCTGGTTGAGTACGGCCATTTCGGTCGGGCCGCCGAAGCCCTGAATATTTCCCAGCCAGCCTTGTCAAAAAGCATCCAGGCGCTGGAGGCCGAGCTCGACGTGCCCCTGGTCGAGCGCAAGAGTGGCGGTGTCAGCCTGACGGTGTTTGGCCAGGTGGTGGCCGAACGCAGCAAGCCCCTGCTGACCGTGGAAGATGACCTGCGCCGCGAAATTCGGCTGCTCAATGAGCACCAGATCGGCTCCTTGACGCTGGCCTTCGGCCCTTATCCCAGCATCACCTGTGGCTATGCCGGCGCTGCACGCCTGCTGGCGCGCCATCCTGGAATCACTATCGGTATGCGCGTCAGCGGCTGGCACGAAGTCGCCCAGCAGGTGCAAGCGCGCACGGTGGACCTGGGCATTGCCGAAATCAGCGCCCTGCAAGGTAACGAACACTTCACCACCGAGTTGCTCGGCGAGCATGAAGGGCGGCTGTTCTGCCGGCCGGGGCATCCGCTCTTGAGTGCCGGGCCACTGACTCCAGCCATGCTCTTCGACTATCCGTGGATTTGCCCGCGCATCCCTGGGCGCGGCAGCGCGGCCTTACCTGCAGAGCTGGGTGCGGCCGGAACGCTTGACCCGCTGAACGGTGATTTTGTCCCGGCGATCGAAATTGATGTGCCCATGCACCTGGAGACGTTTCTGCATGCCAGCGATGCCTTGGCCATTGGCCTGCTGAGCACCATGGAGTCGGTACTCCTGGCTGGTGAGGTGGCGCTGGTGCCGGTAAGCGGCCTGGCGCTGCATGCCCATTACGGGTTTATCTATCTACGCAATCGCAGCCTGGCCCCGGCAGCCAAGGCCTATATGGACGAAGTGCGCGCACTTGAGGCCGAGATCCGGGTCAAGGAACGACGCCTGGCGGAGCACTTTGTCAGGCCTCGCTAACGTGCGCTGGCACTGCCGCGCAAGGCGTGCGCAACCTGGCTCTGGATCGCATAGGCCGGGGCCTCGACGCTGCGGTAGTCGCGGGTGTAATTACTGGCGAACTGCGCGGCGCCCCACTGCTGGTACTGCTGCACATGCTTGAGCTCGTGGGCCCAGAGGGCGACGTTGTTCTGCGCATCCTCGGCATGGCGAAAAACGATGATGTCGAGCAGGGTCACGGCATTCACATCGGGGTTTTGCAGCATGCTGTTGGCGGCGTTCAGGGCCTCCCCGTTACCGACCTGATAGCGCACGGCATCCAGCACCTGCAGGTCGTAATAGCTCTCCAGAGCGGCGCGGATATGCAGCGGGATGCCCTCCGCCCCCTGCAGCGAGGCGCTGTTGCGTGAGGCCTCCAGCCAGCGCTGCAAGTTGCTCGCGGCAAGCTGGTTGACGCCACGGGTCAGCCCCTCCAGCTCCTCTTTGCTGCCCGGCGCACAAAAGCAGGCAACCACGCAGACTTCACTCTGCCCGGCTGGACAGGCGCTAGCCTCGGCGCTGGCTGCCGTTAGCAACACGGCCAGCAGACGCAAAAGGCGCGGCAAGGATACGACGGGCAAGGGCTTACTCCTGAAGGCATGACGAGCAGTTGGCCATAGTAACGGTGCCGCAGTGCCGGGCGCTGACTCGGTGCGGCTATTTTTCTGCCGCCGCCGCGCTGTTTGGTCGCGCGCAGTTAGCTATAGTCGAGGGGTGAATGAATCGCGCCTGGGGCCTTGGAATGGACATGCCGCAACGCCAGACCGTGATCGATGCCATGTGCCAGGTGGTCAGCCGCCAGTTACCGGCGCCGCTGCAGAGCGTGCTCGATGAGCTGATGCAACGCCTGCAGGCCCAACGCATCCATGCCGGCAGCAACAAGGAAGAGCAGACCTACATCGACTTTCTGCGCCTGTGCAAACAGCGCCATGGTAGCGTACCGGCAGACACCGCAGCGGCCATTGGCCAGCGCCTGCGGCATGCCGCGCCCCCCAGCAGCGCAGCCAGTGACCTCAGCGAGTGGAACCTGGTGGATGACTGCGAAGTTGAGGCCATGCTCGATACCCGGCGCCTGGCGCGTGGCCTGCGCGAGACCCTGGGCACCCTCGAATGGCGGGTTTGCGACTGCCTGGGGCAACTCGATAGCGCCCAGGGCAAAGACAACGACAACCCCCTGGCGCTGGAGTTTCTCCTCCACCGCCTGCAAACCGGCCTGCAACTGCACGAGCAAAGTGCCGTGATCCGTGAGCTGTTCTATCGCAGCTGCATGGACATCCTGAGCGCCGGCCTGCAGCCGTACCTGGCCGCCCTGGATGGGCTTTTGCGCCAGGCCGGACTAACCCCCAAGCCGCCAAGCAGCAGCCTGAACCCGCTGCGCCAGCACCTGTCACGGGGCACCAGCGGCGAGCCGCGCAACGACGCCAGTTATCGGGCAATCCAGCAATTGCGCACGCTGGGCAATGCCCCCAGCGCTGCCGCCAGCCCTGGTGCCAGTCTCGATCTGTTGCAATTGCAACAGGCGCTGCCCAATCTGCAGCGCAGCCCTTGCCCTGAGCGCGGCTGGACGGCCGAGAGCTTCCTCGCCAACCTGCACGCCGCAGGCCTCAACCCCTCCCCGCGCCAGCGCCAGGATGCGCAACTGGTCGCCGACCTGTTTCAGCATATCGATCAGCAGCCGGTTATCGCCCCGGCCGTCAAACCGGCATTGCGTCAATTAATGGCGCCGGTCGCCCAGGCCGCCATGCTGGAGCCGGCAGCCCTTGCCGATCCCCAGCATCCGGTGCGGGCGAGCCTGGATAAGATGATGCGTCTGTGCGAGTTTGCCGAGCCGGCCAATCCGGCCCTGGACCAGACCATCGCCCAACTGATCGCGCAAATCGTCAGCGACTACCAGGGCGACAACCAGGTCTTCAGCCGTTACGAGGCGCAGCTGGAGCAACTGCTCGCGGCCCAACAGCGGGCCTACAGCAACAATGCCGAACGGCTTTTGCAATACCATCGCGGCCGTGACCAACTGCAGCAGGCGCGCCGCCAGGTCAGCCAGGCTCTGGCCGAGGTGCTTGGCCCCGAGGCGCCGAAAGTCCTGCTCGACTGGCTCGACACCGGCTGGCAGGAGTTGATGGTGCATGCCTGGCTACGCCAGGGTGAGCAAAGCCCGGAGTGGCAGGATGAGCTGGGGGTAATCCGTCAACTGAATGACTGGCTGCAAGATCAGCCCCAGGTCGATGATGTTAGCCCCCAGGCGGTCGAGAGGGCCTATCAGGTCGATCAGGCCCTGGAGTTTCTGCGCCGCCAGAGCGAAAGCCTGTTACCCGGCCAATACCGGCATATCCCGGTGCTGCAACAACTGCAACTGCAACTGCACGGACGCCAGGCCATTAGCCGAGTGGCCACGCCACAGCCCGCCGAGCCGCTGCCGCCGGCCCTGTGTACCCCGGAACAACAACGCTGGCATGAGCGTCTGCTGCAACTGAACGCCGGCGACTGGCTGAGTACCGAGAGCGGCCAAGCCCTGCAACTGATCTGGGCTAACCCGGCTTGCGACCATTTTGTCCTGGCCAACCGCCAGGGCCACGAGGCCGGCAGCTTCACCGCCCAGGCGCTGATGCAGCAACTGGCCAACGGCTGGATTGGCACTGCGCCAACACCACCCAACGTGGTCCAGGATCACCTGCAGAGCATCGTCGGCCAGCTCTACCGCGACATCGCCCATGCCCGCAGCCATGACGAACTCACCGGCGTTTACAACCGCCGCAGCTTCGAAACCTGCGTCGCGCAAACCATCATCCAGCACGACAACTACGCCTTTATCTACGGGCATATCGACCAGTTCAGCCTGCTCAATTCCAGTTGCGGGCCCTTGGCCGGCGATGCTTACCTGCGCCAGTTGGCCACCCTGCTGGCCGCCCAGTTGCCGGCCGAGGCGACCCTGGCCCGGATCAGTGGTGCCGACTTCGCCGTGGCCCTGCCGAAAACCGCCGGCGGCCAGGCCTACCGCATCGCGGAAAAACTGCGCCAGGCCGTGGAAAACCAGGCGTTTCATTGGCAGGGCCAGGATCGCAGCGTGACCATGAGCCTGGGCCTGGTGCTGACCAGCGAGCGGCGTGATGTGGTGAATATCTTTTGCGACCTGCAAACCGCCTGCAATGCCGCCAAGGAGTCCGGGCGCAACTGTGTGCATATCTACGACGAGACCATCGATGGCGCGCAGACCAGCCTGATGGCCATCGCCGCACGGGTGGATGGGATCATCGAGCGTGGCGAGCTGAGCATGCGCATGCAGCAAATCGCCCCGGCCAACAGCGACCAGCAACAGTTGCCCCATTACGAACTGCTGCTGGTCATGGAGAACGACATCAACCTGCTCGACTTTATCACCGCCGCCGAGCGCTATAACCGCATGACCAAGGTGGACCGCTGGGTGCTCAAGCGCACCTTCAGCGAACTGGCCGGGCACCCGCAGGTCTGGACGCGCACCAGCGGGGTCTCCATCAACCTGTCTGGCAGCAGCCTGAATGACGACAGGTTGCTGGGGTTTATCGAGAGCCTGTTTGAGCAATACCCGGTACCGCCGGAGCGGATCTGCTTCGAGCTGACCGAAACCGCTGCGGTGGCCAACCTGACCAAGACCGCCGACTTTGTCCGGCAGTTGCAGAAGATCGGCTGCACCTTCTCGATCGATGACTTTGGCACCGGGTTTTCCTCCTACGACTACCTCAAGCGCCTGCCGGTGGACTTCGTCAAGATCGACGGCAGTTTCGTCAAGGAAATCGAGCGCTCGCCCAGTGACCTGGCCATGGTCAAGTCGATCAATGAGATTGCCCATGTGCTGGGCCGCAAAACCATCGCCGAATATGTCGAAACCCAGAGCATCCGCGAGCAGTTGGCCGCCCTGGGCATCGATTATGTGCAGGGCTATGGCGTCGAGCAGCCGCGGCCATTAAGCGAGTACCTGCAAAGCTGTTAGCCGACTGTTGAGCGGCCAATAGCGGGTTAAAAGCGGCCGGTTAGAGGCCGAGTTGCTTGCTGATGATCTCGTTCATCACCTCACGGGTGCCGCCGCCGATGGACAGGATGCGGTTATCGCGGTACAGGCGCTCCACCAGGCTTTCGCGCATAAAGCCCATGCCGCCGAGGATTTGCGTGGCGTCGTAGGTGATGCGGTCGGACACGTCGGTGGCGAAGTTCTTGGCCATGGAGATTTCCTTGATCACGCTCTTGCCGGCCGCCATCTTCGCCGCCTGGCGGTAGGTGAACTCGCGGGATACTTCCAGTTGGGTGGCCATCTCGGCCAGACGATGCTTGAGCACCTGGAACTTGCCGATCGGCTTGCCGAACGCCTCGCGTTCCTTGGCCCACTTCATCGACTCTTCCAGCGCCAGTTGCGCGGTCATGTTGGCCATGATCGCCAGCGACAATCGCTCGCTCTGGAAGTTGGCCATGATCCCGGCAAAGCCCATGTTCTCGACGCCGATCAGGTTCTCCACCGGCACCTTGCAGTCATCGAAGAACAATTCGGCGGTGTCCGACGCCCACCAGCCCATCTTCTTCAGTGAGCGGCCAACGCTGAAGCCCGGCGTGCCCTTTTCGATCAGCAGCAGGCTGACCCCGGCGAAGCCCTCAGCGCCGGTGCGTACGGCCACGGTGTAGTAGTCGGCGCGCACGCCGCTGGTGATAAAGGTCTTGCTGCCGCTGACGCGGTAGTAATCGCCCTCCTTCACCGCCCGGGTTTTAAGGTTGGCCACATCGGAGCCGCCGCTGGGCTCGGTGACGGCCAGGGCCATGATCTTCTCGCCACTCAGCACCTGCGGCACCACGCGGTCACGCAGCGCCGGCTTAGCCCACTTGAGTACCGGCGGCAGACCAATATCCAGCGAGCCCAAGCCCGCCACCAGGCCGCCGGAGCCGCAACGCATCAACTCCTCGCTGACCGCCACCTTGGCGAACAGGTCGCCCTCGTGGCTGCCGCCAAACTGCTCGGGGTAACCGATGCCGAGGATGCCGGCGGCGCCGGCCTTGGCATACAGCTCACGGGGGAAGCTCTCCGCCTCCTCCCACTCGGCCACGAAAGGCAGAATTTCCCGCTCGACAAAGCGGCGTACCGAGTCGCGCAGCAGTTGATGGTTTGCGTCGAAATAGTCTTGATAAGCAGACATGGGCAGGCTCCAGCCGAGGTAGCCAGACCTTACCAAGCGCTTGCTTGGTATTCAAGCCGCTATTTGTGCCATCGCAAGCGCCGTTCAAGCCACGGCGCGTGATGGGCTTCAGGTACCCATGGGCCGACGGCCAGACAAGGCGTGAGCCAGGGTGCCGCCATCGACCATTTCCAACTCGCCGCCCAGGGGTACGCCATGGGCGATGCGGGTCAGGGACAGGCCATGGCCGGCGAGCATCTGGGCGATGTAATGAGCCGTGGCCTCGCCTTCGACGGTCGGGTTGGTGGCCAGAATGACCTCGCTGAACGCCGCCTCATCGATGCGCGCCAGCAACTGCGGAATGCCGATAGCCTCGGGGCCCAGGCCGTCGAGTGGCGACAGGTGGCCCTTGAGCACGAAGTAACGGCCGCGATAGCCGGTCTGCTCCACGGCAAACACATCCAGCGGCCCCTCGACCACGCACAGCAGCGAATCATCCCGGCGCGGATCGTCACACTGCGGACACAGGGGGTCTTCACACAAGGTACGGCAGCGCTGGCAATGCCCCACCCCCTCCATCGCCGCGCTCAACGCCTGAGCCAGACGCATGCCGCCACTGCGATCACGCTCAAGTAACTGCAAGGCCATGCGCTGAGCAGTCTTCTGCCCGACACCGGGCAGGATGCGCAGCGCATCGATCAATTGGCGGATCAGCGGGCTGAAGCTCATGGAGAATACTCGATGACGGATTTGTCGCGGAGACGGCGTTCAGCGCCTGCCGCTTTAGCTTTGCTTGACTTGCACAACCGTCGGATGGGCGATCAGACGGCGTGCAGTACAAGGCGCAAGCAGGCGTGGGCAGCGGAGTTTACTGCTGTAAATGAGCATGCCCGCGCCTGCTTGCAACGCAGTAATGTGCGTTGGCTGGACGCCCAATTACTAGAAGGGCATTTTGAAGCCGGGGGGGAGCTGCATGCCCGCAGTCATGCCCGACATCTTGTCCTGACTATTGGCCTCGATCTTGCGCACCGCGTCGTTTACCGCAGCGGCAATCAGGTCTTCGAGGATTTCCTTGTCTTCCTGCATCAGGCTGTCATCCAGGCTGATGCGCTTGACGTCGTGGCGACCGGTCATCACCACGCTGACCAGGCCGGCACCGGACTGGCCGGTGACTTCGGCGTTGGCCAGTTCTTCCTGCATCTTCTGCATTTTTTCTTGCATCTGCTGGGCCTGTTTCATCAGACCGGCCATGCCACCTTTCATCATGGGATCACCTCAATAGCTTGCTGGGTCAATAGCGGCGCAGCGCAGTCAGCGCGGCGCGCATGGTTTAGGTTAAAACTGCGGCAGGCGAATGGTCCGGCACTTAGGCCGCGACGCCATCCACCGGCACAATACTCTCGGGCCGAATCTGTGCGGCAAACTGCTGCTGCATCTGCTGGATCAGCGGGTCGGCATGGATCGACGCCTCGGCCTCGGCCTGACGTTCACCACGCTTGCGCGCTGCCGCCTGGGCCGGGGTTTCCTGCTCGGGTTTACACAGCTGGATATCCAGGTTGATGCTGCGCCCTTGCAACTGGTTGAGCGCATCGTTGATCCGCCGTTGCTGGCTGGCGTTGAACAGCGCGCTCTGCGCCGGGTCCAGGTGCAGCAACCAGTTGTCGCCCTCCACCGCCATCAGGCTGCAGTTGGCGGCGATGCTGCCGGTCAGTCCGCCAAGGCCCAATTGCGCATATATCTCCAGCCACTGCGCGGCCAGCCCGGTGGCCGGCAAGGCGGCCGGGGCAACGCTATCGCTCGGCAGCTCAGGCGCATCGGGCAGCGCGTCCATATAGGCATAGGTGCTGTCGTCGGCGATTTCATAGTCGTATTCCGGCGCGCTCTCTTCATCTTCATCGGCAGCCGCTTCTGCTGCACTGACTGCCGCGGCAGGAGTGACTACAGCGTCGGCGACCGGCAATGGCTGAGTCGCTACCGGCACGACCTCAGGTTCGGCAACAACAGCGGCTGGTTCATTCCATGGCAGATCGACCGCAGCCACCGGCGCGCGCGCAGGCGCTACCACGACGGCGTTGGTTGGTACTGGCGTAACTGCAACGGTCTCGGCAGGTGCAGCAGCAACCGGAGCCTGCTCAGTAACAACCGCCGCAACCGCTGCCGGAGCTTCAGCGATAGGGGCAGGCGTCGGCATAACCGCAGCGCTGCCTGGCGCCGCGGCCACTGGGTTGGGTCTGGAATCAGTGGTGGCCGGGCTGATCCCCAAGGGCTTTAGTGCGCCTCTGGGGGGCTGGCCATGGTCGGCCGGGCGAAAGGCCAGCATGCGCAGCAGGACCATCTCGAAGCCGCTGCGCGGATCGGGCGCCAGCGGCAGATCGCGGCGACCAATCAAACCCATCTGGTAATAGAACTGCACATCTTCGGCCGGCAAGGCCTGGGCCAGTGCCAGGACCCGGTCACGGTCGCCCTGGCCATTGTCGACTGCATCCGGTAGCGCCTGAGCAATCGCCACGCGGTGCAGGACGTTGAGGATCTCTGCCAGTACGCCGGCCCAGTCCGGGCCTTGTTCGGCCAGATGGCGCACGGCCTCGATCAAGCCGCGCGCGTCACCCTCGAGCAAGGCTTGCAGCACGCCATACACCTGGCCGTGGTCGAGGGTGCCGAGCATGGCACGCACATCGGCGGCCAGCACCTTGCCTTCACCGAAGGCGATGGCCTGGTCGGTGAGGCTCATGGCATCGCGCATCGAACCATCGGCGGCGCGGCCCAGCAGCCACAGGGCATCGTCCTCAAACGGCACCTGCTCGACGCCCAGCACATGGCTCAGGTGCTCGACCACCCGCTCCGGCGGCATATTCTTCAGGGAGAACTGCAGGCAGCGCGACAGAATGGTGACCGGCAACTTCTGCGGGTCGGTGGTGGCGAGCAGGAACTTGACGTGGGGTGGCGGCTCTTCGAGGGTTTTCAGCAAGGCGTTGAACGAGTGCGAAGACAGCATGTGTACTTCGTCGATCAGGTAAACCTTGAAGCGCCCGCGACTGGGGGCGTACTGCACGTTGTCGAGCAGCTCGCGGGTGTCTTCGACCTTGGTACGGCTGGCGGCATCGACTTCGATCAGGTCGATAAAGCGACCTTCATCGATCTCCTTGCAGATCGAACACTCGCCGCAGGGTGTGGAGCTGACCCCGGTTTCGCAGTTCAGGCACTTGGCGATGATCCGCGCAATGGTGGTCTTGCCCACCCCACGGGTGCCGGTAAACAGATAGGCGTGGTGCAACCGCTGGCTGTCGAGCGCGTTGATCAGGGCCTTGAGCACATGGGTCTGGCCGACCATTTCGCGGAACGAGCGCGGACGCCATTTACGTGCAAGAACCTGATAACTCATCGAAAACCGTCGCGGCAGGGAGGCTAAAGAGGGCTAATCCTAGCGGAGCAAGGAGCAAATTGCACCCGCTGCCTGGGCGTGCGCCAAACGACCGCACACAACCAGGCGCGCCGCCATGGGCGGATGATCGAAGACCAATGAGTTGCGATGTTTATCCAGCGCCAGCGTGCTGTGGCGCGAGTACTGCAGACAGGCCTTGCCGTGGGCAACACCTTGAATTTGGAGGCGACCCCGCCAGCCACACCCCGGCACACAATGTCACCGCTACGGCTGCTCCCTTCCAGGCCTGACCGGGTTAACGGCTGATCGTTGCGGGGGGACCGACAGGGCCACCATAACGACGCTCGCCTTGCAGCGAGCCGCGCCATTGTACCGGCTTGTCGACAACTTACAACCGCCCTACGGCGATT